>Ga0114969_10000714_pt1 | contig 28777 bp, 35 predicted proteins | sample M_130807_MF_Meta_FD_87316 | JGI IMG/M metagenome (GOLD analysis project Ga0114969, IMG submission 87316) | Freshwater microbial communities from Lake Montjoie, Canada to study carbon cycling - M_130807_MF_MetaG | ecosystem: Environmental > Aquatic > Freshwater > Lake | place: Lake Montjoie...
AATACATCCACAGTTACAGTGTATTCTGTAGGATCTAATTGTTCAGAGTCTTGAACATTTTTTTGTGATCCCCAATCCTCTGGATATTGTTTGAGTTGTTCTAGTATCTTTGATACATCAACTCCAGTTTTTATGATACGAATATTTCTCATGCACCATAACTAAATTCTTTTCTTGCGGTTTCGTCAAGTGCCTGCATCACTTCTGGAGTAAAATACTTCTCTGGATTTTTTAGTATCTCCTTTGCATAGAGTTTCTTACCATCAATCTCATAACGTCCAGCAACATTCTTCCAAAGTCCACCAAGTTCTCCAAGTTCAAGCAAACCATAATACCTATCCAGACCACGTTCATCATAGAACAAACGGATTTCAACATCTTGATTTTCTTTACTTAGACGCGACTTAGCAGTCTTTGCCTTGATAATGTTTCCAATGACTTCCGTTCCATCCTTTTCTTTCTTTTTGCTGAGATGAACAATAGTAGAAGCGGCATATTTAAGACCGCTACCACCTCCCATTTCTTTAGTAGGAACATATGCACCAATTACATCATAGGTATGATTAGTTACAATCATAGGAATTTTTGCCTGACCAAGTTTCAAGGTAAGCATACGGAATGCACCCTTAATCAATTGAGATTTGGTCATATCCCTTACTTCTTTATCATTCAAAGCATCATTAATCTCTTTACTTGTGGAAAGCATTCCCAAAGAGTCTAACACAAACATACAAGGACTGCGCTCTGCTTCAGGTTTCTTCAAATAAAGATCAACTGCCTTCAGTGCCTTACCACGAAAATCTTCTACGGTGACAACATTGACCACAACCACACGAGTTGTGTCAACTCCTCTACTCTCCAATAGGGATCTTGTGATCGCAGCTTCAGTATCAAAATACAGACAATATCCAGTAGGATTATTATCAAGGAAATTCTTGACCACTGCCAAACTAAAGAAAGTTTTTCCAGTGCTACTTTCACCTGCAATTGCAGTAATCTTGTTGCCAGAAACCCCACCAAAGATACTCCCACTGACAAGAGCATTAAAAATGTACGAACCCGTATCCACATAAGTTTCGGTCTCATCTATTTCGGAAGCAAGTTGAGTATAATCGCCACCAATCTCTTTTACAATATCCTTAAGAAAATCCATAAATTAATCCCCCTTTTCTGCATTTTTATTTAAATTATTCATTCTATAACTCCATAATTTTTGATACAGTGAAGTATCTCCCCCCAATCTTAGAGCACTAAGAATAGTCTCAAGTTCTTTATCGCTGATAGGTAGTTCCATTAAGAGAAAAATGAATCAAGGTTAATAGTTTTTTCAACTCTCCATCCAATTGAATCGAGAATTGATTTCAATGGATCAAGAAAACTCTTTTCAAATTGTAATTCATAATCAATGTATTTGTCAAGACCAAGTTCTGTAGGAAAATCTTGAATAAATGAGATGATATTTTCTCTAATTATATTTGGTTTTTTAAGATAGATAAATTTAATCTTTTCACCATTATTAATAAGTGAATATTTATTGGTCAGGTTCTTCTCCTTAATATAATGATTGAAGAGAAGTGCTCCACGAATATGAATCGGAGTTCCCTTTACATAAATGTCAGAATGGGAACGATACTTACGAACATCAGAAGCAGTTCTTGGAAAAGCAATCTGTTCTGGTGGAAGTTTTTTAAACTGAGACCGACACTTATCAATGTAATCAATAACTTCATCTTCAGTGCCACTCATCATAATCTTTAAACCATCCTTAATCATCTGGCGGCAAGGGGCGGGAGTGGAAGATTTAACTGCCTCAATTCCCATCATTTTCAGTTTAGGTTCATCATAACGAACACCTTCACTATCCCACACATTCAAAATGTACCGTTTTTTAGCAGTCCAGATTCCACGATCAGCAATATTTTCTCGCTTCATCTGCATCTTCTGATCATATGCATTCACATAGTCTGCCAATTCTTGGTAACAACTTTCAATATACTTTTCAAGTTCTACCTTAGCAACCTTATCAAGAAAAGAGACAATACTTTCAGTAGTTTTCTCCTTTCCATCATATACAGTTTTAACCAAAGGGCCCATATTAAGGTAGATGGAATCAGTATCAGAAGCAATCACATAATCTACACCACCAGTTTTAAGAATCCTATTTAAATACTTATTAATTTTTTCCTCAATCCAACGAATTGAAACCTGCCCCGAAAGAGTAATTGCCTCAGCATTTGCCAATTTAAAATACCGAAAGTATTGATTACCAATAGCACCATAAGCACTATTAAGTTGAATCTTCCGTGCCATTTGAATATTATTGCACCGTGCAATCTCTTTCTCTAATTGCTTAGTCTTCTTTTTCTCATACTGTTGTTTTGCAGTAATCATTTTCTTTTTAAAGACTACACGCTCATTATAAATTTTTTCCATTAATTCTGGAAGAAATCCACGAACATCTTTACGGAACATTGCACCATTCGCACAAACCGCATAATTTTCATAGGATTGAAAATCAATCTCTTGATTTAGGATCTTATCCACAGTTACGGAAGGATGTCTCTCTTCCACCAAAGTTTCAGGACTTATGTTGTATTGCATAATCAGATGGGGGTATAGGGAATTTAAATCGAAATTTACCACCCAATCATAAACACCAGGAATTGGTTCCTTTACATAAGCACCAGCATACTTAGAATCTTTATCAGATCTAACATTTGGAGGAATTACAATATTTCGCTTCTTTAAGTAATTGTAGATAATAGTATCCCACATTCTTACTTGAGAAAATACATCAGAATAGTTTGCTTTTGCATCATATGCCATTGTAATCGCAAGTTGAATCAGTTTCATCTTGTCTTCCAAACGGTCAACAAGTTCCACATCCTTAATATTATACTCAACAAATTTCTGCCAACCTTTAGTGTAGAAATCTTTGAAGGTATCAAACTCACTGTGATCCAACTTCTGTTGCCCAAGTTCAACAGTTGCAATATGATCTAAACGATATGATTCCTGATTAGAAGTTGCCGGAGACCATTTATAGAGTTTCAAATAATCAAGTTGACTTATTCCACCAATATCATAAGAAATATGCTTACGACCAGAGATATAAGTTTCACTTTCAGTTACTAGTCCCCATGGAGACATACGCTTCATGAGTTTTTCACCCAAAATACGATCTATACGACGAACCAGATATGGAATATCGTACAATTCACTATTCCAACCAGTAATAACTTCTGGAGTATTCTCTTCGATCATCCACCAGTGAATAAATGCATTTAGTAAATCATGTTCATTATCAAAAGAACGATAATTTACATTACTCTGTTGATTATCAAACTTACCCAGACCCCAAGTATTAATCTGTTTTGTATTATAGTCTTGAAGAGTGATTAATAATACCTCTTCCGCAGAACTTTCAACGTCAGGAAATCCATTTTCAGAAGCAACTTCAATGTCAATTGTAGTTACTTTAATCTTACTAATATCAAACTTTACCTCATCTTCTGGATAAATCTCCGAGATGTATTGGTAAATATACCTATCATTTCCAGAAATATTAAATCCATCTATACCTTCATACTTTTTAATAAAATCTCTACATTCCCTTACAGTTCCAGGTTGAACTGCATCGACATATTCACCATTTAATGTTTGGTATTGAGTATTCTTTTTTGATGGAACAAAAAGAGTCGGATAAAACTTCTCACGAGTCATGAAATTTTTTCCATTTTCATAACCACGAACCAAGAAATGATCTCCGACCATCTGGACATTTGTATAAAATCGCATTATGCAGTTAGTTCAAGATACTTTTGAATAATTTCGGGTGTAGGATCTGCGATAGTAAGAATACTATCAGAATGAATCATAAATTCGGATTGATTAGTAATCCCAGTATTCCAACGGCGAAGATCATCTTCACTAAAAAACTCATAGGGATTAATCAATCTACAATCAGGTTCACCAAGTTCAGAACCAACTTCAACAATTTCAGTAATCAATACAGTGTCAATCTTCAGAAGAAGACACTTCACTTGCTTTTCCATTTACCTTTTCCTCATACATTTTTTTAAGAGCTTTGATTGGTTCAACTATGGTCACAATCCAATCAGGACGCACCGGAATTTCATCATCACTAGTAAACATAATCCAAGAAGAAAATGTAATACTAACAACACTATCTTCAGATTCCACTGGTTGTTCAGTCAAGAACAATGAATTGTTAACTTGCATCTTATGCGGATTCGTAAAAAGATAACCACATACTTTTTCTTCAGAAATCAATTCCTTTATATCAGCAATTACTGATTCTCCAGATTTCAATAGAGCGATTTTTACGGACATTTTTAGGTTTCCTCTCAAGTCAGTATAGCACAAAAAAAGAGGAGGTGCAACTGGATTTTGCCAGTTTCCTCCTTGCGACAACGATAGTTAGCTCAATGTTATTTAGTTAAGTTGATAAACCTTTCTCTTCTGATGCTCTGGAATAACTCTATTTAATTTGACGGTCAGTAGTCCATCGATATAAGAAACATCTTTAACTTCTACATCATCAGAAAGAGTCCAGGTGCGTGTGAATGCTCTCTTTGCCAATCCCTGATGTAGGTATTGATCTTCAGAATTATCCGCTTTCTTTGCTTGCACAAAGAGTTTATTCCATTCGGTGGTGACTTCAATATCTTTTCTCTTATACCCAGCAAGTGCAATTTCTAATCTAAAATCAACACTACTTTCTTTGATTAAATTATATGGTGGATAGTTCGTATGCGTCTCAAACGCAGTATCAAACCTTTTAAACCACTCATCCATTCCAATACTATTTCTTTGAATCTCCATCAGATACTTTGCAGTTTCTGGTACTGAGAGTGTAAGTGAACTTGTCCCAAACATAATAGACCTCCTTAAAGCGTCTGTAAGTTAATAATGTCCCCGAAGGCAACATCATTAGTATATATTGGAGAACATAAAAAATGGGGAGTGTTGCTCTCCCCATTTTCTTATTCGGTTTCCTCTTCCACCCGTTTCTTTTTAGCACCAATATTATACTTGGTCTCCAAAATCCAGTCTCCCTTGTCCTTATAAGCAAGAACTTTGATTTGATTTAGTGGCGCAATATCAGAAATCTTAGAAACGTCAACGATTTCTACCAGACCCCAATCTGCAATGAGTTGGGCAATACGATTACGACGCTGAACATCATTTACCGTAAGATTAGCATGTTTTCCATCAAGTGCAAACAATTCTTTAAAATGCACGAGATAGTATCTACCTTGCTTATGAAGAATATGGCAAGATTGATAGATTTTCTTTTCCTTGCGTGAAGCAACTCCGATACGTGTCAAAGTCTCACGAACCTTGAGAAAATCATCAGGTTCATTTAGGATTACCTCAACCATTTGGTCAGGTGTCCAATTTACAACAGGTTCTTGAACGACGCTCATTTTGTTCCTCCAGTTTCAAATTTCGATTTAATAAATGTTAGTTGTTCTTTGGTAAGAATCCTCAAAGCCTGTTTTGCTTTCTCATTACTATAACCATAGTAACGTTTCACATAATCAAGATCTTTGATCGTATCTTTACGGAGCCAAGGAGAAAATCTCTTTTTAACTCTCAGAATATTTATAAAAAAGTCATACTGCATCTTTTTTGGGAGGAAATGATACTTATTCATTTCATTTGCATACATCAAGCAATCAATATGCCCAGAGAAACATCGATTAATAATGTATGGAGCATAATCCTTCTCAAGTGAGGGATCTTCATCAATCAGATTCTTCTTGGTTTGATTGATCGAGTTTAACCAGTCCTTCAATTCCATAATTAAAAAGTAAGAGTTCTTTACGTTGTTTTTGATCGCGCATATATTCACCAACTGAACGCATTGTATAAGTTAGGTCAAACTCAGCAGCAGTCCATTTTCCACCAAGAAAACGAGTCTTTACTAATTGATCTGAATTATAACTTACCAATTGATCCATATCATTAGCATCACAATCAGCAGCAAACTTATCGTGGTCAAATCCTTTGTGCATTGATCCTTTGTTCCCATAAAGATTATCCTTAATATCATAAGGAGGGTCAAGATACATAAACGCACCCCGATTTCCATCCATCAGATAATCATAGGAATAATTAGTTATACGCCATTTCTCAATCAGTTTACAGTATTCTGGCAATTTGTAAATTCCTCTCAAAGAGAAATTGGAGTTACTTGCCTGTTCTGAAAATGAAGAACTTTCCGTGAGTCCAGAGAAGGAACACTTATTAACAATATAAAATGCTACGGCACGATTAAAGTTTGATTGAGTTTTATCGTTAATATGATCCTTTGATTTTAGAAAAAGTTCCTTTGCAAGTTCTGGAGTATTGTAAGCAAGTTTGCAATCAACCAATTCACTCTTCAAATCATATCCAAACATCTGGAGTTGCTGCCAAAAATTTACCAGAGGTTCGTAGAGGTCATTCACCCAAATATTAAGATTTGGATACTTCTTTGTAATATGAATTGCAACGCTTCCACCACCAAGAAAAGGTTCACGGAACTCATCATAGTTCCGCAGATCTGGAAAGTATGTGTCCATCTTGACACAAGCACGGGATTTTCCGCCTGGGTAGCGTAACGGCGTTTTAAGAGATTTCATACTACCACTCATCAGATTCATCCTTCCATTTGTAAAGTTCATCGACAATTTCATAATAAAGTTCTCGCACTTGCTTTTTAGGTGCGAGAGAAACATTTTTAGCAATATATTCAACATCCCTCTTATCAACAACAATTTTCAATCCAGATTTTTTAAGATTTTTTTCAGGATCAAAATTTTTAAGAGCATTTTCAAAAGATACAATGCCAAAATGGCGTTGAGTTTGATCAATCAAAATCATTTCATCAAACTTTCTTTCAGGAAAAGCATTATTAACAGATCCTTGGAAGTTTTTAAGTGTAATTGGTCTAGTATTAAAAGTTATATCAGTTTGAAATAATCTATCAACACCTTTTGCCTCAAGACGCCAAATTTTTCCATTCACTTTAGTAGTAAAATCATGACCTAAGGTATCATTTAATCCAACGTAGGTTAAATTTTTACTGGTTTTCTCAATTGCCTTTTCAATCATAATAGCACGACTAAATTTTTGCCCACCAAATCGTAGACAGCGAGTGTATTCAACTACACCCATTACCATTTCAAAATCAAATTTAATTTTAGTTTTCATAATTAATAGGGTGATACTTTAGATATTCAAAAAAGGTCAATTTCATTTCTTTGTGAGTCATTCCACAATGCTTTGCTGCCTGAGGAAGATTCCACTTAGCACGAAAAAGATTTTCATTTGCTTCCTGAACATTTTGTGGAGTAGTTTTAACACTACCTTCTTTAAGATCTTGATAGTTAAATTTCATTTAAACGTACACTCTACCATGATTTCAGTTAGTGCTGCGAGAAGATTTATCTCTTGATCTGCTACAAAAGCCGATTGGTACTGATACTTCGCCACAATAAGTACGCAAGCAGCGATACTGGGACCATCCAAATATTCATATAGAGCATCATACACCATACGAAGAATAGTGCTGGCATCATTATCAAGATTGGCAACAACCCATTTACGAACTTCTGGAAAGTTCTTTTCTTTGAGATATTTAATGAGATCATTTACTTTAACATCAGAAAATGTGGCAAGAATCGCAGAGTCAATTTTTCCACTCGAAGAATACCGTTGACATTCGTTAAGAACTCTCCGAAAATCGGGAAAATGCTTACTTATAAGTTCTGCAAGAACTTTTTGATCATATTCAATACGTTCTGCATCCATGATGCTCTGTAAACGCTTGAAGAATGATCCTGCCAATTGTGCTTTTTGCTTTCCCTTAATTGTGAAGTCCACAACGGCACAACGGGAATGGAGTGGTTCGATAATTTTGTTTTTGTAGTTGCAGGTGAAGATAAATCGACAGTTGCTATAAAATGCCTCAATATTTGCCCGTAATAAGAGTTGTACGTCGTTTCCTGTGTTATCTGCTTCATCGATAATGATGACTTTGTGTTTAGCAGATCCCGTAAGTGAGACGGTCGAAGCAAAGTTCTTTGCTTGGTTCCGCACAGTATCCAGGAAACGTCCTTCGTCGGATCCATTAATGACATAATAATCTGCTCCTAATTCATTGCACAATGCTTTCGCAATTGTTGTCTTACCAATTCCAGGAGGTCCAGCAAGAAGAAGATTTGGAATCTCACCCTTCTCCACAAACTCCTTGAATGTTTTTTTAATATCCTCAAGAAGAATACAATCTTCAATTTTCTTTGGTGCGTATTTTTCAACGAACAAGAAATCATTACTCATAATTAAATCCAATCAGGTTTCCGTTCTGGACGGCGAAGATAATTATCGCACACCCAGGGTTTAGATGCAACATACATCTTATAAGCAGTGAAAGTATCAATGCTATCATCAAGTTTATATTCATCAGGCATTGCCCGAGTGAATTCTTTTACATTAGTATGTTCAGAAATGGAAATCTTAGCATTGTTATGAAAGATTACCATTGCTTCTTCTAGAGTGCCCAAACAAGAGTGTCGTTTGCCATACCGATGTTCGTACTCAAAGCATAAATGTATTCCGTGCGTAATTAACCAGGCAAGATTGTAGTGATTATCTGCTGCCCATTTGGTACAGGGATGATTGCGAAATGCACCCTTCTCTGTACTGTAAGGAGTGCCGTCTTTCTTGGGAATAGTGCCCCAATCATAGTACCACTTGGAGAAGATGACAGAGACCATCTGACAGGTCTCCAAGGGCATTTTCACTGAGTATTTGTCAGGAAGTACTTGAGCAGACTTACTGGGGGACACATCAGTTACAAAGATGTTCATAATTAAAAGCAGAACTTTTTCAAATAATAAATGACTTGCTTTGGTTTATCCTCAAACCAAAATGCTTCGTGCTCAAGTCTTCTAATAGATCTATTTTTGGTCAAAGCAATTGACTTTTCAATATTATTCATTTTATGCAATGGTAGAGGCATTTTTCCAATTGGAATTCCGATTGGATTCATTCCCCTACACTGTTGTGCAGCATGAAGTGCTTCGTGATAAACAGTTTCATTTAAATTTTTTCTGGGATCAGGTCCATTAAGAATATTTTTGGTGCATACAAAGAATGTCTTATTTTCTTTGATAATTGCACCATAATAACCATCAGAGCACCAAGAAATATTTTCACGAATATTAAAGTGTGCTTTTGCGAGCAGATCTAATAATTGCTTTCCTTCAGAAGTCAAATACAGGGGAAATTGCATCAAGAAAAAGTGGAATCAGGTTCAAGAGCAATATAATACTGCAGATTGTACTTGCTGTTGCTGAATTGGGACAGTAGTTTTTCTGACACAACCACGTCATAAGCACCAGGAATAATCTTAATGTTTTCAACCTTAAAGTTGAAGACAAACTCCTTATCAGTCTCACCAACCACGATTGAGTATTCATTGGAAGTGTCATTCTTCTTATCCCGAACGACAAGACGTATCACACCTGCTTCCCCAACTGCAGAAAAGTCAGGAAGTTGATAAACTGCAGCTGCCTTAACCAATTTCTCTAAAGAAGCACTCTCAAGTTGAAAACAAACATCTTGTGAAGGTAGTTGAATCTCCTTTTCGGGAGGAGAAATAATTACATTTGGATCAGCATAGAAATACTTAACTCTACGCTTACCTTCCCGAATCACGATATGGGAATCATTACCAAAATCCAATTCAGGATCTTGGTGTAGACTCAGACCATTAAGAAATTGATTCAAATCATAAACGGCAAAATCACGAGGAAATTCTTCAATAATATCTGCTTCAGCAAGAATGTTCTTTGCCACAGAAATAGTACGAAGACGAGTTCCCTTCTTTACCAGAATTGAATTGTTAATTCCGGCAAAGTTCTTGAGAATAGTCAGAGAGTTATCAGAAAGTTTCATTGTTGTTCTTAGTTTGATTATTAAAACCAGCAAAGTGGTATAGAAGAATACCATAATGGATAATCTTCAGTGCGTCAAGGCGGGACATCCCATCCTTCTTACCAAAACGGGAAGAATACTTGATGAGATTATCACGGCAGAAAGGAACACCATCACCAATTGCATCAATCATATCAAGCACCTGAACCTTAGACTTTTCAGATGCATAGTGTGCATTATATGTACTTACAATATAATCATTCACTGCCTTCAGAGTTTCACCTTCACCAAACTTCCAAAAATGATCATTATTTGTCTTTTCTGAAGTAGTCAGATTAACATTCTGTGGAATTTTATTCAAATTAAATGATTGTGAACTCATAGTTGTACTATGATTATTTCCAAATGTTACTGCGGCCACAGGAGCACCAAAATTAAAAACATCTGGAGAAGCATATGGATTTCCAGTTAGACTAAATCCATCATCTTCCCAATAATTATTAATACGAATGTGGTCATCACCCATTCCACCAGGAAGATTAGAACCTAAAAATGAAATGGTATCATTGGATTCTGATCCAAACATCGTGGCATTTCCAGTTGGAATATAGTCACTATAACTTGTTTCAAAGTTTTCTTTCTTTTCAGGAATTTCAGACATAAAATTTCAAAATAAAGGACAAAAAGGGAGGAACATTACCTCCCCATATTATATCAGAAAGGGCAAGGTTCGTCAAGATCTGGAAGAACTTCATTTGATACCACAGTAGGCATCTTGAAATCAGCATCAACCTTATCATACAGTTCCAAGAACGCTTGCTTTGTTTCATCATCAAAGCGATTCACACAAACTTGAATTGCCTTTGCCTTATCAGCAAAGATACTATAAGCACGAATGATGTGAACGAGACGGCGGGTGGAGATGATTTCTTCAATACCACCATCATAAAAAGTCTTACGAATAACGTCACTCCAGTCAACCAGTCGCTTGCAGAAGTCACGGTCTTCTACACCAAGATCCAAAGCAACACCTTCCAGGATCTTCTGCTCTGTAGCAGGGGCAGGATAAGACTGCTCAAAGGTTACGGGAAAGCGTTCTAGGAAGGCTTCGTTGAGCACGTTAGTTCCAATGAACCTACCATCGTCCGAACCTTTGCCCTTAGTATTGGCGGTTGCAATGATGTTGAATCCACTTGTTGGTTTAATGAATGCACCAATCTTTTTAAGGAAAACTCCCTTTCCTTCCAGGATGGATTGGAGACAGAGAATTTTATTACTTGCGAGGTCGATCTCGTCAAGGAGCAATATAGCACCTCGTTGGAGTGCTTCGATAACGGGCCCGTTGTGCCAAACAGTTTCGCCGTTAATAAGGCGGAAACCCCCAATAAGATCATCTTCATCAGTTTCGATTGTAATATTTACACGAATTAGTTCACGCTTAAGTTGAGCACACGCTTGCTCCACACTAAACGTTTTGCCATTACCCGAAAGACCCGTAATGAACGTAGGATAGAAGAGATTGGAAGAAATAATTTTCTTGATGTCATTAAAATTACCAAACTTGACGAAGGTATCATCTTTATCAGGAATAAGATTTTGTTCTACAACAGGAAGGGCAGAAGGTGCTTGATATGTGCGTTCGATTTGCTCTACCTTCTCTTGAGTTACTTCCAGATTCCAACGACCACGATCAGTCTTAAATGGTTCTAGGCGACGTGTAACAGTCTGATAATTAATACTGCGAGAAGCGCAATATCCACGAATATCGCCAGAACTAAATTCGGAACCGAAGAGTTCTTTTAGGTCAGCAAACAGTTGATCGTCAGTCACAGAAGTTTTGCGGGGCATGATGTAGTTAGGTGGTTTTGTCTTGAACTCTCATAGTATAGCATTAAAAAAGGGGGAAGTCGGGGCCCCCTGTGACAGTTTGGAAAGTGGTTTAGAAAATATTATCCACGACCAAAGTTTGGACCAGGATTTTTCATAGATCCCGGTTTCCCACCTTGATTACCGTGAGAAAACTCTCTGCTTCTTGGTGTAGTCTTCATTGCTCCAGAAGGAGCTCCAGAAGGAGCGTTTGCATCTGCTCTTTGACGTGCATATTCATAAGTTCCGGCAACATTTTTTATTTTTTGATCCACATATTTTGGAACTTCCCTAACAGCACGTTGAACAGTTCCAACTGCTGACCCTGCAGTGCTTGCCACTTTATCAGCAAACTCACCAACGGGACCTTCACAAATGCTTTCTCTCCAATTTTCACTCATATTCACCATAATGACTTCTGCCTGCTCTACAGACTCAGCATAACCTTCATCAATCAGGTGTGAGAGGATAGTGTCATAGATGTCTTCCCTAACCTCAACATCTTTCAAGTTAGTAGTTCGCCTTCTTCTTGTTGGTTCTCCTGATGATTGGGATCGAGTTGTAGGTTCTTCATTATTACCTCGTAGTGTTTGAAGAGCCGCTACATATCTTGCCAGTTCCTCCTTAGTTTTTTTCTTCCCTAACGTAAATTGCTCATTATAAATCTCTACCATATCATCCCAAGTATACTCACTCAGGTCATAACCTTCTTCTACAAGTTGATTTACCCATGCTTCAACTTCTTCACCAAATAATACCTTTTTAATTTTCTTACCAGTTTCACTCTTACCCGCTTCTTGTCCTAAGCGATGTGCAACTTTCGCAGCACCATGAGCAGCGCCTGCTACAGTTCCCGCTGCCCTTGCTACATTTGCTTCATGTCCCCTACCAACTTCTCTTGCAGTATTCCATGATTTTTTAAGAAGTTCAGTATCGCGTTTTGCTCTATCTACTGCACCAGAGATTGCTCTTGCAATTCCACTCCTCTCTGGTTTTTTTGATTTTGGTTGCTCCGCCTTTGCCTGACTTTCTACGCCACGTGATTCTGGTTCTTTTCTTTCTGTTTCATTTTTCTCAGTCGCTGCTTCTTTCGCCTTTTTCTTTGCCTCTTCTTTGGCATCAATCTTTGCCTTTACTTCAGCATAAGAATCCCCACCAGTTCTTTTTCTTGCCCTTCTTTCTTCAGTAAGAACATGAAGATCTTCCGACAACTCATAAACATACTCAACAAAAGACTCAAGACCAACCTTTTCAATCAGAATACCAATACCATCTTCATTGAGTCCATATGAATAGAAGTATTCGGTGGCAACTTCTACAATATCCTCATCATAGATGGTATTGTTATATTCCTCAAACTGCTCTCTAAGTTCTTCATTATAAACTGCACTATAAAGCAGTTGCATGTCTTTAATTTGTTCGGTATTCATAAGTCCAGTATACTTTCCTAGACTTATTTATAAATTATGCAACCAGTTCTATAAATTCCCCAAGAACTTTCTTGTTCATTTTCTTACTCTTCAAACTCTTTATGAATGCAGATTTAATTTGAGTCTTAGTTGCATCTTCGGCAACCTCAAACTCCACATCATTTGCAAGAGCAGAAGCAGAAATTCCAAAATATGTATGATATCCAGAGTTTTTAATAGTAAAGGACTTTTCTTTCTTCCAAGAAGAAAAAATTCTATCATATTCTGTACCAATATATCCAGTATATCTGCGAATAAACTGTGAAGTATCACGAGATTCCAGAATCCTCATACCAATAAAATTGACTGTAGGAAACTTATCCCGAAGATTTTGAAGAAGAATATCACTAAAACCATGCCATTCTACATTCAAAGAATAAGTATTTCCAGTTTTACGGTCACGAAGAAATGCATTACTGCTAATCGAATTTACACCAAGATAAGGTTCTTCTAAATGACGACGACTAAACTCTTTATGATACTTAGGAGTATTTGCCTCACCATCTGTCAGAATTACACACTGAACTTTCTGCAATTTATTTTCTTTTTGAAAGGCGGGAAGAATTTCATGAAGAGAAATTAAAGCTTCATTTAAAGGAGTTCCTGAAAGATTCCAACCAACTGGAACACTATAACGACAATAATATTGATCACTAAAACTACGGGCAATCCGATATATATTCAACATCTGATCTTCCAGAGTCTTACCATTTGTCTTACTGGTAAGCATATTCATCAAAGAGAAGTATTCTATAACTTGAATTACACCATCCTTTTTCTGATACAAAGGTTGAGGCATAATGGGTTTATGATTCTCATCATACTTAACAATTGGATAATCATTTGTGAAAGAATAAACCTCAAAAGGAATATTGACTTTCTTACAGAACCAAATCAAATTAAAAAGTTGTTTTACGGTGTCCAACATCACACGACTCATTGATCCGGACCAGTCAAGAACGAACACCAGACCATGATTCTTACCGTTTGCAAGTGTTGTGACCTTACGGAACAAGTCTTCATTATATTTGTAGGTATGAAGTTTGGTACAGTCCAGAACACCTGTACGAGCGGTTGTGGCACGAGCATAAGAATCTGCTGCCTTACGACACTCAAACTCTTTTACCAGATAATTAACTTCCTTCTGTGCCGAACGCTTAAACTCACGAAAATCTTTATCTACCTCACCAAAAATTTCTTCATGAGAATATTCAGTATGATCAAGATATGATGCCCAAGATTGCTTGCACTGATTGTGAATCTCAGCATTATTTACAATGATTTGATTCACATTCAATTTGGGAATCTCCAAATAAACATTTTCCCAACCATCCCGATTCACAAGATCTTTGAGTGCTTCTTCAAGATTACCAACAGTCTTGACTTCAGGTTCAGATGTTTCACCACCTTGCTTACCTCTAACTTCTTGTTTTTGTTCCTGAGATTTCTGTTCACCAATTTCACCAGAACTCCTACCATCACCACCTTCCATTTCAGGTTGATTATTCTCACCTTCCGGTTGATCTGAGAAATCGGAAGCAGGGGAATTTCCACCAGACTGTGGAATTTCATGAGAATCCAGATTGATTTTAGTTTCTTCTTGCTTCCTTTGCTTACAGTACTCATAGAGTTCCTCAGAAGCGATCAGAACATCAGTAAAAGTTTCAGCGTCGGCAATTAAATTGATAATTTTAGTCTCTTCACCAGGTTCAATAAAGATATCGGCAAAGTTACCAATCTTAAAGTAAAGATTGGCACGGTCGGCAAGATTCATCTCATCAACTTGCTCATCTTCAATTTGAAAGAAGTCTTGTTCGACAAGTTCTTTGTATCCATTGAAGAAAGTCTTGGCAAGACCAGCATAACGACGCTTCATTAGTTTTTCGATGCGAGCATCTTCTACGATATTCACAAACTGAGGAGGAACTTTGACTTGCTCAGTCCAATCCTCATCAGGAGTATAAAGAGCATGTCCGACTTCATGACCAACCAGAAGGTCATACACAGTGTTGCTCGCTTTCTCCCACATCGGCAGAGTCAGCACACGAGTATGTACATTGAACTGAGCAGTCTCCACTTTCTTGTGCTCAACCACAAGGTCTTCGGTGGCAAGCAGTTTGGCGAGTTGGGACTTGATTTCGTGATTGACTGGCATTGGTGTTTTTTGAACTGACCGTATTATACAAAAAAAGGAGGTCTTGCGACCCCCCAGTGTGCCAGTTTGGAAAGTGGTTTTATGATCCACGATTACCTGAAGGGCCTCTTTCAGCAGTATCTTGTGTCCAATTTGCACGAACTCTCTTACCAGCAGGATGTTCTGGTTGATTTACTGCCATTCTATACTTAGCATCCGCCTGAGTGTCTTTGGTAGGTTTTACCGATTCAGGTTTTACTGGCGGTTTTCCCCTACGTTTTTTATGTAAAGCGGTTCTTGTAAATGTATCACTTAAAGGAATCCCACTTCTTGTATTCCTAACGTTACTTTTTTCTTTATTAGAAAGATTATCATCTACTCTTGCTTCAACAATACTCTCCATCCAACCTTCACTCATAGCGCCCATGATTGCCTCTGCAGATTTCTCATCAGATGCAAAACCTTCATCAAGAAGATATGATAGAACTTCTTCACGAATTGAACGAGTGTTTTGATATTCTGATCCATGACCCCCACTTCCAGTCATTCTATGTTGCGAAAAACCACCAGACTTATCCTTTCTCGCTGCCTTTTCTTGCTCATATCTTTCTGCGGGAGTTAAAGGTTTTTTTGCGGCAGATCTTGCTGCTTTTCTTTCTGCCGCTGCCTTCTCTTTAGCATCAATTTTTGCCTTTACTTCATCATAAGATGGTGCATTTTTATATCTTTTTCTTGCCCCTCTTCCTTCTTCTTGTGCCATGGGTATAAAAACTTTTTAAGTATTTATAAAAAAGAAGCGTCTCGTTGAGTGAGACGCTTCTTGAGTGCTTGGCGGCGGGCCTTTGCTTGTCGGAGGGCCTGCGGTTTGAGTTTCCGCTTCTGATCCTTCTTAGAGTGATGGTAGCGATTGGGGACTTGCATTGTTCTGTTTGGTTATGATTCTATTTTATATGAGAATCCTGCCTTCTTATCAAACCTTGTGACACTTTCAAATTTGTCCTCAAGTCCAGTCTTATGAGAAATCACAAATATATTAGCATCCTTTATGACATAACGAATAATCTTAAGAAATTCATCAGTTCCAAATCCATCGAGAGAAGAGTCAAAAACTTCATCTAAAATTAAAAGATTTGTATTCACAGAATTTTTAAGTCGGGCAACTTCTCTCCAGGTAAACAATAGACTCAAATCCACTCGCATCTTCTCACCTTCACTAAAAGAACTATAAGAGAAGTTCTCATGAATTGGAGATTGAATGGATTCATTAAACTCTTCATCCAAATGGAAATTAATGTAGAAATCCATCATCTGCAAATATCGATTCACCTGTTGATTGATGAAGGGAAGATATTTTTTGATAATTTTGGTTTTTACACCATCATCTTTAAGAAGAGAATATGCAAAATCATAATGAACGATCTCTTCCTTTTTAGTGCCCAAATCCTCAAATACTTTTTGGAGATTGGTCTGAAACTCTTCTAACTTTCCATGCTCAGTATTCTTGTTTTCAAGTTGTTCGGTAAGTGTTTGAATTTCACTTTCCAAATCCCTAACCTGTCGTTGGTTAGATGAAATCCTAGCATTGTTTTGAGAAATGTCATTGTTGAGTTTCGTAATCTCCTTAGATAGAGCAATAAATTGACGCTCTCTCTCTTCTTCTTGCTTTATGGTCTCTTCAAGATCTTTATAACCTTGTTGGAGTTCCTTGGCACTATTTTGAGCGTCGGTAATTCTATTTAACCGAAACTCTTCCTCGATTGTTTGAGTGCAGGTGGGACAAACCGTATTTTCAGTAAAGAACTTGTGCTCATTGGTAATGGTAGATACTTTCTGAGATAATTTACCTTTCAAATTTCCCAACTTTCTCAGTTTATCAGTTGCACCAGAAACTTCTTCCTGCTCTTTAATATATGAAAAAATACTTTCTTCAGTCATTGAATTTTGAATCATATAAGAATCATTCTCCTTAAGAAGTTCAGAAATCTTTGAGTTATGATTCTTAATATTATCTTTACCACGACTTTCTAATTGATCAATAAAGTTCTTTTGCATCTGAACCTTATCCTTAAGAGATTCTTTTTTATAATCCAGAGATTTAATTTGCTCCTTTTTCTGACGTATTTTTTCTTTAATTATATTATTCATCGAAGAAAAAATACGAATATCCAACAAATCTTCAATCACCTCACGACGATTTGATGTTGTAAGTTGCATAAATGGTACAAAAGTACTTGATCCTAGAATTACAATTTGAGTAAATGATTTATAATTTACCTTTAGAATAGTCTCTTCCAAAACTTTTTGATTAATGCGATCATCTGCTTCCTTATGAAGTTGCTTTGCATTCACTTCAATATCAAAAATATTCGGTTTGATTCCACGACGAACCAAATAATTCCTACTATTCACAGTAAACTCAATCTCTACCAAACAGTCCTTTTCATTGGTACTGTTAACAAGTTGAGGTTTATTAATTTTACGAAATGGGCGATTAAACAATACAAAAGTCAGTGCATCCAGAACAGTGGACTTTCCAGCACCATTCGTACCAACTATAAGGTTGGTTTGATTCTTTTGAAAGTCCATTTCAGTCCAGTTATTACCTGTACTTAAAAAGTTCTTCCATTTAATTTTTTTAAAAGTTATCATTTTTAGGAGGAATCACAATATCGTTTGGTGTAACCACTGCATACTTATAATTGTACATCTTACAAGTCTTTATGGCAAGTTCATCGTCTACTTCAACAATATCCATTTCTTTTTTTTCTTGATCTTCAAGCATCAAGGCATAGCGAGTCGCATCATCCTCTTCTTCAAAAAGAAATAAAACTTTTTCACCATACCTATCTTGAACGGCAAATGCACCTTCATCTTTTTTATCTTTAAGTGTAAGAAGAAACATTAGTCTGCTACTTCGCAAGCCTCCTTATAAAGATTTTGAAGAATTCCCTTAATAATATTTTTATCAAATTGAACTTCCGCCTCATCAATATAACGATTTAGAATTGAAATCGTATTTTCTTCTTCATCAACCGCAAATTCTTCATTTTCTTGAATTTCAAAATTCTCAACAATCTTAAGTTCTTGAATACCTGCCGTATATAATTTGTCTACAAACTTTTCAAAATCTTTTGGTTTAGATTTTTTCCGTACAATAATTTTTACAATTTTATTCTCATATTTGCTGGCATCAAATGTTTGATATGGAGTATCTTCATAATAAAGATTATAAAATAATTTATAAGGATTATTGATTGGTGTGTGCTCTAAAGTTTCCGTATCAAAAATATGAAATCCCCGAGTATCATTCACATCCGTCCAATACATTTCGTAAGGATTGCCAAGATAAAAAATCTTCCCATTATCGGAACGAGTGTGATAGTGTCCAGAAAATACCTTTGTAAACTTTGAAAAAATATTTGAGTCCAATCCGTGCTCATCCATGACTAGAGTATTGTTTACACGGAAACCTTGAAGTTCTAGATGTCCCATTGCAACCTTTGCTTTAGATTTCTTAATCACATTCATGGTTTCATCATGATTCTCACTACAAATCCAGGGAATAAATGCCATATCAATTCCACCAACTTTTGTATTTGTTGGAGAACTATAAGTTTTAATATTTGAATAAGTCTTAAGAAGAAGGTCTGGGGAGTTAACATGATTGGTATTCTTGTAGTAACAATCATGATTTCCTACAATCATGTGAACTTCATACTTACGAAGAGGTTCAAATACAACTCTCTTTGCCCATTCCAGACTTTGATAATCAATTGACTTACGACTATCAAAAGCATCACCCATATGAATGACTGTCTCTACTTCGTGCTCTTCTAGTCCAGGAAAGAAAACATTCTTATAGAAAAGTTCAAAGTGATCATGAAGATGCTTTGAACCTTTTTTTGCGCCGTAATGGGTGTCACTCAAAATTGCAACTTTCATCGATTGTTATTTCTGTACTGGATGTTGTCCTTCATACTATTATACTCGGAATTGCTTCCAGAAAGCAAGTTGTCGTCTATCACCATAACCTCATCAAATCCAGTGCGTTCAATGATTTTATTTTTAATTTCTAATTGTTTCTTTTCTTTTTGAATTCTACGCAGAAATGCATAGTGAATAATCTGAGTAAAATATGCGAATGGATTCTGAGACCTTTCTGGATTAAAGTTATGAATATACTGCACACAATTCTCAATCCCATCAGAAATCATATCCTCACGGAACATATAATTAACAAAATTAGGTTTATAAGATAAGTGAGTAGCAATTTTTAGAAAACAATCTCCAAGATAATTTGGAATTCTTGGTTTTCCTTCCCAAGGTCCAGACTTTGGGGGATCAATATCATATTTCTCAACATACTTTTCACGAGCAATATCTACCTTACTTCGATACAATATCATTGCTTCCAGTAATTCTTTATTGTTTACATAGTGCTCCGATTTCTTTTTTGCCATGGGGTCTCATTTATCCATTAATAAGTTAAGTTAATTATAGCACACTTTAAGGGGGCTTGACAACTATCAAAAATCCATATAGACTAGGTTTGTCCCGGTTGAAGATGAGAACTTAGCTTTCTTTAATATCTTTATATAACTCTTCAAGTTTTTTACGAGCAGACTCTACTGAAGATATGTACCCTTTTTGTTCTGATATTTTTACTTCACCTGAAGGTTTATATGCATCTATACTATCATCATAACTTAAATATTGCTGATAGAGTGTAATGAGTCTCTTATTTACAGTTTCAGTCATTGTAATTACTCTATCAAACTTTATAAAAAAGATATCCTCATCAGATAGTTCCATCCAAGGTTTTATCTTCATATAAGTATTTCCATTACTACTGACGGATTTCATTACAACAGGATTTTGAAGAATAATGATTGGATCACCATCATTCTCATCTACCATGATAATTGATAGAATTTCTTCTCCAGATATAAGTTTTAAAATGCAATAAAACTCTTCACTCATCATCATTTTAGTGGTATGTTAACAATATCGTAATTGAAATTTTCTTCATTATAAATTTTAATTCTCTCAATAAGATGATTTAATGTATAATTCTTTCTTGACTTATAACTGATATCATCGGCAATGTCATATAGAGTTGCTTTTACTTTGTTTTCACCTTTTCTAAGAACTCTACCGATTGATTGAAGATTTCTGATTCTCGATTTACTGGGAGAAGCAAAGATAACATTGTGAAGATTTCGAATATTAACACCAGTAGAAAAAGTGCCATAAGAAGCAACGATGATTGCATTATTCTCCTTTTCGGTTATTTCTCTAACTTTTTCCCGTTCTTCAGTTTCTACACCGCCATGTACAAAGAAAACATGTCTATCGTCAATCTTATCATTATTTATGAGTTCATATAAAGGTTGTCCATGACCTTCGACTCTTGAAAATAAAACAAGAGTATTTCCCTTTAAATCTAGAGCAAGATTTTTGATAAAGTTATTTCTCTTTTGATGATTGATGATATATTGAACCTCATCCTCAAAAATATCAAACTTATTTGGAGGATGTTTCAATAGAAGTATTTTGATGTCTAATTTGGCAAGATGTCCTTTTTGCATCAGTTCATCGGTATTGATAATCTTGTATGAAGGCCCAAATAATCCTTCCAATACCCACTTATGAGTCTGACTTCCATCTAGAGTTCCGGTGAATCCAAAGCGATATTTTGCATCACAAAGTTTCGTCATTATAGATATTAATGACTTGGATTTAAATTGGTGTGCCTCATCTCCTACGACTACATTAAATCTGGAAAAATACTGCTTGGGCAATTTGTAAATACTTTGCCAGGTAGTAATAATAACTTGGGAATCAGTTTCTCGTTCCTTACCAGCGTATATCTTGTGGCAGTATGAACCAACATCCCATCCATAATCTGCAAAATCTTTATACATTTGTTCTACAAGGGAAGTCGTCGGCACAACTATCAGAATATTTTGTTGTCTCTCAACGTAATATCTCACAACAGAATATATCATCAACGACTTTCCAGAAGCAGTTGGAGATATCAATAATTTTCGATTATGTCGTAAGGCGTCGTATACTCCCTCGACTTGATAATCACGTGGGGCGTGTCTACTGATTGCAGTCATATAATCTTTCACACCTTCCTTTGAGATGTTCTCATTTATCTCAAAGGGAAGTCCGTAAAATTTGTTGTTTGAGAATTCATACGTATATTCATGATCCTCACAGAATCGGATAATTCTGTCTAAGAGTCCAATATAAATTTCTCTTGTATCTACATTAAACAAATATATACGACCATCCCACCATTTATTTTTATAAGATGGGGAAAACTTAGCATTTGGAACTTCAAATTGAAATGCGTCTCTTAATTCATAATAGATATGAGGTTCTGCTTGAATAGTTAAATACACCTCATTTTTCTTTTGAATTATAATATGTCCATTAGAGGTATTTTGATGCTTTGTAGGTTCCATTATAACTATAGTTCAATTGTTTTTTATTGGAAAATGAACGACCTTCTTTAATATATCTTATTGCGGTGTTCCTTCCTATAGAGTATTTATCTACTGCCCATCGTGCTGCTTCATTAATACTTTTAAACTTTATACCTTCAACTTCTATTTCAATTCTTTGTGTATTGCAATTTAATGTATTTGATGCTATTTCTATTTTCTTTTCATTGGATTGATTGTCCCATCCATCTTTTATTTTTTTTGCTCTCCATTCTTTATGAAACTCACATTCTTTCTTACCTAATGTTGAGAGACGGCATATATCCTTTGATTGTTGTGTATGTTTATATCCCAATACTCCTTCTCCACCAAAAGTTCCATTATATTCTGGTTTTAGTTCTTCTATTAATCTTGGTTCTTCTTTTTTCAACAGAAAATCTTCATCTCCCTCCAATAAAATCTCAAATGAAAAATTATCTTCTCCATATTTTTTAATTGCTCTAATAATTGGTTGATTGTTTGATTTTTTACTACGAGCAGATGATAAATGTTGATTAAATCTTAATTTTGGATTTTTTTGACTAGTAAATCCAATATAAAATTTTCCGTTTATATTGTTGGTTATTTTGTATATGAATGCCATAAACATATCTCCATCCCAAAGTATTTATAATAAAAAAGAGGCATTTCTGCCTCCTTAGTTAATTGTATCCAGCACTAAATCTCATAAACTCTATTGCATTTTTGATTTGGTATGTTCTATTGGAAATGGTTTTAATAACTTCTTCTAAAAACTTAAGCATAATGTCATAATATCTAACCTTTAAATCAATTTTAGACAGTCTCTCATCCGCACTCATATGCCTCTCTATAGCATCCTTCTCTCTTACCTTATACGGAAATGGTTCTTCTACATATACCTCTGCTGGTGCCTTTCCTGTGTAGTAGTTATAACGTTCTAGACGTACTCTATTATAAGTTTCTCTTGCCTTTTCACGAAGAAGAGTGATTGTATTATATATTGTATAATATTTTGAGTGTAATTGTGGAATTTTTAAAGATTCATCGTGTAGGTTGTCGGGATCTATGACAGAATCTCTCTGCCACATCTCCTGAATTTCATCAAGATTCATTTTTTCTTAAGTGGATAAAGTGGTTTGTTATCTGTTCCTAGTATATCATAGATTGTGTATTTGAAGGTCACTTGTGCAGTAAAATATTGAACATCGGCAATTGTTGCATCAAAATCTAATGAAGTTATAGAAACTGGAAAAAGATCTAGAAATTTTACAAGTGCGGTTTCTTTATAATTGCTATTTAAAACACGAAGAGTTCCATCACTATATGCTTCTTTACCATCTTTTGTTCCATTTTCATCTGTAATTAAATCTGCATATTCTTGAAGACTTCCAGAACCACCCAATGCAGTCAACCAATTGTGAATGATCATATAGTTTTCCATATTCTCGTCTACAAGAAATTTTAATGTGAGATCGCCAAAAACTAATATCTCACCAGGAACATCAATTGTTTTTAAGTATGTTGGTTGTTTTGCAACACCTAAATTCAATTCAGGAATTTTTGCAGAATTGCACATAAATGAGACCTTAGGATATTTTGCTAAGGTAAATTTAAATCCGGCAGGAGATAAAAAATTTCTATTTTGAATTTGGTTTGCAAGAGGTGAAGTTGCCATATTAATATTTTCCTGACATCAAACCTTTACTTTTAGTTACCTTTAGTGGTTCTGGTTTAGGTTTTGCCACTACTGGAGTCACATCTATATTACGAACTCCATAATCTTTCCATCCACTATATCCCATTTTTTTTACAGTAGCATCTGTCACATCCGCTTGCCGATCACCAACATAAGGACCTCTATCAATTACTGGTACTTGTATGCTTTTTTTAGTTCCGGGATCTGTTAGTCTAACATTACTTCCCAATGGAAGTGTTTTATGAGCAATTCCTATAGTATTTGGAGTTAAAACTTGACCACTTGCAGTTTTATTTCCATACAATCCTGGACCATAAGCACTCGTGGGACCCATTAGCGCAAATGGTGTTGCCTCCACCATAAATTGCTTAAATGTCTTCATCGTTTTATTTGTATTTAGACAAAAAAAGGGATCCCGAAGGATCCCCATGAGATTTGTGAGAAAGACTCACATAAGGTTTGCAACAGCAACTCTTCTGTAGTAGACGTTGGTGTTTCTTTCAAGAACGCCAGGATTAGCAGTGTCTGCACCCTTAGCGAATGGGTTTGCAACAATACCATAACGAGTCTTGAATCCAATTTTTGGTTGGAAAGTGTTCTCACCAACGGCACGAACCATTTGGAGAGGAACATAAGGGCAGTAGAAGAGACCAGCATCATAAGGGGAAGAACCCTTATAACCGACAACGTAATACTGACCACCGACAGTTCCAGAGTTTGTGAAACCACCAGCATAAGGATCGATATAGACCTTATACTTGCCTTGAAGAATACCAGCGAAGGTATTGCCGGTGTCATCAACGTTAAGATTAGCGTTGAGTGCTGGGGTGTAATCAAGAACACCTGCCATGGTGAGTGCCGAAGCAACGTCAGCAGAACAGAGGATCATGTTACCCTTTCCTCTACGAGTTTGTTGTGCGATTGCGTTTGCATCGCGCTCGATTTGGAAGATAAGACCTTTGAACTTCTCAACAGACCAACGACCGTTGGAGTCAACGTCAAGGTCAAAAGTACCATTAGTAGCAACGTTAGTCTGAGCACCAGGCTTAGCAACGTTATAGATGGTACGGATGACTTCACGGTTGATTTCAGCAAGAATCTCAGTTGACAGAAGATTTGCCAACTCAGCTTCTGCATTCAGACCGTGAATTGCCTTGAGGTCTTGTGCGAGTTCGAGTGAATACTCAGCTTTCAGAGCACGTGACTTTGCAGTAACGGTGATTTTTTCAATCGAGAAAGACATCTCGTTGAACTGACCACCTTCGGTAGTACCAAGGTTTTCTGCATTATCGGTACGCATACCTTGACCGACATTATAAAGTGCTGGATTAGTTCCAGCAGCATCAAGAAGACCTGGATTTGAACCGGTTTGAGCAGTAGTACCAAGACCAACTGCACCATTAGTCCATCCTTCAGTTTCGGTGAATGTTGAACCTTGACCAGAATATGCAGAATCTACTTCGTTGTAGAAGGTTTCTGAACCACTCTGATTTTTGTACTTCGAACGCATTGCGAAGATGAGTCCAGTAGGACCGTTCATTGGTTGAACACCTGCGAGGTCATAAGCGACCAAGTTAGGCATTGCGCGTCTGATCAAGGAGATCAGAACTGGATCGAAACCTGCAACAGGTGATGAAGCGCCACCACTGAAACCAGCATTGCCTGTGCCACCATAAGTACCAGATTGTGTGTTGGTGGTTGGTGATTCGGAAAGAAACTCACGCTCTTCGCGGAGAGTTTTTTCTTGGTTTTCGAGCAGGACAGCGGTAACCATTCTACGATGTGAATCTTTGATTCCATCTAGTCCTTGATAGTCAAGGATTGGTGCCCACTTCTCCTGCAAATATTCTGCATTGAACATTTGCATTTGTTTTACCTCTAGTTAAAATGTGTTAGTTTGATTTGCTTATGATTTAAAAATCACTTATTAGATGTTCTGCTGAGAACTGACAAGTATCTTTCCATAGCACCACTTACTTGGGATGCATTTGAATAATCTACTTCTTCAGATAGATTCTCAGTGACTTCTTTTTGAGTACTAGTGCTATTAATTGGGAAGTATGATTCCCTCAAAGTTACCAGTTTCTCACGATAGTTTGCTTCACTATCAAACTCAACATTTTCAGCAAGAGAAGCGAGTTTGTCCTTCTGAGAAAGTGCAAGACCCTCAGCGACATCGGCAAAGATTACATCAGCAACTGACTCTGCTAATCTGTTATTAAGAGCAATATTTCTTTCGATTTGCTCGTTGAGTTTTTGTTCCATTTCATCAAGTTTATCTACCATACTCTCGATTACATCATATTTCTCTTCAGGGATTGATACATAATGATCTTCAAAAAGACCTCTCATTCCCAGAAGGAATGATTCAGTCATTTCAGTTTTAAGACCTGCTTCAATAGCGAGTGCATTTTCAGCAACCCACTCGTCGGCAACATACTCAAGGTATGCATCGACTCTTTCTACAAGTCCTTGCTTAATAATTTCAATTTCTTCTATGAGAGCATTCCCATAGGTTTCTTGAAGTTCTTCTTTGATTTCTGCAACCTTAGATCTGATTGCAGTTTCGAAGATGGTACGTGCTTTCTCTTGGAATTCTTCGGAGAGTTCTTCGCCAGCAAGAAGAGCATTGACATCTTCTTCGATGTCATACTCTTCCTTCATTTCATCTTCGTCCTCATCCCCATTATTCTCATCATCTTTTCCGGATGTAGAAGGATTATTAGTACCACCCTTCTTCTTCTTATCTTCTTCTTTGCCCTTTTTGCCACCTTCTTCTTCTGCGGTTTCTAAAAGTGCCTCATCTTCGTCATACTCGGCATCTTCTTTTGTCATCGTGCTTCTCATAGGATCTGCTGCTGCAGCCTTAGCATTAACAACATTCTTGACTTGTTGAAGAGTTGCTGAAGGGTCTTTGAGTTTTGCTGTACCATCAGGTTGATTTGTATAATCTTCTGGAGTAGGTCCACCCAAATCTTCCCATGCACCGGTTTGTCCAGGAGCAATTCCAGTGGACAACTTTGGCATTGGTTCAGCAGGTGCGGCTCCTTTGGTTACTACGTTTTCCATTTCTTGTAAATTGCTACCAACGGACATTTTAGATCTTGTGTATAATCTATATTTATTTATAAATTAAAGATTTGCTAAGAAATCTTGAAATAATTCAATTTTATGTTCCTGAAGTATTTTTTCATCAATAAGAGTATTAATTCTACGCTTAGTTTTCTCGGCAACTTTTTCACGAAGAACTCCACCTTCCCAAACCCATTCCTTTCCTTCCATAATTCCCTGAACAAATGCATCAGGAGCAGAAGGATCTGCAACAATATCGGCAGCGGTTGCTAGCATAAAATCTTCACCAACAATTTTATGACCTTCATTAGTTAATCTAAGTGAACCTACACCACGAGAAGAAACTCCAAGACAAACACCTTCACCAATAAGTGCCTTAGCAATCTTACCCATTGGAGTCTCTAGAAGTTGTGCCTTACCAATAAAATTGCTTCCCTTTTGTTCAAGAGAAATAATTTTATGAGAAACTCGATCAAGATTGACGGTAGGACCATCTGGGTGTCCAAGTTCTCCAAGAGCACGACCCCTATTAATAAAGGACTCATTGTATCTCATTACCTCTTTTGCAAGAGTTTGCATTGGATACATTCTGCCGTTACGATTGCAGATATCACCTTGAAGGAAAACTCCTTCAATAAACATTTTCTTTTGAGCACCTTTGCCTTCGGTGATGAATTTGACTTGTTGTACTTCTTCGGTGATGAGTTTCATTTTAGTTTGTGAACGCTACTTTATTTGCTTTAATTGCCACTGATGTCCAAATAACATCGGTACTAAGTTTCTGTAGGAATTCCACAGATGAACCGGGCATTGTAAAGAAATTTGTGGTCGCAGCACCAACCGAAGTATTTAATCCAACTGTAACAATTCCAGTTTGGTTGTTGAATATACGAACACAAGTTGCCTCACCAATACTGGTTGCAGTACCGGCAGTAGTTGTGGTATTTACTTCAGTTGTGATGACCTTTGTGATTTGCATTATTCTTGATCCTCAACATCTTCCTCACCAAACATTGCAGAAGCAACATGTGGTCTAGCACCATCAACTCTTTCCGCTGCCTTAGCAAACAGTAGATCTTTGATTTTATCGGTAACTTCTGAAGCAGAAGAATCTGTGGCAATCAAATCGATAAGTTCTTCCATAAAAATTTTAATGTATTATTATAATAATTATTTATATCTCTGCTTTTTTAGTATCTTTTTGCATCTGAGCATTTGTCTGTTGTCCTTGCTGATCAAGATTTGGATCTTCGGGAATTTCTCCTAGTGGATTTTGAATTCCCATGCCAGAATCTATTCCCATTCCAGGATCTCCTTCTGCTGGTGGCAAAGGTTCTCCAGTAATTGGATCTATTGAATTTGGATCTGGAATAATTCCCTTCTTGATTTCGGTCTTAATTTGTTGATCAATTTCAATGATCTCACTATCAGTCTGACGAAGAACTTTTCTACGAACATATTCTTTGGAGAAATATTTTCCAATATAAGGTTCAATCGTTGCAAGAGTACCAAGTCTCTCATTCAGTAGTTCTGATTCTTTTAATTCTGCAAACTGATTATCATACAAGAAATCATATTGAATATGATCTGTCATCAAATCCCAATCTTTTGGACTAACAATATTCTTCAAAACTAGTTGTGTTTTGAGCATATCATTAAACATATTTGCAAAACGCTTTCTCAAACGACCTACAAATTTTGCAAATTTCAATTCATCTCTCAGAATTTCTGATGAACGTCCAAGATTAAATCCATCTCCACCACCAGCAATTCTGGATTCTGGAACATTAAGTGATCTGTAAAGTTTTTTCTGAAAATACTCAATATCACTAAGTTCTCCAAGATTCTGCCCACCAGGAAGAGTTGTGATTTCTGTTCCACGTCCACCTTCTCTACGTGGTAACCAGAAATCTTCCATCATAGACATAAACTTGCGATCATCACGAACTTCACCAGTTCCTGCATCATAAACAAGTTTATTTCTGTAGCGAGACATAACCTCTTTGAGATATTGTTCTGCCTTTACCTTTGGGAGATTGCCAACATCAATATAGAAAATTCTACGTTCTGGAGCACGAGACAGTCTATAGATAACAAGAGAATCTTCAATCATTCGAAG
>Ga0114969_10000715_pt1 | contig 28767 bp, 26 predicted proteins | sample M_130807_MF_Meta_FD_87316 | JGI IMG/M metagenome (GOLD analysis project Ga0114969, IMG submission 87316) | Freshwater microbial communities from Lake Montjoie, Canada to study carbon cycling - M_130807_MF_MetaG | ecosystem: Environmental > Aquatic > Freshwater > Lake | place: Lake Montjoie...
CTTTTAGAAACAAATTAATCCTTTACAATGATTTAGGATTTAATACCGCCCCATTTGATTTGGAGATTGTACATAATCACATTTCGAAAAATCCTAAGTTTAGAAATAATATACATGACTTTTATGGTGTAGGGTGTAATTATAAGATTTTTTCAGTAAGGTTTGGTGTGCAGATACCTGGCTCAATAAAACCAACCAAAAGCTATGGATATTCAAAATATTTTCATCTAGGTTTTGATTTTACTTACAAAAAAATATTTTTTGATTTTGATTTTCATCAATATAAAGGGTTTGCTTTAATGGATTCTAAACAATTTTACAATAATAATTATAACAGTGAATATCCAAATGATATAAAAAATGATTTAATGAGTAATAGTTTCTCTGTAAACATGTGGTATTTTCATAAAAAGAATTTTACCATGTCCGCATTAAGAGGAAAAACTGCTGTTTTTAATAAATTCGCTTTTACTTGGTATTTGAAAAGCACGTTAAATTCTTTTGGTTTAAGCAATAATAACTCCCCTATTCTACCTGATTATTTAATCGACACAATCAATACTAAATCTAGTGCTACTCATATTCGAGCTTTCGATGTTGGCTTTATTCCAGGAATTGCATTAGTACTAGTTAAAAATCATTGGAACTTTAGTGTTTTGTCTGGATATGGATTTACAATACAAGATAAAAGTTATCAGACAACAAGTTTATATCGAAATTTTATTGGATTAGCTTCAAGATATGACATTCGTATTATGGGCGGCTATAATACTCCGAAATGGTTTTTAATGCTACATACTGATTTTGACAATAAATCCATTCAATTTTCTGGTTTGAAATATGCCCAAACTTATTTTAGTGTTCGATTGGTTGGAGGATATCGTTTTGGTACAAAATAATAGTCAAAAAAAAGCCTCGAATTTCTTCGAGGCTTATACTTTGAAATAAAATTACTCTCAATTAGTAATATATTTTACGTTGTACTTTCGTTACATATTTTGCTAAACGAATCACTTGTTTCGTGTATCCAAATTCATTATCATACCATGCGTATAATACTACGTTTTCTGCATCAGGAGAAACGATTGTTGCTTGTGAATCATAAACAGAACAACAAGTATTACCAATAATATCAGAAGAAACTAATTCAGGGTCAAATGAATAGTAAATTTGATTAACTAAATCTCCGTTTAATGCTGCATCTTTCAAAATTGCATTTACTTCTTCAACGCTTGTTTTTTTCGCTACATTTAAGTTTAAGATAGCTAAAGATCCATTTGGTGTAGGTACACGAACTGCATTTGCAGTTAATTTATCTTTCAATCCAGGGATAACTTTAGTTACCGCAGCACCAGCTCCTGTAGAAGTGATTACCATATTGATAGCTGCAGAACGTCCTCTTCTTGAACTTTTATGCATGTTATCTAACAAGTTTTGATCATTTGTATATGCATGAACAGTTTCGATGTGACCTTTAACAACTCCTAACTTTTCGTGAATTACTTTTAATACTGGAGAAATTGCATTTGTAGTACAAGATGCTGCTGAAAAGATATTTTCGTTTTCTAAATCTAATTCTCCTTGGTTGATACCATAAACAACATTTGGAATTTCTTTTCCTGGAGCAGTTAATAATACCTTAGAAACACCTTTTGAATTTAAGTGTCTAGATAAAGCTGTTCTATCTGTGAAAACACCTGTATTATCAATAACTAAAGCGTTATCGATACCATAAACTGTATAATCGATATCTTCTGGGTTAGATGCATCAATCATTTGAACTACCTGACCATTAATGATTAAAGCTCTACGCTCTAAATCTGGTTCAACTGTTCCTTTGAAAGCACCGTGAACAGAATCTGTTCTTAATAATGAAGCACGTTTGATAATATCTTTGTCGGTAGCACCTCGTGTTACTATTGCACGTAAACGTAATTGTTGCCCTTTACCAGCTTGTTTAATTAACTCACGTGCAGCCAAACGACCAATACGACCAAAACCATACAATACTACATCTCTTGGTTCTGAACCACCTGCAGAAACGAAATCGAATCCAGCTAATTTATTTTCTAAAAATGTTCGTTTGTTTTCAAAGTTTGCTTGTTCAGCAATCCATTCAGTTGCAAGTTTTCCTATATCCAATTTAGCTGGTGCTAAATTCATACCATAGATTTCAGAAGCTAATTCAGAAGTTGTAAATACATCTACTGGTTTTTCTACAACATTTTTTGAATAATCATGTAAATTCAAAATTTCAGATCCTGTTCTATCCAATAAGTGATTTCTATACAAAACCAATTCTATGCCTTTATCATAAAGCAATTCACCAGTTTTACTAGCCAATACTAGAGCAGCACGTTCTTTTTGAACATGTGCATTTAATTCTTTTTCGTAACCTACAGCAGATTCCATGTGTTAAAATTGAAAATTAATATATAAACAAAAAAAAGGCTGAACTCCTAAAAGTTACAGCCGTAAATATTATCCTAAATAAGATTTTAATAATTTATTACGAGAAGTATGACGTAATCTTCGAATTGCTTTCTCTTTGATTTGTCTTACTCTTTCTCTCGTTAAATTGAATTTTGCACCAATTTCTTCTAAAGTCAAACCATGGTTCATTCCTATTCCGAAAAATAAACGAATAATTTCTCTTTCTTTATCTGTTAAAGTACTTAATGAACGCTCAATTTCTTTTTGTAAAGATTCAGCCATTAATGCGTGATCCGCTTTAGGTGAATCTGCATTTGCCATTACATCCATTAATGTACCGCCATCTTCAGAGGTCGATAAAGGTGCATCCATAGATACGTGACGACCGGATACATTTAAACTTTCCTTGATTTTATCTTCAGGAACCTCTAATGCCTCAGCCAATTCTTCAGCAGATGGTTGTCTTTCAAACTCTTGCTCTAATTTCGAAAAAGCCTTGTTTATTTTATTTAATGAACCTACTTGGTTTAATGGTAAACGAACAATACGTGCTTGCTCCGCTAATGCTTGTAAAATCGATTGTCTAATCCACCATACAGCATATGAAATAAATTTAAATCCACGTGTTTCATCAAATTTTTGTGCTGCTTTTATCAAACCTAAATTACCTTCATTAATTAAATCAGGTAAGGTTAACCCTTGATTTTGATATTGTTTTGCTACAGAAACTACGAAACGTAAATTTGCTCTCGTTAATTTCTCTAATGAAAGTTGGTCACCCTGTTTGATCTTACGGGCTAACTCTACTTCTTGTTCAGCAGTTATTAGCTCCTCTTTTCCAATATCTTGTAAATATTTGTCTAAAGATTGACTTTCGCGATTTGTAATCGACTTGGTAATTTTAAGTTGTCTCATGTTTACTAACTTTCTTTTTTAGAATGAACCCGAAAAATTGAGTGCAAAGGTACAACGAAAAAACTCGCAATACCAAATTTAATTTTGTAATTTTTAAATTAAATAAAAGATATTGTTAAACTTTTGTTATAATTTATATATTGATATAACGCACCAACATAGTTTAAGTTGCATTAAATAATTATTTAATCGATAATAGATTGATGTATCAACCCTTCTTGTACGATTTCTTTGGGTGAACCAATATTAAATAATGCATCTCCTTTATTTACAATTGGAGCTTCATTGACACAGAAAACATAACCATCAATAGTAGATTTAACTTTCCGCTCAATTTTACCAAAGGGATCTGTAATTAAACCTAATACCGTTCCTTCAACAACACGTGAGCCATTTTTAATTAAGGGTAAAAACATACCCGAATGACTTGCTCTTAACCATTTTGTAGCTTTGATTAAAACGGATTGATGTTCATTTTTTTCTAATTTAAAATGACGTAAGTCGAGTGCATGCATCATTCTTTTGATACCTTCTAATCCTTCATGAATAATAAATTCATCAATAGAATTTGTTTTTCCGCCTTCAAAAAGCAAAATATGTTTTCCTCTGCGATGCATCGCCTCTCGAACTGTTTTTGAAATGTGCGAAGAGTGAATAATAAATGGTGGATTGAATATTTTTGCCAAACGAATACTTTCATCGTCTTTAAAAATACAACGGATTTGTGGAAAATTACTTCGTTGCGAAGCTCCAGTATGAAAATCTAAAATATAATCTGTGAATGGTGCAATTTCTTTCATAAAATGATAGGCAAATTGACTTGCTAATGAACCATTTTTAGAACCCGGAAAAGATCTATTTAAATCGCGCCCATCTGGTAAATCCCTAGACACATTCAGAAAACCAAAAATATTAAATATTGGAATACATATAACTGTTCCTTTGGTAGGTTTATGCCATCCTTTATGAATGACACGACGGATAATTTCCATACCATTAATTTCATCACCATGCATCCCTGCCATTAAAAGTAATACAGGGCCATCTTCAACTCCTCTACTTACAATTACAGGAACTTGTATTGGAGTACTCGTATGTAAATGAGCAACATCTAAATTTAGTTCCTCTGATTTACCTGGTAAGATTTCTTTGCCGAGTATTACTATTTTTCTCACAACTAAATGTTATAATTGAACGTTTTTTTCAAGAAATTGAATAATTTTTCCAGCTATATTTTCACCTGTCGTTTTTTCTATCCCCTCTAAACCTGGAGAAGAATTAACTTCAAGAACCAATGGACCTCTTTCTGATTGTAACATATCTACACCTGCAATTCCTAAGCCTACCGCTTTAGCAGCTCGTATTGCTACATCTCTCTCTTCCTCTGTTAATTCTATAATTCTAGAAGATCCTCCACGGTGTAAATTTGAACGGAACTCTCCCTCCTTCCCTTGTCTTTTCATCGCGCCAACTACCTCTCCATCAACCACAAACGCTCTAATATCTGCTCCTTTAGCTTCTTTAATGAATTCTTGTACTATTACCCTTGCCTTAAGACCATTAAATGCTTCTAGTACGGATTGTGCAGCGTTTTGATTTTCAGCTAATACCACGCCTAATCCTTGCGTACCTTCTAGTAATTTTAAAACTACTGGTGCTCCACCAGCAGACTCCACAACATGTTCCACATTACGTGAATAATTTGTAAAAACAGTTTTTGGTAAACCTATCCCCTCTTTAGAAAGCACTTGTAAACATCTTAATTTATCTCTAGAATGAACAATACCTCTAGAACTTACCGCTGAAAAAACATCCATCATTTCAAATTGACGAATTACTGCCGTACCATAAAAGGTAACTGATGCACCAATCCTTGGAATAACTGCATCAAATGCTTCCAAATATTTATCTAGATAAAAAATAGATGGTCCTTTTTGCTCTATTTCTAGGTTACATTTTAAATGGTCTATTACATGTGCTTCATGTCCTCTTTCTAAAGCAGCTTCAACTAGTCTTCTGGTTGAATACAAATTGGAGTTCCGGGATAAAATGGCAATTTTCATGATCTTAATTTTTTAATGCATTTACTTTATTTGTGTACTTTTTTTTTGTGCTTATAGGAAACATTCGTCATACTTGTATCAATTATAAAATGATTACTTGTCAGTTTTCTTCCTAGTAAAACTGGATTTCGTAAGCCATTTCTTCGAGTCAAAGAGAAATCTGTTAAAAATTCTTTTTCAAAAAGAACAATCGGTAATTGAATAAAAAAGCGCTCTTGCTCATCTCCAGTAGAGCTTTTTACTTTCTTTTTTCGATACTCATTAAATATATATTTTTTTCCAGTAAAATTAATGTTATTTTCATCTAAAAATATTACTTCCAAGTGATTACCGTCTCTTGCTTGAACTAATTCAATCGAACTACAATGAATTGAACTGGAATAAGCTCCACTATCAATTTTTACAGCTATATTTTCAATAGACAAGGAAGGGATATCAATTTTATCTTTTCTACCTATGAGAGATTTGTTCATTTTTTCTTTTCTATTAAATTTTAATCGTATAATCCAATTTTTGACAGAATATGTATAGTGTATTATTCAAAATTTTATTCACTTTCAAAAATTTCACTATACATAAGTTTACATTCCCCATCTCGATCCGCTGCAGATCTCATATGAGTTTCTCCTAGTTTTTCATTTCCAGCAAAATAGAGACATTGACCTAGAAAGAATTCAAATTTCTTATTTGTTGGTTCTTTGGTATATAATTCTTTAAAGATACTAACAGCTTCTTTGTACTTTTCATTTTGAAAATAGATTGAGCCTAATTGTGCTTTAGTTGTTTTTGAAGGCTTTAATTTATAGGATTTTTTAGCGTAAAATTCAGACAAAGAAGGATTAAAATACGCATCACCGTATTCGCCAGAATAAATCAAACAGAGTGAATGATATACTTCCATCTGTTTTGGATCTAAAGATATAGCAAGTTTTAAATCTTTGATTGATGCGAATACATTATTCGTTAATAGATTATATTCCGCGCGATTAATATAAAAAATATAGGAATTCTCTGGAGCGACTTTATATCCCCTTTGAGAATAATAGCTAGCTGAATCTAATTGTTCTATATTTTGAAAAGCTATTGACATATTGCGATAGATCGTAGCTTGTAATAATTCGGTTGATTTAAAACGTAGTGCTGAACGGAAATTAAGTAAAGCATTTTCTGTTTCATTTGACTCAATTTTTTTTGTACCTGCTCGAAAAAAAGCTTCGGCTTTTGGATCATTTTCTTCATTACAAGCGGTGAAAACGAGAGTGAAAAGAAACAAACTTACAATTGTTATTCGCATAGGATCACGGAAATTTAGGAAACTGTTGGAAGTTCGGTTGTCTTTTTTCTAAAAACGCATGTTTACCTTCTTGCGCTTCTTCCATCAAATAGTACATTAAAGTTGCATCCCCAGCAAATTCCATTAATCCGCGTTGACCATCCAATTCTGCATTTAATCCTCTTTTTATCATTCGAATAGCCATAGGACTTCTAGATAAAATTGTTTGACACCATTTAATTGTTGTATCTTCTAATTCGTCAAAAGGAACAACTTTATTTACCATACCCATTTTTTCAGCTTCATCTGCAGTGTATTGTTCACATAAAAACCAAATTTCGCGCGCTTTTTTTTGCCCAACATGTCTTGCAAGGTAACTTGAACCAAATCCCGCATCAAAACTTCCAACTTTAGGGCCTGTTTGACCAAATCTAGCATTGTCTGATGCAATAGTTAAATCACATACAACATGTAAAACGTGCCCTCCACCAATTGCATAACCATTCACCATCGCTATTACTGGTTTAGGGATAGAACGTATTAATTTATGTAAATCCAACACATTTAAACGAGGTACACCATCCGTTCCGATATATCCACCAACACCCTTTACATTTTGATCACCACCTGAACAAAAAGCTTTATCTCCCTCTCCTGTAAATACAATTACTCCGATGTCGTGACGTTCTTGTGCAATATTCATTGCGTCAATCATTTCTAAATTTGTTTCTGGTCTAAACGCATTATACACCTTTGGACGATTGATTGTAATTTTAGCTATACCATCTAAAAATTCAAAACGAATGTCTGTATAATCTTTGATTTTTGTCCATGGATACTTACTCATATTAGTTTTATTTTTTTGTTAAATTAATTATTTATTTTCTTTTAGAACAGCAAATAGTCAGACTTTTATTGAGATACAAATGTATATCTTATTGTTCCTTCTTGAAGAGAGGCTGCTGTGTTAGAATAATTAAATCTTGACATTAAAGCATATTTTCTCGCTTGTTCGATCATACATGGACTAGCAGAGTTACTAGCCTGAGCGTTATAATTAGCATCCACAACTTTTCCAGATTGATCTACCTTTATTCGTATCGTAACTAATCCTGATGTTTTGTCTCCGCAAGTATAACCAGGGTTTCGCACAAAATACGGATCGTTTTGATGTGGATCTCGGTTGACCAAAGACCAGTTCACCATTACATTTCCTCCAAAAGCTTTGTCTCCCCCTGATTTTGAAACAACAGTATTTGATTGTTTCTTGGACTCATTGTTTTTAGCTAGCTTATTGTTTTTTTCTTCAATAATTTTTTTTCGTTTTTCTTCCCCTCCTGTTTCATTGAAAAATTGTTTTTCTAAAGCTTTGATTGATTGTTCAATTTCTTTCGAAGAACGCGTAAATTCCTTTGAGGATTCTTTCACAGGTTTTGCTTCTGTCCATTTATCCATCGATTTTTCCCGGGTATCATTCTGATCTCGAACTACATTTTTAACACTCGCTTTAAATTCTTGCTGGACCTCTATATTTTCTGGTTGTATTTCCAGTATAATTTCATCATGCTTAATTTTTTTATCGGCAAACCAGCCTTCAATGTAATAGGATTTTTCAATGGATGATATTTGTAAATACATAAAAATACCGATGTACAAAACAAAAACTGCAAGTATGCTAAATTTATATTTGTCAATTAAATTCAAAAAACTATTCATTTTCAGTTGATTGACTAATTAATTTATGTTCAAATAAATGATAGTAATAAAAATCATCTCCTTTATTTAAAACTAGTAAATCATTTGAAATAGATCTAATTTGGTCATATTCTAAGGGAATTAATTGATCACCTGCTAAAGAATATAATCCATACTTGGCACCATTATAAACTAGATAGAAATTTTCTGCTATTAATTTAACACTAGTAAAAATTGTAGGAATTATCCATTTTGCTTTTTCATTTATCACTCCTTGTAAGCTTTTTACTTCTACAACAGCTAATCCGAAATGAAAACTAGAAGCGAAATCAAATAATGGTAAGATTGTGATTGATTTATCCTCAACATTCATATACCCCCATTGTTTACCTTTGTTATAAGCAATTATTTTAGCAATTTCACCTAAGCCAGTATATTCTGGATTTAAAATGTAATTTCCAGATTTATTGATTATTCCAAATTTTCCTTTTATTCTAATTTTTGCGTAATCTTCATGAAAAGAGCAAATTTGTAAATAATTTGGAATTACATCATAAATGGGTTTTATTATTCTTGCACCAGATTCATTTAAATATCCTAATTTATTATTTAAGATAATAATCGATCTTCCAAAGTGAAGTTGGGCAATAAAAGAATATATTGGTTTTACAATTATCTTATTAGTTAATGTTTTTATACCATAAAGCAAACTGTCTCTAAATACTAATAAAGAATCAGAAAAGTAAAAAACTTCTTTATGTATTGGTTCTACAATGAATTTTCCAGAAGAATCTATAATTCCTTGTTTTGAATTAATAACAATTTTCGCTCTTCCATGTGAAAAAGGAAAAACATCTGTGAATTTTTCAGGTATAACATTATTACCAAACATATCATAATAACCATATAAAGAATCTTTACTACCATAAATCAACCCCTCGGAGTACTGACCTATATCATTAAACTCTAATGGTAAAATATATATACCCGAACGATTAATTACACCAGATTTCCCACCAACTTCAACTATAGCTGTTCCCGAACTAAAATCTGTTGCAAAATCATATTGAAAAGGTATCACAATATTATTTAATTTATCTATGAAACCATATTGACCATTTTTCATAGCTAAAGATAAACCTTCGTTAAACAAACTTAAAGATTCGTATTCTGGAGTATAAATTTCAATTCCTTTATGGTTCATAAAGCCATAAAGATTTCCGCGTTTGAAAGGAAATAAAGTTGATTTTATTAAATCCATATCACGCCTTAACTCATCTCTAAATGGATAATCTGGAAAATCTTTTTTAAATTTTTTAATCAGTTCATCTGTATATTCATACATATATTCTTTATATAGTTTTTTCCAAGCGAAATTTATATTGTAATAATTTGGAAAATGAGCTATATAGAGTGAATAAGCATCTACTGTATTCTCTTTTGTTTCATTTTTAAAAACTTTATCTTCTGCTTCAAGTACATATTTACTTTTAGGGTTATTGTCTATGAATTTCACATAATCCTGCGTTTTACCTGAATAAGTTTGTTCAATAAAATAGGTTAATTCATACCTATCCTGAATAGTTTTAATGTGCTCAAAATCTGGAATGTTTTTTATTATGGAATCATAATAGAAACTTTTGTTAATCCACAAAGCTTTAGCTAATAAAATCGAATCTCGTTTATGGATAACATTGTTGTTTTTAGCATACCAAGGGAATCGTTTTGTGAAATTTTCATATCCTGTTTGCGTATTTTCTTGTTGTACTTGTTCATAATAAACAGTTACAATTTTTGTGCGTAAGGATAATATAGATTCATAATTTACACCAAAATTTGAAAATTTCAATGAATCCCTAGAAGATTGATTGAAATAATTTTGTTCAGCAAATACTACATATCTGTAGGCTGAGTCAATATTGTGAAAAGGATTGTCGTTACGAAAATAGATTGTCGCTAATCCGAAAGATGCAGGTACGAGATGTTTTTTTAATTCTTCTTCAAAGCATTTTTTAGCGTCAAAATAGTTCAATATTTTTAGGCTAGCAAAAGCTCTATCAATTTTACCTGAAAAGGCAAAAGAAGATATACTAAATAGTAATATAGTAGTTATTAATTTATGCAGCATATAATGAAAAAAGCATATCCTTCGAAGACATACTTATTTTTTTTGGTTACAATAATACAAAAAAAAAGCCCTCGACGAGGGCTTTTTTATTAACAATATCTTTAGATTATTTGATATGTTTTCCGTATCTAGATTTGAATTTATCAATACGTCCAGCTGTATCCACAAACTTAACAACACCTGTAAAGAATGGGTGTGATTTATGCGAGATATCTAATTTTACTAATGGGTATTCATTACCATCTTCCCATTTAACTTTCTCGTTAGAAGAAGCAGATGAGTGACATAAAAATGCATATTCATTTGTCATATCTTTAAATACTACCAATCTATAATCTTCTGGGTGAATTCCTGCTTTCATATATTATTTTATTTAATTCTATTCTTATTTGGAGTGCAAACTTACAAAAAAATAAATGAACTCCAATATTTATATTAATTATTTTTTAGCTTTTTTATTTAAGTCAATCAATAATGGTGTAGCAATACATATTGAAGAGTATGTTCCGATAACTACTCCGATCAACATTGCAAACAAGAATCCTTTAATTGCTGGACCACCAAAAATAAACATGATTAAGATTACTAAGAATAAAATCATCGATGTATTAAATGTTCTACTTAAGGTAGTATTTAATGATTTATTGATGATATCTTCTCTATTTTCACCTTCTTTTTTCGCTCTTAAATTCTCACGAATACGGTCAAATACAATTACAGTGTCATTCATTGAGTAACTCATAACTGTTAATATAGCTGCAATGAATGCTTGATTCACATCTAAACTAAATGGTAAATAACCATGTAATAAAGAGAAAATAGATACTACAAAGAATGCATCATGTGCAAGACCAATTATTGCACCTAATGAATACTGCCAGTTTTCGAAACGTAAACGTATATAAGCGAAAATTACAATTAATGAAATCAAAATAGCGATTGCAGAAGATGTCCATAATTCATTGGAAATTGATGCAGATACACTTCGTTGTTCTTTAATTTCAAATTTCCCAAGTTTTTCTTTACAAGCGTTTAAACCTTCTACTAATTTACCTGTAACCTCTTTATTAGCGTTATCATTGGTTAATTTGTAATTGGTATTAATCTCTACATAATAATCACTTGATTTAGTTTTTAAATCAATCGATGAAACTTCTCCATTCTCCACAAAAACTTTTTCTAGATTTTTTCGGATTAATTCGATATCAGCGCGCTGCTCAAATTTCACAGAATATGTTCTACCACCTGTAAACTCAACACTTTGTTTTAAACCTCTAGTAAATAAGGAGAATACACCTAATAAAGTAACTGTTATAGAAAATATGTAATAGTATTTTCTTTTACCTACCCAGTCAATATTAAAGTTTTGAAAAGCATTTTTCAAGAAATTTGTACTGAAAGAAATAGATTTTCCTTTTTCTAACATATAGGTAATTACCAATCTTGAAATAACGATTGCAGTAAACAAAGAAGTGAAAATACCAATAATTAAAGTCGTAGCAAATGATTCCATTTCTCCTTTACCGAAAATTTTCAAAATGATACCAACTAATAAGTGAGTTACGTTCGCATCAATAATGGATGGCAATGCTTTTTTGAAACCTATGTTAATAGCCTCGGTATTACCTACCCCGGCTTTTATTTCTTCCCGTATTCGTTCAAATATCAAGATGTTTGCATCGACGGCAGTTCCTATCGTTAATACGATACCAGCAATACCAGCTAAGGTTAAAACAGCACCAAAAGAAGCAAGGCATCCCAAGATAAACACTACGTTTACTGCTAAAGCAATATTTGCAACCATACCACCTTTACCGTAGTACATCCACATGTAGATTAATACAGCTAAAAATGCAAAAGCAAAAGAGATTAAACCTGCTTGAGAATTCTCAGATCCAATGGATGGACCAACTTTCATTAATTCTTTAATAACACAAGGAGTTGGTAATGCACCACCATTTAACAAACCAGCTAAATCTTCTGCATCTTGAATAGAAAAACTCCCGGAAATCTGCGTGTTACCTTGTGTAATTGCTTCATTTACTCTTGGTGCAGAATACACTACAGAGTCCATTGTAATTGCAACACAACGACCAACATTATTTTGTGTCATTTGCGCCCATTTCTCTCCACCTTCAACGGTCATTTTCAAGTCAACAGTAACTGCACCAGAAGCTTGATCTAATCCTTTATTTGCATTACTAACATCTTTACCTCCTACGAGTGCTTTACCTCCTTCGGGAATTTTTACTGCGTGTAATACATATTTTTCTTCATTCGTATTACCGTATTTTTCTGGTTTAGAAGACCACATAAAAGCCATATCGATTGGGAAAACAGCTTTAATGTCGTTTCTACGTAAAATTTTATCTACTTTTTCTTTATCTTCTACCTTACAAGTTCCTATTACTGGACCATCACCCCCATTTAAGTAAGTTTCTAAACTATTTTCTTTTGAACCAAAAGTTAAAGGTTTAACAGTTGTTTTCTTTAGGGAATCTTTTTTAGCTAGTGCAGAAGAATCTTGTACAGTTGTATCTACTGCTTCAACAACTAATTCTTGTTGTGATGAAAGAATGTTTGCTTGGGATAAGAACGGTTGAATTTGATTCTTTTCATATGTTTCATAAAATTGCAAGTTAGCTGTAGATTGTAATTTTTTAGCTACTGTAGTTTCATCTTGTACTCCTGGAAGTTCAATATAAATACGATTTGTTCTTGAATCTTTAGTTATGTTAGGTTGAGCAACACCGAATTGATTGATTCGTTTTGTCATAATTTGCTCAACACCATCAATAGAAGATGCAATTTTGTTTTTTAAGTAGGAAACAACTTCAGAATTTGAAGTGTTTTTATTTAATTCTTCTATTTCAGTAATAGCTAATTCGCGTACCATTAAAGCTTCGCTTCCATTGAGTTTTTTGAATTGTGATGCAAACAAAGAAATGAAATCACCACCTTTAGACATGTGAATACTCAAAGCGGATTCATACGGTTTTTTAAATCTTAAATCACGTGGATTTCTAGCTAAACTTTTAACTAGTTCAGGAACTGAAACTTCTAGAGTTACGCTCATTCCACCAACTAAATCTAAACCAAATGCTAAAGATTTGTTTTTAACTTCTTGGAAGTTAGAACCTAATACTGGATAAACTTTGTCATCTGCTTTTTCCTTAAGAATTAAGTTTATGTAAGCAGCTTTAGCAAGTTCATAACTTTCAGGGTCTAAAAAATTGATTGTAGTACCGTTAGGTAATACAGCTTTACCATTATTTTTTTTAGCTTCCGTTTCTAACTCTGAAACTCTTATTATAGCTTCTTTTTCAGCTTTTTCTTCTACCGAACTTGAAACCCAAGTAAATGACAATTGATACACACACACGGCTGACAACACTATTGTCAAAAACCAAAAAAATCCTTTGTTACGCATATTCGTAAATTCGTTATAAATAATTATTTGGCGCAAATATAGAATTTACATTTGTCAATGTCAATGAATATTTAAAAAAAGGTTTATGAGAATTAGAACAATTGTTTATTCTTTTCCAAATTTTAAAAGTGTGTAGAACCATTCTTCTCCTTTTTTAATTTGCAGCGTGTCGAAATTTTTGATGCGGAGATTTTTATAATATTTTGAAATCATACCAATATTTTTTGCGTACGTTTCGGTTTGACACTTATAATCCACCATGGTATAGTAGTTATTTTGCAGCACGGAAATCGTAGAGTCAAAATAATAAGAATTGATTTTAAAAGGTTTGTGAATTGCTGTATAATTATACATTTCGTTGTTTACTGTTGAATAAATAGATGGGTTCCATTGTGTTGATAACTTTAAAGGGAAAGAAAGTTTTACTAAAGTTTGATTCTCTTCAACTAGAATTGCATTTTTACCATCGATTATTGCAGACCAAACATCTTTTATTTTCCAAGTATCATTGATATCGTTCCAAGTGTAACAAAAAAATTTGGATGCTCTTCGATCTTGATTATCTAGGAATGTATCCCCTATTGATGTTTTGAATTTGAATTGCAGTGTATCGTGAATATCCACTTCATCATCGTGAACTATGTGTGTAACCAAATACTCGATAAAATTCCCCTTTTTTAGACCGAAATAATCTATATCGGATGAAAAATTTTCTTTTTCGGGAATATTTACAGTTTTTTTACATGAAGCAAGATGAATACTTAAGATAAAAAGTAGAATGAATTTCATTTTTTAATTTCTGTACTTTTAGATGTTTTGGTTGATTTTTTTTGTTCAGTTAATTTAATTTTTAGCAAATATTTTACTGTTTGTAAACTATCTAATCTTTCTCCTAATTTATAATACGCTTTACCAATTACATTTTCACCTAAGCTATCGTATGCAGAACACCATCCATTTTTAACTCCATTAAAATAATAATCCTTTAAATCAATGTTCCCGTATGGACTGTAAGAAATTTCCTCACCACTTTTTTTTCCGTAATCATAGTTTGTTTCCTTCCAAACCTTCCCGTTATCAAAATAATCTACTTGTTTCCCATCAAGTTTTCCGTTAAGATAAGTTTGTTTTTGAGCTATTTGATCTTTTTTTGTTTCAGAATTACCTAGTGGATAGTAAACTAAACGTTCACCTTGTAAAATTCCATTCTTATAGTTTTCAATGATGCTTACTCTTCCTGATTTAGTATACATTTTCCAGGTAGAATCTTTTTGTTGATTTACAAATTTACCTTGCGCTAGAATTGTTTCATTCTCATGGTACATTATCGTATAGGAAGAATTACTTGATTTATAGGTTATTTCTGCTTTTTTTTCCCCAGTAGTAAAATAATAAATAAAAGTTCCAACAGGTTTATCGTCTATAAATTGACCTGTATAATCAACAACATTGCTTTGTGGTAGTTTTTTGATCCAAGAACCTTGTTTTCTTCCTTTAGCATCTACTCTATTTTGAGCAAAAATAAAATTCACAGAAGTAATTAAAAGTATAAATATGTATTTCCTCATCTTTTAAGTCTGATTGTCAATTCGTTAAAGTTATCAATTTCAAAATCTGCATTTTCTGTAATTTTTTCGGCGCTTTTATATAAAATAGTTTTCATACCTAAATTTTTACCAAATAGTATGTCTGAGTTTGTATCCCCAATCATGATTGATCTTTTAAAATCTATAGTTGGAAATTGATTTTTAGCTTCAATACCCATAGCTGGTAATGGTTTTCTTCTGTCGTTATTCTCATTTTTTAAGTTACATGCATAAAAAACTTGATCTATTCTTCCACCAACATTATGAATTTCCCGTATCATGTAACGATGAATTTCGAGTAAACTTTTTTCTTTCATTACCTCTTTACCAATACCTTGTTGGTTTGTAACAACAATTATTTTACCAAATATTACAGAAAGTATTGGAATGGAAGATAGAAAATGAGGCGTAAAAATAAAATCTTCGACCTTTGTTATATATCCATCAAAATTACGCGTGTTAATTACACCATCTCGATCTAAAAATAAGGTCCATTTTTCATCTATTTCCTCTAACCACATTTAAATTACTTTTTCAACGAGGTAAACGTTACGTGTGGATGAATTTCTCCCTACAAGTTCCGCTAGGAAACCTGCTAAGAAAAATTGGACTCCTAAAATCATACATACTAACGTTAGAAAGAATTCTGTACGTTCTACTATATGTTTTGCAGAAGTATGCCAAAATAATTTATCAAAAATCATATAAAATGCAAAAACAAAACCAATAAAAAACAATAACATTCCGATAGCTCCAAATAGATGCATCGGTTTTTTACCGAATTTACCCATGAAAACTACGGAAAGTAAGTCTAACGGACCATTTACAAAACGATTAAATCCAAATTTTGTCACACCGTATTTTCTTGCTTGATGCTCGACTACTTTTTCTCCTATTTTATTAAAACCAGCATATTTTGCTAGTGGTGGGATATATCTATGCATATCACCATAAACTTCTATACTTTTGACAACTTCATATTTATATGCTTTTAATCCGCAATTAAAGTCATGTAAATAAATTCCTGTTAATTTTCTTGCTGCCCAATTATATAATTTAGTAGGTATGGTTTTGGAAATAGGGTCATGCCTTCTTTTTTTCCAGCCAGAAACAACATCAAAATCATCTAATGTTATCATTTTATATAGGTCAGGAATTTCATTGGGGCTATCTTGTAAGTCCGCATCCATTGTAATTACGACTTTTCCAATTGCTGCTTCAAAACCTTTTTGTAAAGCAGCAGATTTACCATAATTACGTTGAAATTTAATTCCTTTAACAGCAGGATCTGCTGTTTGCAATTCTTCCACAATTTGCCATGATTTGTCTTTACTACCATCATCTACAAAAATAATTTCGTACTTGAAATTATTTGCTTGAACAACACCTCTTATCCAGCTATGAAGTTCTGATAGTGATTCCTCTTCGTTATACAAAGAAATGACAATTGATATATCTAATTTATATTCCAAAAAAAATAATATTTATTTAGATACAAATATACATTAGATGCTTAAATCTAAATTAAAATTATAAATAAAAAATAGCAGCGATTACAAATAAAAAAATAATTATCAAATATTGCCAAATATCTAAAAAGTAAGGAGCTATGTTTTTGATTATAGAAAATAACTTAAGCATTTCAATCAATTTTTAAAATAAAACAAAGTTATCTTTTTTAAACGTGTTTTTATTTAAGAAGCAACATAAAATACAAATAACTATATATCAACACTTTACCTTTAAGTTCAGACAAATTTATTTTTTTAATTAAAAAAAAATAAAGAAAATTCAGGATTTATATACAACCTATCGACTTTATTCGTAATATTGCATCATGAGTAAAGGTATAGTAAAATTCTTTAACGAAACTAAAGGTTTTGGTTTCATTAGAGAGGAAGATTCGAACAAAGAATATTTTGTTCACGTTTCAGGATTGGTTGATGAAATCAGAGAAAATGACGAGGTAACTTTCGAACTTCAAGAAGGAAAAAAAGGTTTAAATGCAGTTAACGTAAAACAAGCATAGTTTTTAAGTTATTTAATTTATTGTCTTTTGAGGCTGGATTTATCCAGCCTCTTTTTTTTAACTATAATATACTAGTAATTTAGAATTATGATAAATGTTGGGAGTGAAATTCCAGGGTAAACGCATTTAAAAACCCAATATTTTCAATAAATACTCCTCATTCCATCCTGCGATCTTCCTTTTTGATTTAATTCCGAGCTTACAAGTTGCTTCATTCTTGATCATATTTAGAGCGATTTTATTTATCAAAGAAAAATTTTGCGCAGCATTTTCACTTCTTTTATTGTAGTTTCTGATTTTGAAAATGTAAATTCCTCTTTAACTTGCTCTAATAACGAAGATTGATTTCCCTTCAATGCCAAAATATAATTGCTTTTTCTACTTATTATCAGTTCAGTAATAGCTCTTTAATATCCCATTGCATCTATTGTAATTACTGCTCCTTCAATTGCTAAACTTTCAATTAGTGTTGATATTACTATAATCTCATTTGATTTTTCATCTACTTTTATTTGTCCTAAAACGATGTTGTTAAATGATGACCAAGCGCTCACCATATGTATAGGAGATTTCCCATTAACCTTACCTCCACAAATGGTTTTTCCATCGATTGAAATTATATCTTCCTCAGAACTAATAATAATCGATTTTATCCAACTTTTAAAACAATCTTCAAATTCTAGTGGACATATTGAGCTCATAACACGATTAATCGTGTCATATGATGGTATTCCATATGGAAGACTTAAAAATTTGGTTAACCAATCCTTTTTAATTTTCGCATAGGCTTCAATCTCTTCCTATGAATCATCGCCACAAATAACAGCACAAATTGAAATCGCAACAATATCAATAAGCTCATGGCGTTTATTTCGATAAGGATGTCTAAAATCTGTTAAACCATCAAAAAAATCAATTATTCTAGTTGTTGAAATAATATTATATTTACTTAATTATCAATAGGATACACGAAATATTAACAATAAAACAAATTTAAAACTCTGATTATTAAATAGTTATTAACTTTTTAATTGTTAATTTTAAATGCGTTTGCACTGGGTGAAATTCAAAAATCTGTAATTTTGTAATCAAAAAGCACAATTTTGACTATAAACTTAATAGGTTATTTCTACAAGATTTTTAAATAGATTGTTTTATTGAATCTATATCTAAATATTCAACCACTTTTTGTCGATTAGCTTAATTTATTCTAAATTAATTCTATTAAGCCATGTTTCTATATATACAAAAAAAAGGCTATCTGAAAAGATAGCCTTAAAATAATTAGATTAAAATGAATTAACGTTTGTGGCTAGATTCACTAGAAACAGTCAATTTTTTTCTTCCTTTACGACGGCGTGCAGCTAATACTTTACGACCGTTTTTTGTAGCCATACGCTCACGGAAACCGTGTTTGTTTTTTCTTTTTCTTACGGAAGGTTGGAACGTTCTTTTCATGATATATATTCTTTAAATCTTATTTCTACTTATGTTTTGAGTGTGCAAATTTAATTAAATATTTTGTTTTACAAACTATTTAATGAAAAAAAATAAAAAAGAAATCAACTTCGATGAATTCTTTAATCCAATGCACTAAATTTGCGTGTTACAAAAATACAACAATGCTACGACCAAAAAAAGAGAAAACCGAAAAAATAAAACTCACTAAAGAATCTATTGCGAAAGCAAAAAACATCTTTCAATACTTAAAACCTTACAAGTCAACATTTATTTTAGGTTGGGTTTTTCTTGTTTTTTCATCCTCCATCGGACTTGTCTTTCCTTTTTTAATGGGACAATTATTAGGCGGGATTAATCAAGCACCTGAAGTGACTACTACTCCATCCAAAGTTATCAGTTTAATAGACTTTGGAAATGTCAACGTGGTAGCATTTGCATTATTTTTGACATTTGGTTTACAAGCAATCTTCTCCTATTTTAGGGTGATTTTGTTTACAAATGTTACTGAAAATACATTAAGAGATCTCCGCTATGATTCATTTTCTCGTTTGATTTATATGCCAATGGATTTTTTCAATCAAAACAAAGTTGGTGAATTAACGTCCCGTATCGCATCCGATATTACTCAAATTCAAGAAACGTTACGAACGACAATCGCAGAATTTTTCAGACAAGCAGTAATTGTAATTGGAAGTATTATTTTTCTTGCTTTTCTTTCTTGGAAATTAGCATTAATTATGTTAGCTACTGTACCTGTAATGGCTTTAATAGCAGTGTTTTTCGGTCGATTCATTCGAAAATTATCTAAAAAAGCACAAGATGAAGCTGCTGAATCTAACGTAATTTTAGAAGAAAACTTAACTGGAATTTCTAATGTAAAATCATTTACAAATGAAGCGTTGGCTTTATTAAAATACAAAGTAAGTATTGATGAAATACGTAAGTTGAACGTTAAAGCGGGAGTTTGGCGAGGATTATTCATTTCTTTTATAATCTTCTGTTTATTCGGCGCTATCGTTTTTATCATTTGGAGGGGTTTATTAATGACGCAAGGACCAAATCCAGATTTATCGAGTAAGAACTTTATTTCGTTTATTTTCTATACGATCATGATGGGAGCATCCATTGGATCACTACCTGAATTATGGGCTAGTCTTCAGAAATCTGTCGGTGCTACCGAAAGCTTGATGAAAATTATCGAAACGAAAAACGAAAAAGAGTTATTAACAGGATATTTAAGGCCGATTATCTCAGGAGCTGTTTCATTTGAAAATGTTAATTTTTCGTATCCACAACGTCCAGATGTAAGCGTATTAAAATCAATTACCCTTGCAAGTAAGGCTAACCAAACCATTGCACTTGTTGGTTCTTCTGGCGCTGGCAAATCTACCATCGCCTCTCTCCTACTTCGCTATTTTGAAGTTAATGCAGGAAACTTAATGTTTGATGGAATTCCATGTAATGAAATTGAAACGGAATATTTACGTTCAAAAATAGCGTTAGTACCACAAGAAGTTATCTTATTTGCTGGAACTATCGAAGAAAATATTGCTTTTGGTAAACCAGATGCTTCAAAAGAAGAAATTTTAACAGCTGCCAAACAAGCTAATGCATTTGAGTTTATTCAAGCTTTCCCGGAAGGGATGAAAACACAAGTTGGAGATCGAGGAATTCAATTGTCTGGTGGACAAAAACAACGAATCGCTATTGCTCGAGCGTTATTGAAAAATCCTACAATATTAATTTTGGACGAGGCAACATCCGCACTTGATTCTGAATCCGAAAAATTGGTGCAAGAAGCCTTGGATAAATTAATGGAAGGAAGAACTTCTTTTGTTATTGCTCATCGACTTTCTACCATTCGTAAAGCCGATAAAATTTACGTACTTGAAAATGGTAAAGTAGCAGAAGAAGGTACACATGATGAACTAAATGCATTATCAGATGGTATTTATGCTAATTTGGTAAACATTCAAATGCAGTCCTAATCTATGAAAAAGTTTGAAATACCTGAATTTTACCGTTCACCAATTATAAGTAAAGTTAAGACTGCTCGTAAATTGCAAGACCCTCGAAAGAAAGACTTTACACCTACTTTACTTCAATTTGGAAAGGTTGAATTTTTAATTGCTAGGCATTTTGGATTTTGCTATGGAGTGGAAAACGCTATTGAAATCGCATATAAAGCAGTTCATTCTAATCCTGGTAAACGTATATTTTTATTGAGTCAAATGATTCATAATCCAGGTGTAAATGAAGATTTGCAAAGCTATGGTATTACCTTTATTCAAGATACACACGGAAACCAATTAATTCCTTGGGAATCTATTGCTTCAGATGATATAGTTATTATTCCAGCATTTGGTACAACCTTAGAGATTGAACATAAGTTAACAGAAATTGGTGTAGATGTTAAAGCATACAACACTACTTGTCCTTTTGTAGAAAAAGTTTGGAATCGTTCAGAGACACTAGGTCAAAGTGACCACACAATTATCATTCATGGAAAACATGACCACGAAGAAACTAGAGCTACTTTCTCGCATAGCAACTCAAATGCTCCAACGTTGGTAATTAAAAACCTAGGAGAAGCGAGTAAAGTAAGTGATTTTATTCAAGGGAAACTTGATGAAGAAACGTTACTTACTTATTTTCATGGCAAATATTCAGAGGGATTTAACCCAGTGCAAGATTTACAAAAAATTGGTGTTGTAAATCAAACAACCATGCTGGCGAGTGAAACGCAAGAAATCACCGAGTTTTTAAGACAAACGATGATTTCCAAATATGGCGAAGAAAACATAAAGAATCATATTGCCGATACGAGAGATACACTTTGTTATGCTACAAATGATAATCAATCGGCAACTTTGGGTTTACTAGAAGAAGAGGCGGATTTAGCTATTGTTGTAGGTGGATATAATAGTTCAAATACCACGCATTTGGTTGAACTTTTAGAAGAAAAATTTAAGACCTATTTTATACTTTCTGAAAAAAGTATTTCTTCCAAAGAAACAATCACTTCATTTAACATACATACTAAAAACGAAGATAAATTAACTTCCTTTATTCCTTCGAAAGATAAAGTTCGTATTATACTAACTTCCGGAGCATCATGCCCAGATGCAGTTGTAGATGCTGTGATAGTTCGTACCCTCGAATTAATGGAAATTATCCCAGACTTTGAAAATCTTATTCTAGGATAGCGAACTGTGCTTTTGCCTCTTTACGAGAAACACCATTAAAATGCCACCATTCTGTGGTGATGTTTTTAAAACCTTGTGAAGTCATTACTTTCCGTAACAACCTTCTATTTGCTAGTTGTTTTTTAGAAAGTAATCCTTTCTGAAAGAAGTAATCCTCCTTACTAGGATATGCAATTAATCGAATATCATCATATCCTGCCCCCATATCTACTGCTTTACCATTGCGATCACAAATCGTTACATCTACTGCTGCGGCATAATTATGTACACTTCCATTAGTAGGATTTGAAACAAATTTCGTACGTTCTTTTACAGGAATCGTATCTAATGCTTCCCACATCGCTTGTTGAATAGACCTCGGACGTGCAGCATCATAAATCAATAAACGATAATTTGGTTGTAACGTTTTTAGGTATGTATTACATTTCACCAAACGTTGGGCAATTCCCTTTTGAAGATAGGCTTTATCAATATCAAAATACAACCTCTTTTTCATAAAATTATCCGTTGTGGCATATTTTAAATCTACCTGAATAGAAGAATCTAACGTTTGAACATCTACTAATTTCTCGAATCCTTTACGGATTTTTTTTGTATTTGATGACTTATTTGTTTGAGAAGTTGTTAGAAAAACTAATGCTAAGAGTGAAAAAACGAGTATAATATTTTTGAATATCATTTGATGTGAAATTTAGACTTGTAAATACAAAACTAATGAATGTTTTATTGAAGATTTCATTAAATTTGCAACTTTAAAATACGATTATGCCAAAGATAGCACAGAAAGCCATTGATATGCCTGCATCACCAATTCGTAAATTGGTTCCTTATGCAGATGCAGCAAAGAAAAAAGGAAAAGTAGTTTACCATTTAAATATTGGTCAACCAGATATCGAAACTCCGGAGGTTGCATTGAATGCAATTAAGAATTTCGATCAAAAAGTAATTGAGTACACGCACTCTGCTGGTTTGGAGTCGTATAGAAATGGATTGTCTGCATTTTATCAACGTACTGGTTTACCTGTAAATCCAGAAGATATTATCATCACAACAGGTGGTTCTGAAGCATTAATTTTCGGATTTATGACTACATGTAACCCTGGAGATGAAGTAATTATTCCTGAGCCATTCTACGCTAACTATAATGGTTTTGCTGTAACCGCTGGATTAACCGTAGTTCCTGTAGCATCGACTATTGAATCTGGTTTTGCTTTACCTCCAGTTGAGGAGTTCGAGAAAAAAATCACTTCTAAAACGCGTGCCATTTTGATTTGTAACCCAGGAAATCCAACGGGTTATTTATATACCAAAGAAGAATTAGAAAAATTACGTGACATCGTTAAGAAACATGACTTATTCTTGTTTGCAGACGAAGTTTATCGTGAGTTTTGTTATGATGGAGCAGTTCCATTTTCTACGATGAATTTGGAAGGAATTGAGAATAATGTAATTATGATTGATTCTGTTTCTAAGCGTTATTCCATGTGTGGAGCGAGAATTGGCGCATTGATTTCTAAGAATCATGAAGTAATTTCTGCAGCATTGAAATTTGGACAAGCACGTTTATCTCCTCCAACGATTGATCAAATTGCAGCGGAAGCAGCGTTAGATACACCACAGTCTTATTTTGATAATGTTGTAGAAGAATATGTTGCGCGTAGAAACATCATGGTAGATGGTTTAAACAGCATCCCAGGTGTATTCTGTCCAAAACCAAGTGGAGCATTTTATTGTGTTGCTAAATTCCCTGTGGATGACGCGGAAAAATTCTGTCAATGGTTATTGGAAGATTTCGAATTTGAGGGAGCGACTGTTATGATGGCACCAGCAAATGGATTCTACTCTACAAAAGGTTCTGGTCAACAAGAAGCACGTATTGCGTATGTATTGAACCAAGATTCTTTACATAAAGCAGTGAAAGTGTTAGAAGAGGCATTGAAAGTCTATCCAGGTAGGATATAATTATTATTCTGTCAATAAAAAGCCGTGAAAAATAACTTTTTCACGGCTTTTTTTATTCACATATAACATTATAAGCAAATAAAAAAGGGTGAATCAATTTAATCGATTCACCCTTTTCAATTTATTAGAGTAAGGTATTATACTGTTTGTTTCACTTTTGGCGCAGCAGCTAAAATATCCGTAGATGTTTCAGAAGCGTATTGCTCAAAGTTTTTAACGAATTGACCAGCTAAATTATTAGCTGTATCATCGTATGCGTTTTTATCCGCCCATGTACTTCTAGGGTTTAAGATTTCAGCTGGAACCCCTTCACAAGAAGTTGGAATCGCTAAATCAAAAACTGGTAAAGTATCATAAGCAACATCATTTAATTTGCCTTCTAAAGCAGCAGTTATCATCTGACGTGTGTAAGAAAGTTTCATTCTACTTCCTACTCCGTAAGACCCACCAGTCCAACCAGTGTTGATTAACCATACTTTAATATCTGTTCCTTCTAATTTCTCTCCTAACAATTTAGCATATTTCGCTGGGTGTAATGGCAAGAATGCTTTTCCGAAACAAGCAGAGAAAGTAGTTGTTGGTTCTGTAATTCCCATTTCAGTTCCTGCAACTTTCGCTGTATAACCAGACATGAAGTGGTACATTGCTTGCTCTTTCGTTAAACGAGAGATTGGAGGCAATACACCGAATGCATCTGCTGTTAAGAAGAAAATATTTTTTGGAGTAGATCCGATAGAAGGATTTACTGTATTTTCAATAAAATCTATTGGGTAAGAAACACGCGTGTTTTCTGTAATTGAACCATCCATGTAATCAGGTGTAGAAGTAGCATCCACAAACCCAATGTTTTCTAAAATTGAACCAAATTTAATTGCATCAAAAATTTGCGGCTCTTTCTCACGGGATAAATCAATCGTTTTCGCATAACATCCACCTTCAAAATTAAAAACAGTATTGTCAGACCAACCGTGCTCATCATCCCCAATCAATTGACGATTTGGATCAGAAGATAAAGTTGTTTTACCAGTTCCTGATAAACCAAAGAAAATTGCAGTATCACCATCTTTACCAATATTCGCAGAACAATGCATAGACAATACATTTTTCTCATGTGGCAACAAATAGTTCAATACAGAGAAAATACCTTTTTTCATTTCACCTGTATATCCTGTACCTCCGATCAAAATCATTTTTTTTGTGAAGTTCAAAATAGCGAAATTGTGTTGACGTGTTCCGTCTACCGCTGGATCTGCTTTAAATCCTGGAACACATACAATATGCCAGTCTGGAGTAAAGTTTTCGATTTCAGCATCTGTAGGACGCAAGAACATATTGTAGCAAAACATGTTTGACCAAGGGAATTCAGAAACTACACGAATATTTAAACGATGAGATTCATCTGCACATGCATACGCATCTCTTACATATATATCTTTATCTGTAAGATACGCTTGCATACGACTATACAGAGATTTAAATTTTTCTTTCGAAAATTTAATGTTTACATCTCCCCACCAAACTGTGTTTTCCGTTTTTTCATCAAAGACTACAAAACGGTCTTTTGGAGATCTTCCTGTAAATTCACCTGTTTCGATTGCAATTGCTCCCGTGTCAGTTAATACACCTTGCCCACTAATAATAGTATCTTCTACTAATTCAGCTGGTGTAAGATTCCAAAATACATTACCTAAGTTAGTTAGGCCTATAGAATCGTTTAAATTGGCATTATTTCCTCTTTTACCAAAATCGTTCATACGTACTTTAATTTTATAGCTTTCGCTTTGATTTAGGATGCAAAAGTACACCTATTTATACTAATTAGTCAAATTTTTTTTTTCGATTTTCAAATAAATATTAACTTAATGTAAAGAAAGCTGTTGAAAACTCTTTATTCAGTTGAAAGTTAAAAGTTAAAAGTGGAAAGTTTTGCGTAAAAACTAAAAGCTGAATATCAAAATTAAACTGTAGAGCATTTTTTAATTAATCATAGGATACGCTAACAAATGTTAAATTATCTTTATACAAATACGAAAACATCAAAAAGAACGATCACTCTAAAAATGAATCCTTAATATTAAGTTATGAAAAGAAAAAACTATGTACTTTTAATGTTGTTAATTGTAAGTGTTTTCAGTTTTTACGCATGCTCGCAACAACAACAAAATAAAGTAACAAAAGTCACCCAAATGAAAAAAGAACTTACCGCAGAAGAAAAACGTGTTATACTTAACAAAGGTACCGAAGCGCCTTTTATCGGAGAATACACAGACAATTTTGAAGAAGGTGTTTATACCTGTAAACAATGTGGTAGTGAGTTATATATCTCAACGAGTAAATTTCATTCAGGATGCGGGTGGCCTAGTTTTGACCAAGAAATTTCTGGTCGCGTAAAAAAAATATTAGATGCGGATGGTCGCAGAACAGAAATTGTTTGTGCATCATGTGACGGACATCTCGGACATGTATTTTATGGGGAAGGATTTACAGGGAAAGATACACGTCATTGTGTGAACTCAATCTCGATGGAATTTATTAAAAAAGAAGATATACAAAAACAACAAAAAGCGAAAACAGAAGTTGCAATTTTTGCTGGTGGATGTTTTTGGGGTGTGGAATACTATTTTCAAAATGCACCTGGCGTAGTAAAAACAGAAGTTGGTTATATCGGTGGACACAAAGAAAATCCTACGTATAAAGCAGTTTGTGCGCATACCACCGGTCATATCGAAGCAATGGAAGTAACATTCGATCCTACGAAAACTAACTACGAAACACTTGCGAAATTATTTTTCGAAATTCACGATCCTACACAAACCAATGGTCAAGGTGGAGATATTGGAGAACAATACCTTTCTGTAGTTTTTTACACTTCGGAACAACAAAAAGAAATTACTGAAAAACTGATTCACTTATTAGAAAATAAAGGCTATAAAATTGCTACAACTTTACGACCAGCAACTAAATTCTGGTCTGCCGAGACGTATCACCAACAGTATTACGAAAAAACAGGTGGAACACCTTACTGCCACTCCAGAAAGACACGATTTTAAAACTAATATCCATATCGGATCATTTTTTTAATCCCAAAATTTGCTGTAAAGGTAATACCACTATAAGAACTTGAACTCTGTGCCGTGATGTTATTCGGCATACCTCCAGTTAATGAGTAATTAAATCCAATTTCAGAAAAAAGAATTCCTCTTACAAATGCATACTGCATACCAGCATTTGCTCCAATTGCAAAAGAGAGAATATTACCTGAGGCAGGAATAGAAGATGGTAATGTATAGTTAGTAGGAGCGTTAAGAAAATTAATCCCTACCCTGTTATACGAAATAGTTACATGTTCTGCTGTATAAAAACCAATTCCATATTCTAAATCATTTCCATAATAATTTCTTCTTCCTATTTCTAATGTATTATATCGATATGTTAAATTTCCGTTTATTGTATCTTCAATTTGGTATTCTTGTTTTTCAGCTTTACTTAAAGTGGAACAAAAACGTGCATATACAGCATGCTCTGCTTCTTGACGTTCTAACATTAAACTCATACCGACATACGGATTTTTGACAGTAAAGCCTTTAATTGCATCCAAACCTAAACCAACATATATTTGACTATGAATAGAATTAAAGGAATTAAATAACAAACATAAAGTAAGAATTAGATATGTTTTACTACTAAATAGTCTGTACTTTTTCATTTAAAATTGATTTATTTACTAAATTAAGCATTTTACACAAAGCTTTAGTATGTTTGTTTAAAATTTAGATTCTATGGCAATTTTCTCGTTTAATGGATTTATTCCTGTGATAAAAAAATCGAGTTATATTCATCCGCAAGCGACTATCATCGGTAATGTAATAATTGGTGAGAAAGTTTATGTTGGTCCACATGCAACCATTCGTGGTGACTGGGGCAAAATCATTTTGGAAGATGGATGTAATGTACAGGAAAGTTGCACCATTCATATGTTTCCTGGTACCACTACCCTACTCAAAAAAGGAGCGCATATTGGCCACGGGGCAATTGTACACGGTGGTACGATCGGTGAAAATTGTTTGATCGGAATGAATGCGGTCGTAATGGACGATGTCGTGGTAGAAGATGAATGCATCATTGGCGCATTATCCTTTATACCTGCGCGTACTACCATTCCAAAACGTAGTTTGGTTGTCGGAAATCCTGGTAGAGTTATCAAACAAGTTTCAAACGAAATGTTGAACTGGAAAACACGTGGAACTCAGTTATACCAAGAATTACCAAGTGAATGTTACGACACACTGAAAGAATGCGAACCTTTGGAATTTGAAGAAGAAAATAGACCTGCACAAGAGAAGATGTTTGAAACTTGGAATAAGTTGGGTGACGGCCCTTCCTTTCGACAGGCTCAAGGTTAACTAGCCTCAGGTACCGTTTTGGGTGAAAAATAAAAAGGAACAAAATTAAACCATGAACAAGATACTACTAATTGGTGCGGGGAATGTAGCAACCAACGTTGGATTGGGACTAAAACAAGCTGGTTACGAGATAGCAGGCTGCTACAGTCGTTCGATAGAATCTGCGCGTTTGTTAGCAAAAAA
>Ga0114969_10000717_pt1 | contig 28723 bp, 47 predicted proteins | sample M_130807_MF_Meta_FD_87316 | JGI IMG/M metagenome (GOLD analysis project Ga0114969, IMG submission 87316) | Freshwater microbial communities from Lake Montjoie, Canada to study carbon cycling - M_130807_MF_MetaG | ecosystem: Environmental > Aquatic > Freshwater > Lake | place: Lake Montjoie...
CAAAACAATAATCAATTCCTTCGTTATCCATTCGGTAACTAACCGCTTGCCAATCTTCAAATTCTTCTTCAGTCATATTCATGTTTTTATTAATAATAGATAATTTTTGGGAAACTTCCAAATATAAATTTTGTCACGTTTCACAACCATTTCAAGGCCATCTTGTACACCCTCCCACTCAGGTAAATCAAAATAACATTGGCCCTGTTATTTACATCGGTTTAAAAATTTAAGGTAATGCTTACTGACATTATTAATGCTCCAGATATAATTGCCGCCATTCTACTTTGTGATTCCCATAACTTTTGCTTTTCCCAATGTCCTTGTTGTCCATAAAAGGTTGATGAATTACTTACATTGTCTGCAACCCATTTTTTTTCTGGAGTAGTTAATATTCCTGCAACAATAAATCCTCCACCAGCAATTGCCCCCAGTAAAGTTGGACTGATTTGCAGTTTGTAATTTGTTTCTTTGTTAAAGGATTGTCCCTTTACATTTGTAAAACTTAGTAAGCTACTTACTAGTAATACCATTGTGATTGTTTTTTTCATAACTTTTCTTTTTAAATTGTCTTGTTATTATTGTTCCATTGTTGGTTTTAACCACATTAATTTGTTCTCAAAGATATATCTTTTAAGTGATGGGTAATCGTTTAAAGTATCCAAAGTGTTCATGGTATCGTGTTTGAAACACTTATACAATTCTTCACGGATTCTCTCAGAAGAAACAACATTCATCTTACTTTCATAGTCGTAGTTGTTGATATAGTAATCTAATAACTTCAAACTAAAACCTTTAGTGATTGCGAAACGAACGGCTCTTAAAACACGAAGTGGGTCATCATTAAATGTAATATTAGTATCTAATGGAGTTCTTAAGATACCATCCTCTAAATCTTTACGACCATTAAAAAAATCAATAATGTTACCATCATCATCTTTAGCTAGAGCATTTAAAGTAAAGTCACGTCTCTCCAAATCATCATATAAAGTCCCTGGTACTACAATAGGAGTTCTTGTACCTTCCAAATACCCAATCTCTTTTCGAGCCATTACGAAGTCTGCAACCCCCTGATACTTGTGGTCTTTAGGGAACTTAGCTCTAACGGTGAAACAATCAGGTGTTGACAAGAAAATCTCAAACTTCTCATTAGTAAGATATGTCTCTAAGATGATAAACATCTCATGAGCACTTTTGTATTTTTCCAATAAAATATCACTCGGGACTGCAACATAGTCCACGTCTTTGGATTGAAGTCCTAAAATCTCATCTCTAACTTTTCCACCTACCTCAAACATAGTAAATAAACTCATATCTTATTTTTTTTTATAACTCTATTTTTAAATGAACACATCAGAATTAAATTATCTTGCGATAACCATATTTGTGTTTGAAATTGGAAGTCTCATAACTGGAATCGCTTGGTTTGTGTCCTCGTTTGTTTTTTGCATTACTTCGTAAAATCCGTCTTGAATTTTTACGGTAGATACATTGTCAAAACGTTCGATACTTCCACCATTACCTCTTGGTCCTGCGAATAAAACAACATTTTTAAGTGTTGTGTTGAATACTAATGTTTGCATATTTTTTTTAAATTAAGGTATATATAAAACTGTTGGATTTTTCTTTTGAATGTCTACGTCAGGATATTTTTCTTTAAACTTCATAACGTTAAATGGTTGAGTAATAATATGGAATCCACTCTTAGTTTTAATAAAAGTCATTCCTTGTTCTTTACCAGCTTCAAGTTGTAACTCATTAATATACTCTCTCATAGAGATGTAATACTTATCATGACTAAAACCATCAATCGATACATTATCAATATCAATAACCCATCTCTTCTCATTAGTTTTGATTTGACCAACAACACTGTCAAACAAACCTTTCTGATTCTTAACACCATTCTTGATTCTCTCGGCGAGTGACACCATCATATCTAATGAAACATCACTATGGTTTTGTTTCTGTACGTGGATGTAAGCCCTTGCGTTGAATATCTCACATAGTTGTTTGATTTCATCATATCTTTTCTCAAGGTACTCAACACTATCAACACAATAAGTTTTAATAGTTCTAACCGATTGGTGGTTGTCTCGTTCTCCTTCAGGTTGGTCTTTCTTTCTTTTAAACACATAAAGCATATAGAAGTCACCTTCTTTCTCGAAGTTAAGTAGGGTCTTAATTATCTTTATATTATCAATCATAGTACAAAGATACGAAAAATTTTGGAATAAAAAAACCTTCGAGTTATTTTGAAGGTTTTTTAGGTTTTGTTGTTTGTTTTTGTACTTTGGGGGTTGGATATTTCAACTCAGTAACTATCTTAGAGCTCTCACCTTTTATTTTTTGCCAAAGTTCCCAATTAATAATTGATTCTGTTTTTACATTCTTTGTCATATCGTATAGTTTACCAATTTTCTTAATCATCTTGATAGCCACAAAGTTAAACATTTTTTCTTCATATTCAAAATATTTTTTGTAGTTATCGTCAAATTTTTCTAAATTTTTAATATACTTTTGAAAAAACCTATCTTTTTCACTCGAAAATCCCATAAGTGATTCAAGAAAATTAGTTGATAACATTTTATGAAACATTTCCGCCTTCCAATTTTTAAGATTAAGAAAAAATAATTGTAAAGTTTTGTCAATAATTTGGTCCTCAGATAATCCAAGATATTCAATATTATTTATCTTGAAAACTTCAAGAATTTTTGGTATATCATTTTTTAAATCTTCTCTTAATTTATCATACGTAAAATCTCTTATCTCTACTAACCTCTTATAAGTTCGATTATCCATTAAAAAGTCATAGAATTCTTTTTTGGTTATTCCCGCGGCAACAATAGCACCAGCAAACTCCGATGGTCTAACTAAATTTTCAATCATATGTGTATAATACAAATTATGAATAAATTTATTTAACGGGTTAATAGTCGCAAAATTATTTTTAATATAAGTTAAATACTCAGACCTTTGTTTCATGGTCCCTTTAGGCTTTTTGAATGAATCGTATTTGTGTTTTAACTCATGAGATATTGAACTAACAAATTCAATCCTATCGTCATACATTAATTTTTTAATATTGGAACCTGTAACATTTTCAGGTGCTACAATAACAAATTTTACTTTAAATTCTTTTTTTGGTTGATTGGATTTAATATTGTATTTTTTAGTAACTTCAAAATCATCGGGAGTTGCCATACCAGCGATTGCAATCTCATCACCTTCCCTCATATCAAAATTAATCTCAATTTCTTTTATAGTTAAATCAGCAATATCATAATCACCATTTAAATCTATATTATACCCATCCAAATCTTCAAAAGTCATATCGTCATCAATAGAATCAATGGTCTTCTTGTAAATCTCATGAGCAACGTTAACTATGTTGTTTGGTACACCCATAGCCTCAGATAACACGTTTTTAATAATTTCTCTCATATCACAATAAATACCTGTTTAAAAGTATTTATCAATATGGACGTTAAAATAAACGAGGATAAATTCAGAAAACTACTATTCAATTACTTGGATTCACAAGGTGAATTAAAATACGCTAACGAACATAGGACAGGATATGGTTCTAGTGTTAGAGAGTTTTTTTATGAATACCCTAATGAGGATATGGATTCTGACTATGAATTTGTATTCTCATACTACGGAACACCTGAAGACTATGAAGAGGTTGTTGGCGTTACATCTCCTTATGAGTCTTCAACATATCCTTTAATTGAAATGGATACTTACATTTATAAAAAAATTGTAGATTTATTTGGTGATATATTTGCACCTCAATTAGTACTTGAGTGGTTAAACAAACGTTATGATTTAAACGCGGTTAGTATTGTTGAAAATTAATTTTATTATATTATTATATTTATAAAAATGGAAAAGTCAAAATTAGAAAACATCGGCAATACTCAGTTATTTTACTTACTTAAAAGTTTTATATCAATAACTAACGATTTATCCCCTCAAATGGATGATTATAATTTATCGAATAATTGTGACGAAGCATCACAAATTGTTGGAGTAGAATTAACTTTTCCTGTTGACCAAAACTATATTGTATCAACATTACGTTTAAATAGTAGTTATGATTTCTCAACACAAAAACCTAATGGTGAAATTAAAAGACCGTCATTTGGTCTTTACGAATTTGATATTGACGAACATAGAAGTGAACAAGTTAGAAGAACATATAGGCATACAATAGTTTCATATGATAAAAGTTTAGTCATACCAACAGGTCAGATGGCCGAAGGTGAAGGATGGCTTGATTATAGTGATGGTAGAGAAGTTGATGTTGATTACTATGACGGTGAAACAACTGATGTTAATTATGACCATAGTTCAGTAACAAAAATTAGTTAAAATGGAAAAAGTAAAATTATTATCATTAGTTAAAAAATTATCATTATCTTATAAAAATGGTTTACATCCTGGTATTGTATTTGGTACATTAAGACAGAATAAATTCATCAGTGAGTTATTTGGTAGTAGAATATCAGGAGAAGATTTAGCTTATCTCAGTTTCCTTATACCTCAAGAAAAAAAAGGTAAAGATATTAGTGTGGCGTATGATATTATAAAATCAAATTTATTTGGGGTGTCAATAGCCACAATACTAGAGCATGACCCAAATGTTGAATGTACCTCCTGTGAAGGTGCTGGCCAAAATGGTTGTGAAGATTGTATGGGAGATTCCTACATAAGATGTGATGAATGTGATGGTTCAGGTGAGATTCAGTGTGATGATTGTGATGGTTCAGGTGAAGATTCAGAAGGTAACGCTTGCGATGAGTGTCAAGGTGGCGGACAAGTAAGTTGTCATGATTGTGGTGGTGATGGGACTGTTGAGTGTAACTCATGTGATGGTACTGGTAGTGTTGATTGTTATGATTGTGATGGTAATGGTGATGTTGCAACTAACGATTCTATTAAATTAGAATATTTCTTTGTATTATCTTGGAATAGTAAATTTAGAGATTTGTTTAACAATATGGAACAACCAAAAGTTATTAATATTGAAACTTATCTTAAACTTTCTGATAATTCACAATCATTAGTTTTTTTTACAGATGAAGTTGTTGACGAAGATGACGACAACGGTATTATTGAATTGGAGGACGATACTACTGTATTTATTACTGTAGACTTAGAACCTGTAATTGAATTAAGAGACTCTTCAGGTATGTTAAGGGTTATGGGTCTTTATGTTTAGATAAATCTCTAAATCTTTCTAAATTACCTAATATTAGATTATAAACTTTTGGTAAATAAAAATGTTTATACCAAGTTAATAAATCTTCAATACTATCAAATTCACTTCGGCTTTTCAAGTCATCGTAATAATTACCATCGATTTCATTTCCGTCTATTTCATATTCAATAGACTCTACAGGAGTTGTAGTACTACCATCCCAAAATGGTGTCGCCATGGTTGACATTTTTTCATCGTTAGCCCCTTTATAATACCAATAAAATACACCATCAAAACTATCTATACTTATTTCACAATTTTTATAAACAGTAGGTAATAGATTGTCATACTTTAAATCCCAAAGTAACATATTAGCAATTTCATGATTGATTGGGTAATCAGTAATCCTAACCAATTCATATCTTGGTAAACCCGTTATTTTAGACGCATCAGTTAACCCATGTTGTTCTATTAATTCTTGTATTTTTTTTACTCTACTCATAATTAACTTTAAAACTTAAATCCAAATCAACACATATTTGTGGTAACATTTGTTCAATAGTATTCATAATACTTTCTTTAACATCGTCCCAACACCAACTAGGTAAATCATCTTCACCGTGGCCTCGTTCCCATTCGTCAGTCACTTCAAACCCTACTAAGATTCTGTTTACATTAATGTATACAGTACCAGTATATAAAGTATCTTCATCACAACCTATAAGTTCACGTTCATTTGGTTTCCATAATTCAACATTTTTAACCACGTACTCAACATACCAATCAACCATATCATCATTATCCGAGTATGGCATTGTATAAGACCCTTGGTGTGTAGGTTTATCACTAATCAATTTAGTAATAATACTTTTAAACCTATCAACAGAGTTTGTTTGTTCTTGAATTAATTCTTTGTCAAACTCAATATAAACCTCACCGTAATTGTAACCTATACTACTAAGAGATTGTTCTATAACAAGTTTTAATAATTTCTTTAGTCTACCTAAACGTCCATCTTTAACATCAACTTTAACTTTAGCATAAACGGTATTAAAACTAATTGCTTCATCTTCACCTCTCATGTGATTCCAAATATTGTTTGGCCACCCACTAAGGTCAATTTCAAATTTAGGCAATTCAAAGTTGTGTTGAGTATTAAATCTCTCAACAAATTTAGGTAGTATTTGTTTTACCACCTTTTCAACCTCAGAAATATAAGCATTCTTTATCATCTATGATATAAATATATACCACAACCGTTTATGTTATTTTTTAAACCCCAAAACAGGTGATTGAGTGGTCACCAAAGTCGTCGTATTCGTCGTATTCGTATTCCATTATTTTTTCAAATATACATTAAATATTATGAATTACCATATATTACAAAGTTAAACTGATATTTATTTAGTAAATAAACAAAATAAATTTTAAAAAATGAGTTACACAAAAGAACAGGTTGAGTCGGCGGTTAAATCTAAAGGTTATGTTTGGTTTAATGACGATAAAAACAAAGGATTTGATGTTAATATTGTTGGGGTTAGAAAATCGTCAACTGGTGACAAAGTTACAAACGTATTCGATGATACTATGACAGTATCGTATAAAGAGAATGGGGAATGGAAATTCCATCAATGGTCATGTACTACAGACCCAGGTAAAAAAGCAATGTTAGAGTATCACAACGCTAACGGAGTTGCTAGATTAGTGGAAGGTCAATATCGTGGTTCACACACAATTGGTTTACACCAAGGAAAATATGAAGCTCTTAGACAAACTAAGAATGTCAAAGTTTATCGTGATAAAGATAAAGACATGCAATATGATGAGAATATTATTCAAGAAGGTGTTTTTGGTATTAACATTCATCATAGTTCTGCAACAGGGACTTCAACATTTGTTGAGAACTGGTCAGAAGGTTGTCAAGTATTTGCAAATATAAAAGATTTTGAAGTATTTATGTCTATATGTAATAAGTCGAAAGGTATTCACGGAAATTCATTTACATATACATTAATAGAATCATCTGACATTGTATAATGACAATAGAACAAGAAATCTCTGCTTTAAATAAGATTGTTAATTCAGGTCTTATATTATCGGTGTACACTGACGTTGACCATATTGATGTGTCAATTGCTGGTGAACACCAGCCATATCTTATATTTAAAATTTATTTAAAAGTTAACCCTGAATCTGAAGATTCTATGGATGAGGTAGTTGACCCATTGTACTTAATTGATTTTCACGTTAGAAGAACAATCACAAAATTAATACCATTTAGTGAGTTACCAATTAAACAAGACAATTACCAAGCAATTGTATATAATGCTGACGGTGACGTAATATTTGATTGGGAAGATACTTTGAGTAAGATGAAACCTGGTAGTTCAGGTAGAACTGATTGGGAACGAAGACAAAAAAGATAATTATTTCTCTCCGCTAGTAAAATCAATATCATTAAAAACAATTACAATCCCTGTTCGACTTGTTATTTCTCTTGAGAGGTATTCATCTGTACAGTCTTGAATTTCATTTTCAATCTCCCATCCAAATTCTTCTTCGTTTCTCGCATTAATTAATTTAAGAGTCTCACCGCCAGTCATAACTAATTCTACCTCACCATGAACATCATCAATAAGTACTGTAGTAGTAAATTGACTCGGTTCTTTTTCTTGTATTTCAGAGACTGTAAATGTATAATCATAACCACCAAAAGGGTCTCCCACAACATGATGAGTACCTTTTAATAATTCTTCGGTTAATTTAATTGATTCGGATTCACCTAACCATTCTCTTAAAAAACCTAAAACATCATAATATTTAATTTTAGTTTTACCAACAATTAATTCAGGTGCTCGAGTACCTTCAAAACCAAACAACTTATAAAAGTTATCATCAATCTTTCCCCCAAATTTGTCCCAATATTTAAAGAAGGCCTTCTTTTCAGCAAGGAACTCGTTGATACTGTGTAGTTGTTGTTCGGTTATTTTAAGTTTCATAACTATAAATATATTAATTAATCATATTAATTAAGTCATCAACTAAAATAACACCATCAATACCTTCAACTAAAATTGGGTTCTTTGTCTTACCGTCTTCAACTAACTTACCAACTGCCATGTAGAATTTACAAGGTGTGTTGAAGTTGTTCTTATACATAAGAGCGTTGTAAGCCTTTTGTTTTAACCTATCACTTCGGTATGTTGTGGTTAAATCAATATAGATATCAATACCATCAATCTTTGTATGAAAATCAAAGTCGATGATTTGTTTATTATTGTGTGAATTAATAAAACTCGGTTTTTGTTTTTTGGTGAATTTTTTTAGACCAGTCTTTTCCATGAAATAAGTTTCTAACTTATTCCCGTTTCTTGACTTATCACCATTTTCTATGCTATGTGCCATGGTGCAAAGATAGTAAATTTATTTTAATTTTTGAATAATTTCTTGAACATCTTGTCGTTTAACAAAATCAATAACATCCTGTTTTATTTGTTTGGTTGAACAGAATCCGTTAAAGAACATTTCTGGGATATTATTCCTACTTTCTTCCCAAGTTGAGAAGTCATATCCGTCAGGAGTTAAATCCATTTCTCTGTCAGCCCACTCTTTTTCTCTGTCTGATGCGACATCAATAGTATGTACACCCTCAGAATCAATTAAGTAATCACCAACTTTAAGATAAGCATGAACTAATACATCATCAATGTTTTCGTTATCATTATCAAGTCTTTCAGCTAAAATTAGATGGTAGTTAATTTCCTCATCAGGAAGTAACTCTTGAAATACTTTTATTAGATACTTTGCAAAGTAATGACAATGTCCAAATTGGTAATCGTTACCAAATGATGTTTTCTCCATACTGATAAATATAAACCAATTTTATTTATTTTTTGGTTACAATTTTTTTGATTTCAATATTCTCGTCGTTCATAAATTTTTGGTGGCTTGACCTAGACGCAACACCACAGTATGGGTCGAGTGTTGAACCTATATCTATTTGGGTTATTTTATTACCATAATTACCATACAGTTTATTAATAAAACTATTTGTCGCTATACTTGCGGAATATATAACCACAGGATTTTTATATCTATTTACGACTTTATCCAACTTGGGTAATATATCATCAATGTGGTCCCAAACAAATTCTTCAGGTGTGACTATATGTTCTTTGAAGAAATCTAACTCGGATAGGTATTTTGGCCCAACCAATATAGTGTTCCTCTGTTTAAGTAAGTTTAAAAAACTTAAAAGTTTTTCTTTACTCAAATCATGAAAAATGTGTGAATTAATCATCATATCGTGATTACTACTATTCTCCAACACTTCGTCCAACCAATTTTTTAAAACCCAAGGACTAATCCCAATATAATAATCAACAGGATTGTTTACAATCTCTTTTAGTATCTCACCCTGTTTTGACATTTCTTCACCCCATCTTTTTATGATTACAGAATAATTAGGATTTTTTTTAAGAATCAACCCCCATTCACCGTCATTATACCTTGCAAAAGAAAAGTTTTCATTATTTAATATTTTATTGTAAAAATCACCATATGAACCTTTTTTTTTAATCGAATTAACTATACTCATATTAATAAATATAGTTACTTCCCAAAACCAACTTTACCTTCACCACGTGCACTTGGAGCTCTTTTCATACCCTCTAAGTTATCCATGGTCTCCTCAAATGTTCTACCCATAACAATTACAGACACAACAACTTCTTTCAAATGTGATAATGACATACCATCAGTTTTTGAAATCCATAAGTCAACATCAACATTCTTCAAATCATCATCACTTAATTTGTGATTAATATACGCTCTTCTAATTTCTTCATTAGGTAACTCAACTTTATATCTTCTATCAAAACGAGACGGACGATTGGTAATACGTTCCTGTAGTTTCTCAGGATAGTTAGTCGTCGCAATATATACAACCCCTTCAATTTGTTTAACACCATCAAGAATATTTAATAGTCTTGCGGTTTGACTTCTACCCTCACCCGCTAATGAATCAATATCCTCCAATAAAACAATTAATGGTCGATTAGGTTCAATCTTTCTAAGGGTACCGATAAACGATGTAAATCTTTCAACATCTTCCTCATCTTTAATATTAATAACAATACCATCGTTTTTAATGATTTGTTGTGAGATTAATTGGATGATACCTGATTTTCCACAACCTGGTTCACCATACATTAAGATACCTCTTTTGTGAATAAAATTATATTTTTTATATACATCAACTCGGTTCCAAAAATTATCAATATCCTTTAAGATATCCATAATTTCATATGATGGTAAGTGATACAACTCATCTGTTTTAAATGGTTGTTTCTTAAGTGTAAATGTTTGTAGATTACTATTCCACCCAATTTCATAAACACCTGACGGTACTTTAGGTACTGTTACATATGCTGGTGCGTATTCATCGTTCTTTAAGTTACTCCAACAAGACGGGATGTCCAAGTCAATTTTTTCGCTTTCGTCTTCATCCTCACGTAAAGGTAAATCATCTTCGGGGTCAATAGTTTCTCTAAGATTTATAATTCTTTTAATAATATCTTCTCTATCCATTTTATCCATGCTTAATTGTTTTGTATAAAATTAGTAATTAATTTTTTATTTATCAAGTGGGGAAAACACCTATACTTAGTTAAAAATATATTATGCACCCTATTATTCACGCAAAATCCTCAGCCAAAAAATTTGGGGGAACCTGGGAAGAATACATAAATATACACAATTGGTTTGATGAAACCAAGGCTTGGTACGGACATTCTAATCATCGTATGTTCAGACACCATTCGGAAGGTATTTTTGAAATGGAAAAGGTATTTGGTATGTCATTCATCAATAGTGACGATAAAATTGTCTACACTCGTTATATTGGAGAGCAACATGTTAAAGAGGATTGTTACAACCATTTACCTTGTGCTAAAGAATGGATAATGGCTTTAGAATCTAAAGAAAGACCTATGTGGATGATGAGAACGTTAGATATTAACGTAGATTGAAGTATTTATAGTTAAAAATAATATGACACCTAAAGTAACAGAAGAACAATTAAAAAGCCTTAAACTATTTTCATATTATTGTATGTCTCACGGAAGTAGTGAAGTTGATGTTGATGTTTACACTGACGAATGTGATTATGATTATATGTCTGAAGAAGCATACAGTAATGATGGTACCAGGATAGAATTATATGACGCAATATCTGATGTCTTAAAAAATATTTTAGATGAAAATGATGTCTACCAAGAAACTTCAGACTGTGATAATAGAGGGACAATTAAAATTAATATTGATTGTAAAGAACGTATACTATCTTTAAATGCTTGGCAATGGCAATACACAACATTAGAATCTCAGACAGAAAATACAATAGAAGAAATTAAAGAGAATTATAGTGATGAATTATATGAACTAATCCTATCATTTTTTGACCAACTTCACGAAAAAAATGTTTCTGAAGGTTATGTTGATTTTAGTGGTGGTGGTGATAGTGGTGACTGTAATGGATTTGCCTATGGCGATTTTCAAGGTCAAATAGATTTAGATAAGAAAATTATCGATTTCATGTACGAACAATTGGAAAACCATATGGGTGGATGGGAGATTAATGAAGGTTCTCAAGGTCGTTTTATATTCAATAATGAATCTAAGGATGTTACCTTAGACTTTCAAGAGAATCAAGAAGAAGAAGTACCAGTCCCTGTGGACTTTGTAATAAAGTTTTAAAACTTAAAAACCCCTCCGAAGAGGGGTTTTTTTATAATCTGTTTGGTATGTACTTAAGTTATTTATCAATTTACGAGTGTTAAATTTTGACTTAAAAATTGTTGAACACTTGAATCTTGACTGAAGGACTGTACTACATCAAAATCATAATATCACCAGAATAAGTTGTAAGATAAACTAAAGTGACAATACTTCCACAGACTATTAGATTTGGGTCAAAGCATTGTGAGTATCCAATTCGTCTTGGATTTTCTCAATCTCTAACTCCATATTTTTCACCATTGTATCTCTATCTAAGATTGAGATTTCAGCGGTTTTAGTGATTACGGCCTCACTTCTTCGAGAGTAGTAATCATTTGCAGTACCTTCGGTACAGTCAATTGCCTTAAGTTTAGAAGCCAATGATTTTAACTCAGACATTCTGAATATTTTACCATACACAGGTAAATTTGCTTGGTGGATTTGAGTCTTTAACTCAACCAATTGATTGGTCAGGTTAGTTACCTCATCCAAGGATTCTTTTGAAGAATATGGTTTACTATTACCAACCTCAATAGAATTGTACGTCTGCACTTTTACTATTGCTTCAGTAATTTCTTTTACCAATTTGTTCTTCAACTTCAACGCTTGTTTAATTGTCATAATTTTTTTTTTGTTTGCTTGTTACTCTATTATAGGTTTAAATAAGAAAAAGTCAAATTACCATACTTCATAAAACACAACTTTATTACCACCACCCCTGAATTCGTCATAGACTTTTTCCAATTGTTTCTTAATTGACATATCAAAGTCATTCCATTTCATCATTGCGAATTCAAACCCCAACATCTGACTTATACTTCTTAGGTATGAATGAATCTCATCATCCCATTCTAAAACCTCACCAGTTAAAACAATAAAAGTATCCACATTATTTGGATAACTTTGGAATAGATAAAAGTACTTAAAATCAGGATTCCTCCTCATTGTGGGGTAATTCTCATATATTCTTTCTAATAAAGTTTCTAATCTTTTTGGATATGGTGACATAGTTGAAATATAATTAAAATAAAAATGGGGGTCAAACCCCCATTTCTTACATCATCTTCAAGATGATTTCGGTTTTACCATCCCATTTGATGATTTGGCTCTTAGGAACCCAAAATTCCATTTCACCGATTTCCTCAACACGTTTCATGTAATCATTACGGAAACGCTCAACCTCACTGATGTTTTTGATGTACTCAACTTTCATGTGTTTTGCACATGTCTTACCTAATTTGGTAATCATTGAGAACTCATCAGTCAAAGTTCTACCACAACACATACAGATGTTACCACGTTTTACGGTCATCTTACCTGCAAATTTAACCGCTTTAGGTGATACCGCCAACACTTTAGTGATATCCAAAAGGATTGGGTTGAATTGGAGGTCGTATTTCTCTTTCATACCTTGACCAACCGCACGTCCGACTTTCAAAGTCTCACCAATAACATTGATGTTAAAGTTACGTGTGTTCTTAACCTCACTATCCTCTTTCTCAAGAATGTTAACAACCACCTCTTCTTGTTTAGGGGTTAGTTTACCATACTTAGTTAAGGTGTCCTTCATCTTCCCAATGAAACTGTTTTTACCTTTGTACTCTTGAACTCTTTGGATTGTGGATGTCTGTGTCATAGTTATCGTGTTTTGTGAATACAAAGATACAACAAATAATGACAATTACAAAAATATTTTACAAATAAAACAATATTTATAAATTATGAATGAGAATGTCTCCATAATCTTACATACTTGCGATTCCTATGAATTTTGTTGGGATGGGTTCCTACATTACTTCAAAAAAAACTTTCAAATTGACAATATTAAAAAATATTTTTGCAATGAAGAAAAAAAAATAAATTTAGATAATAATTGGTCTCAATTATTAACTGGTAAAGAAGAATGGTCTAATAGACTAATTTATATTTTAAATAATATTGAAGACGAGTATGTTATATATATACAAGAGGATATGTGGATTAAAGATGAAATGGATTATAATTTTTTAAATAGTTGTTATCAGTACATTAAAGAAAAAAATTTAGATGTGTTATATATTTGTCCCGCAGAAGTCGGTAACACTTATTCGGATTTATTTAAGTCCGACACTTTACTTGGATATGATATAAATGGATTTAATGAAAATAGTAATTATATTTTGAATCACCAATTTGGGATATGGAGACGAACATCCTTTTTAGAAAATTTAATTGAGGGCGAATCTCCTTGGCAAAATGAAAAATTTGGTACCCAAAGATTAATAAAGAGAGGTGTGAGTGGTAAATATAAAGTATTGAACAGACGATGGTATACATCTGTTAGTAGAAAAGGAAAATTGACAACTGATGGTATATTATTACAAAATATGATAAGTTAATTATTTTGAATTACTTTTTAGGGCCTGCAGTTGTTACTAACCGATATTGTGACAAATCAATCCTATTACTTAACATGTTTTGTAATTCTTCTTTGTAAATGATATTTGCAGAATGAACATTCATTTCAAAATTATGGAAGACCAAACCTATTTTAGGACTATCCCATTCCGCATTAAATTCCACATCAACCTCAGGTCTGCTAGATTTTAATACCGCTTCTTTAAGAATACCCTCAATGTCGTTTAGGTAGTCATAATTTTTAAAGTTATATCCAACTAGTAATTTAATATTAAAAAATTTCTCAATATCTTTAGTCACATTTAATATTGGCCATTTAGAATCACTAATCCAAATTTGAGTGTCTTGGGGTCTTTCTTTAACTAACCCTTTATAATATTCTTCATCAAACTCACCACTATTCTTATCCATCTTAGGGCAATCAACAACCAAAACAAGAAACTTATCTCCGTGGTGTTCTTCCATAATAAACCCATAGTTTGGTTTTACCATATGGGCATATTTTAAAATAGCTTTATCTGGAAAGTTTGGAATTTGAGTTGACATTATTTTTATTTTGTAGGGTGATTAAAGGTAAACTCAGTATTATCATCAGTTAAATAATCTTTGTTATCTATCATTATTTTTGATTTAATACCATTTTCTAAATCTTCTGAAAAAGGACTTGGGTGTACGTAACCTTCAGGGTTAATAACCATCTTATTTGTACCTTCGACGGTACCCGCTTTATTAATAGTAACTTCAATCTTAATTTTACCATCTTCACTCTTAACGTTACTAATAGTATAATTAACTTTTTTTCTATTATCTCCCCAACCAATACTTAATAACTTTTTAGTACCAATTAACGCCGATGCAAATTTATCACCAAAATTAGTTACTCTTTCGGATTTAACATCATCTAAACTTTTTCCGTCAATAAGATTTTGGATTTCTACTTTTGTTACACTAATAACTTTAGCATCTAAACCTGAATTATATCTTACAGGATTAGCGTGTGACATTTGTTTTGATGTTGATGATGAATAGGCGTTACTAACTACATACCATTGATTGTTGATGAATAAATAAACAGGGTACCAATTATAGGATTTAACCACATAATACCACTCGTTTTTACGATTAACGTCCCAGTAACCTTCGAGATTTGACCCTTTGAATGGGATTTTAGCACTACTGAATTGGTAAGCGTTATTGTTTGGCGTTTTTCTTTGTTTAAACTCTCTGAAGTTTCTGAAAGTTGTCTTATCTAAATTCTCGTAATCACCATTAGGTCTGTAATTTGCGGTATAAACTTCGTAATAGAATCTCGAGTCAGATTCAGGTCTTCCCACGAAAGGCATCATGGTTTTAACAAAGGCTAACATTTCAGATTGTTTACCCATATCTTGTTTATGTTTATTAAGATATTTGAATAATCTAATCTCTTTTTCCGACAAAGGATTTTCCCCTTGACCTTCAAGTTGTTCTTTAATAATTAATTTAACAATTTTAGATAAATCAAACTCAGTAATACGAATTGATTTTGACTCATCAAACATAAATTTTCTTTTTAATTTTATTTTCATAATTCCAACGGCGTTTTTGAGTCTTTCATACTCGTTAGAATTATCAACAATTGAATATTCTTTAATAAACAAATTAATCTCTTTAATAATTTCTTTAAGCTCATTTTGAGTTTTACATGAAACTATTTTTATAATTAAATTGTTAAGAATTTCTCGTTTATTCATAATAATAAATACTGATTTAATTATTTTAAAAATCTTAATTTATATAATGTTGAATTAATTAACTCACAAACAGTGTCGATTTGATTTTGGATATAAGAATCTTTACAACAATCTCTTAAATCATTAACTTTCCCACAAAGGTCTTTAAAATAATTAATAGTAGTTGTTGAGTCTTTATAATCTTCAATATCATATTTTTTGTATCCTTTAATGATACTGTATTTACCTTGATACGATTCTATAATCCCATCGACCAATCCTCCAATTTCGTCATAATACCCATTTAACGCACTGTGTTCTGCAAATGATTTGGTCTGTAAATGTAATGTATGGGCTTGAGTTCTAGAGTGAAATAACAGAGAAACCATCTCAATAAAATCCTTAGTACCTGTTTTTTGTTCAGTTAATAATTCTTGTTGTTTAATAGCTTCAAAAATTTTATCTTTTAAAATTTCATTTTTCATAGTAATGTTTTCACTATAAATATCTTAGCAATCAATAAAATTAAAAGTCTCTATGTTATATTCATCATCAATTGAGAATAGTGTTAGATAAGATGATAATTGTTTATAGATATAGTGTTGTATTACTTTATTGGTTAAACCCTTAATGTCTTTGGTTTTATAAACTTCAATAATAAAACTAAGGTCGTTCTTACCACTCTTTAACTTTATGTCAACGAAAGTTGTACCTGTCGGACTTGGCAGTTCAATAGGTATTGTTTTATTCTCATGAAATTTTATCGCTTGATTAGACATTAAAATTTTTAGTTACTAAATCCTTGGTTGAAATGATTAATTTACTATCACCAATAACTCTCTCTATTGTTTGTTTAATTAAATTAAAATCCCCCCAAAAAATAGAACCTTCATTTAATGGTGAGTAGTCGTTATCCACCAAGTATTGAACTACCGTATTATCCTCGGTAGTTATAAACCCGTGGGCAAATCCTTTTGGGACAAACAATTCATTGTTAGGTTTTACAACAAACTTATAAATCTTCAGATAGTTAGGCGAACTATGTCTAATATCAACGATAAAGTCAATTATCTCCCCTGTAATGACCTTAATTAACTTAGACTGAGCGAACTCTCCTACTTGGAAATGTAACCCTCTAAACGTAAATTTATTAGGGTTAACACTAACGTTGCTTTGTACCCAATTTTTACGTAATACCGATAATTTACCTTCACCAAATTTTAAAGGTAAAGGTGCAAATGTTCCTCGATTATCTTCGAATACTGAGTTATATATTAATAAACCTTCTTCCATATTATTTAATTAGTTAAAAACCTAATTCATTTTTCATAATCATCAACGACTCAGCCTTATCTTTAGCATTTGTATACTGTTCAATTAATTTATCCATTTCTTCTGTGTGTTGTGGATGTTCACCAATTGCCACAGGTGAAGTTATATAAACTTCTAATCTTGCTAAAGCATCCATCATTTCCGCAGTATACTTTGCGTTCAACGCATTAAGTAATCTGTTTTGTTTTTCTACCATTTTTATTTATTTAATTAATTATTTTTTTTAACCATTCAGTTAGTTTAGTATTTTGTATAACACCAAATTTGTTTTCATATTTTAAAGAACTTAATGAATATCTTCTATCATGGCCCAGTCTATCTTCAACGTATTTAAACTTAACTTCCTTACCTAAAATATTACTAATTATTCCAATTATTTGGTTATTAGTATACGATTCGCCAGTTCCAATATTATATACCGTATTAACCTCATCAGACATTAATAGGGTTAATATTGCTTTGGCGTTATCGTCAGCATGTATCCATTCCCGAACTTGTTCACCATCACCATACACTGGTACCTCATCACCTTTTTTAATTGAGTTAATAATCTTTGGTACAAATTTTTCGTTGTGTTGGTTTTCTCCGTAATTATTACAAGTACGTGTGATTAAGTATGGAAACCCATATGTTCTACCCGCAGACGTTACCAACATATCTGCGGATGCTTTAGTTGCGGAATAATATGAACTTGGGATAATGTTATCGGTTTCAATCGCCGAATACTCATCTATGTCACCATAAACTTCGTCCGTTGAGATGTGTAAGAATTTAATTAGATTTTTGTTTTTTCTTGCTACCTCAATCATATTGAAAGTCCCTTGTACATTTGATTTAACAAATGGTAATCCGTCTTTAATTGAATTGTCAACGTGTGACTCAGCAGCAAAATTAACTATGTAATCGTAGTCACCTAAATCCTCAGGTGTTATATCACATATATCTTTTTTTAGATATGCGGTTGGTAATATAATATTATTAGGATTACCTGCGTATGTGAGTTTATCAATAATTAATACTTCATGGTCTGTATTCTCTCTGATATAATTTACAAAGTGTGACCCAATAAAACCTAAACCTCCTGTTACTATAATTTTACTCATAAAAAAACCTTTGTCTTAATAATAAAACAAAGGTCTTTAAATGTCAAAGTATTTTTTAATTATTATTTACCAATTACTATTTCATCGTAATTTAATTTACCCATACCTTCAGAGTCTTTAGACTCAAATTCATCATACATATATGTCTTAACAACAGTAACAATACTTTGTTCGGCCTGAGCAAGTTTAGTTTCCATCCAATCCTCAAGTTGTTCACCTTGTTCCATTTTCTCCCACATAGCGTGTGCTAATGTTGCAATAGTGAATAATTGTTGTTTTGCCATGTAAGACCCTTCTTCTCCGTGTTCTTGTATATTTCTTTTTTTAACACCATTAACTAGTGTTTCTAATTGTTTTTCTGAAATAATAATATCTTTACCCATAATAGTTTTAATAATAAATATCGTTAATTAATTAAAGATACATAAAATGCTTGAGCACTCTCTTCATCATTATAATAATTTCTTTTATACTCCCCATCCTCGGCATAATCAACCCACCATTGGGTTCCGTCAAAATCCATATTAATAAATTTCATCATAATCCGTAGTATGTTTTAGTTGCGTTATATACTTGTAGTATTTCACTGTCAGATAACATTTTATTATAACATAAGACTGTCCCAATTCCGCCACTGTAACAAGTACCCGCATATCCATTACCGATTACAATATCTGCGGCGGTAACTAACGCAACATTACTTCTAGAAACATAATCTTGTACCCAAGCGCTTCCATTTTTACTTCTGTAACCAACTCTAGGACTAGTTGTTTTGCCTGTTGACATTTTAAGAGCCATCATACTCCAAGATATTGATGAGGTTGTCCCCTCCATAAATGCGTAATCGTAAGCTGGTGATAAACGACTATAGTAACTAAAAGCCGAATTACCTTCCCAAGTTATTGCAATTTCTTGTTCGTATGATTGATTAGTTGTTCCATTTTTTTGAAAAATTGTTGTTCTGGTACCTCCTTGATTACCATAAACCCACAGTACAACAGTACAATCACCACCTAAATCAACTAATGAATAGTTAGTACTACATTGCCAATACCCTGTCCCATTGAATTGAAATCCTTTAGCGCCATTTAATGTTGTTAATGGTGTCATGGCGCCTTGATAATCAAACACTAAACCATTAATTAAATCAAACCACTGTCCATCAGTACTTTGATTATGACTTGAGGTGTTATGGGGTATGAGACATAAAGATAAACTATCAGTAACAATCGCCCCTGGTTCATTATTTAATAACATGGTATCGGACCTACTTATAAAGTAATTATTACATTGAGATATTACGGTAAATGTTTGTCCAAATAAAGTATTAGTTAAAAGTATTAATTGTGAGTCAGTTGATGCGGTGTATATCTTAGGTTGGTTAGTACCACTTCGAGCAACATATAATGTGTATCCGCCAAGAACAGGTGTTATACCGTGGTAATAACTAGTTCCACTAGTTGGTCCTTTACCAACATCTCCAACACCTAAATAAAAATTACCTTTTTTTAAAGCTAAAGGTAGTGTTGTAAGATTGTAGTTAACTGATATCGCCATTAGAATATTTTATATCAATAAATATATTCATTTTCGTTTTAAATAAAAAAGGAGACCGAAGTCTCCTTTAGGGCCGACAGGATATGTCAGGTTCCACCACCTTGTTTTTCTAAACAAGGAAACATTGTTTTATTTGGTAACTAAAGCCTCGATTTTGCTTTTCGCGTGGTCAGCCAAATTGTACTCATTAGTTGATGTAACAATAATTGAATCCTTCAAAAATTTGTAAGGGATGTTGATTAAGAAATCGATTCCGTTGAAGAATGTTAAATCATTCTTTAACTCCAAACATCCACTAACCATCTTCAAAAATAATTTGAATTGGATTCCGTCAATAAACGTTTCATTCAAAAGTTTACCAAATTTCTCGTTCTCGATTCTAATGTTATATGTCTGTGTGTTCATATCTTTAATTGTTTCTACAAATATACGGCGTTTTTTACAATTCTCCTAATTTTTCTACTAAAGAAGTTAAATTAAATTCTGTTGGTACAATAATCTCTTTATTAATAAATTCAATCTTATCATTAACAGAATCATATCTGTACCCTAAAACAATCTTGGTTCTATTAAGATTAGTTACTGTAAAGAAATTAAATTCGTTTTGTTTTGTTGGTGTTCCAAAATCAATGATTGAAAATCTAAACATACTCATTAGTTCTCTAAAAGCACGACTTCTAATATCTTGTTTAAGTAATCGAGCCTTTTCCTGCTCCCATAAAGAATCAACATACTCAATTACTTTCTTAGCAACAGTTCTACCTGATTTGTAGTATGGGCCTTCAGTATAATCTAATGAAGTTCTAATTTTAAACCCCAAACTTTTTTGTCTCCAAGAACCTCTTGGGGTAACATGTTGTTCACTAACATCAATACGAACTTTACCACTTGACACTACTTCAGGTAATTTACCTGTGTATTTAATTTCACAATCAAAATAGTTTAATGTAAATGTTTCTACAGGAAAATTATCAATCCAAACTTTATAGTCCGCAGAATTTGGTTTCTTAACCAATTCAAAATCTGGAGATACTTTAACCATATCATTATAAAAACCTTCAAAAACTTTTTGGTTATCATCAGTCGCCAACTTTAGTTGGTCATAATTTCTTAAAGCAATACGTTTAGCGTCTTGATATTTAGTTTTTGCAATTTCTTTTTGGGTTAATGTCTCTGTCATAGTATCGGTGTTTGTGAATACAAAGATACAAAAAATTTTTAAATACCACGCATAATTTCTCTATTAATATCTCTTTCTTTAATAGATTCTCTCTTATCATGTAATTTTTTACCTTTACCTAAAACTATTTCCATCTTTAATAATCCCCTATCATTTGAAAATATTCTGTACGGGACTAATGTTAACCCTTTAACAAGTTCTTTTTGTAACTTAATAATTTCTTTTTTCTTAAGTAATAACTTTCTATCTCGTAATGGTTCGTGAGTGTACGCCATTTTATATTCAGGAATGTTCATTCCTTTAACCACTAACTCGTTATTAACAAAAAAACAATAAGCATCAACTAATGATACTTTACCACTACGAATTGATTTAACCTCAGGTCCAACCAATTTAATACCAACAATTAAAGTTTCAATAAATGAATATTCAAATTTAACTTTACGATTTATTATGTTGATTTGATTTCCCATAAAGCAAAGATAGTAATTAAAAATTAAAAACCCTAACAATTTTTACACTGTTAGGGTTTAAATATTAACCAACTTAAGAAAGGGGGTTGTTGGGCTCGTAAATGATAAATATAATGTTTTTTTAAAAAGTTTACTTTTAATATAAAATTTATTTAATAATTTCTATTTTAATTAAATTGTATATTTATGGATATGATAATCAGTATAAAAAATAATAAATTTAAAGTTAAAACCGTTGTTTCGTCCAAAGATACTCAAAAGGGTATGATGGGTAGAAAATTTGACAATACCTTTAATGGTATGTTATTTTTAATGGGTGATGATGAACATTGTTTTTGGATGAAAAACTGTATCATTCCATTAGATATTATTTTTATTGATGGTAATACTATAATTGAAATCCATAATAATTGCCAACCGTGTACCACAGAAGATTGTAGTAATTACTGTGGTGAAGGTGATATGATTTTAGAAATTATGGGTGGTACCGCAAAAAAATTAGGATTACAAATCGGTGATGAAGTTAATTTTTAACCTTCATTAATTTTAGACTGTAACACATTCACCAATTCTTTTTGAACCATTTTAGTAAACTTCACATAAGGAGAATCATCTGACTCAGCATTATATTTGTACTTTCCTGCTGGTGGTCTTTTAGACCTACCTAAATAACTAAGACCCGATATATTAGTGATACATTTGTGTCCACCACTATTAGCCTGAATTAAATCCCAAGCATTAATCGTAACACCATCTAACATTTTCATTTCTTCCTCACTTAATTCAGTAAAAGGAATTTCCATCATTTTACCAATTTGTGTTAAATGTTCTTTACCATTCTCCATTGTTTTAAAATTGTCCCCATATAATGCGACAAAGTCTCTAAATGTAAATCCAACTGATTCAGGACCAAATCCTTTTGAACCTTCAGAAATCCATTTAATTGTTGATAAGGGTATTTGTCTTTCTTGTAATTGTGTTTCCCATTTAGCAAGTACTTCCTGAGCAATCTCACCTAAGTTAACACCTTTTAACTCACGTTCTTTTTTATAAGGATTACAAGACGCTTGAACTAAACCTAATGGCCAAGCAATAACTAAGAAATCAGCGTCAGGGTTATTTTTGAAAGGTGTGTATCTATCATAAGAACCAGGTTTCATCATACTACCACCTCCGTATTGAACAATAATGTTACCCTCAATTTTAACATTATGGTGGTTTTTCATTTGGTCAATATAACCTTCTTTGTTTTTCTGTAATTCGGGTACAGTGGCGTAACCTTTCTCAATCATGATTCTTTTTATGTTAGTAACAAGATTCATAAGTGATGGGGTACCAACCATAACAAGTTCTTCTAAGAACCCTGGTTTATTTTTAAACGCCAATAATAACTTATTAGCAACTAAACCTAAGGCAGTTTTGTTTTTACTCAAAGATTTTTCTTTATCTAATTTGAATAAGTAATTTATTACTTGGTCAACAGTTACTTCGTTAGCTGCGTAATTAGCAGAGTCAACCATAGATATTAATTGAATGTCTTCAGGTGAAAATATTTCATTAGGTGATACAACTTGAGATATTGTTTCAACATTTGAACGTGAACTTCTAAATGAAGTTGATTTAGTATCTTCCGCCCCCGCTTGTCTATCGTGGTGGTCTGTATGGATAACAAACATTGGTTTACCGTGAGCGAAATCCACAAGTACTGGCATAATATCACCTTGTGCATCGTTCTTCTTTACAGAGAACTCTTTATCCCCATATTGAATAACGTGAGCATCAACAACTTTAATCCCATTATCCTCAAGGTATTTTTTCATCGCAATTGCGGTTGTCACGCCATCTAAATCTTGGTGAAAATAAATCTCAGCTTTAGAATAACGTTTAGCTAACTTATTGATATCTCTAATGCCACTTTCTTTAATTAATTTTTTCATACTAACGCTTTTCCTCCACCTAATAGTGAACCAATTAATGATGTGAATGCGTCTGTTTTAACCACAGTTGACGCTGATTGTGTTGCAGTAGATAATGATGGTACAACTGAATTTCCTGTCGTTTGACCTGCGGCAAACTCTTGGTTCCATAAACTTTGTGATTCAGGTGTCTCACTATATTGATTAACTCTTTCCTCTAAATTAGGGACTATATTTTCTAATTCCTCAGGACCAACAAAGTTACCAATACCTAACCAATCTAATAAACCTAAATACCATTTAGTTCTTCTCATTAACGACCTTGTTGCTCTATTACCAAATAGACGACCCATACCACCTGAGATATATTTACTTGACATTGATTGTAAACCTCCTTTATAATCTCTAAACCCTCTGAAAGATTGGTCTTTACTCATTTGTTTTAGTAATTCCTCTTTTTCAACCGCACTTAAGGCTTTTTCACTTTTCATAACACCTTTACCAATTTCAGTTCCTGCTTTCATTTCTTTTCCAGCTTTTCCAAAAATTTGAACGTACTCTTCAACAACTTTAACTAATCCAGACCCTAACATAGGAACTCTACCAACAGAACCTTTTAAAAAGGTAACTAATTTCTCACCCCAACTCGGAGCGGTCTCAACCATCTTAGCAATAGGTCCACCAGCTCTTCTTGCAGTACCCGCTATTTTAACGGCATCACCTGTTAAGGCCGCCGCTTTAAATGCTTTAGCGGCACCACCACCTAATTTCATAACACCAATAACAGGTTTAGCGATAAGGTCACCTAAGTAAGGAACCGCAGAGATTAATGAAAGAAGTGCATATAATTTATCACCTTGTCTCCAGTAACTAATACCATTAACAATATCAACAACGCCTGTTGGGTCAAAGATACCAACAATATCCCCAACGGTATTATACCATTTAGATTCTTTGATTAATTTGGCTTGTTCAGGGTATATTTCTTTTGCAAATTCAACAACAAACATTTTATCTTCTTTAGATAATTTGTTCCATTTTTCTTCGAGAATCTTATATTGTTCCTCTTTATAAATTTGAACTATTCTGTCTTTTAATTCAGACTCAGTAAGTTTCATTCCTTTCATGTGTATTTTTTTATTATAAATATCATGAAAACAAAAAAGAGGATGTTAAATCCCCTCTTCGTTAAATTCTAATTCAATTTGTTTTTTCTTATCCACAAATAGTTGGACTCTTTTTTTAGCAACTTCCGCATAATTTTCAGACACTTCAATACCAATCCATCGTCTATTTAATGTTTCAGCGGCAACTAAACTAGTTCCAGAACCAACAAATGGGTCCATGACAATCTCATCTCTATACGTTAATATTTTAATAGCCCTTGTTGGAATGTCCATTGAGAATGTCGCTTTGGTCATTTGTTTGGTGTCGGCAAAATAACTCCATTGTCCGTATACTAATCCCATAAACTCTTTTTTGGCTTCATCGGTATACAATACTTTCTTTTTAAATGAACCATTTTCCTGTTCAATATCATTTATAACCCCGACCCATTGTGGTATACCTTTATTTTGTTTCTTAGAAACGGTTTTGTAGGCTAATATGACACATTCTTTAGGATTATAAATGTAAGGTGATGACGGTGACATCCAACTACCCCAAGCCGTTGTCTTACTTCTATGAGGTGAATCCTCATTAAGGTCGACCAACCCGTAAAATTTAAAACCAACCTCTTTCATAACACCCCAAAATTCAGCCATGAATAAAACTCTACCACCTCTATCTTGAACGTTAACTTCATAAGGTATGTTGATTGCAACTCGACCATCAGGTTTTAGTGTTCGATAAACCTGAGATAACCAATTCTTGGTGAATTCCCAATACTCATCCATCTTAAGTCTGTCATCATGATTGTCATACTCAATCCCTACATTGTATGGTGGGGATGTAACAACTAAATCAATCGTATTATCATCCATTGTTGACATAACACTAACACAATCACCATTTACAACTTTTCCTATATAATTTTCTGTCATTTTATTTGTTCTCTATTTTACTGTATGCGTCACAGTTTACTGTTTCTGATGATTTACAACTACTAAGAATTACCATTAAACTAATTATTAATCCAAGTATAATTAAAATTAACGAATACTCAAAAACTTTATAATTATTTTTTACTTGTCTTCTTGAACGTCCTTGCCATTCATTACGATTCCATTTCATTGTTAGATAGTGTTTTAATGTGATGTTGTAAGTACCATAAAGCTTTTTTAAGGTCTTCTAACTCTTTTTCTTTATTTTTTTTACCCGCTCTTGAGATATATTTTACAGTATTCCCTAATGAAAACCCTAAACCCCAAGCATCAATTACTTTGATGGCTTCGTAAAGATTATCTTCACCCCCATAATGTTGTGGATGGTCTACCTGCTCACTCATATTATTAATTTTTATTGTCAATTGATTTTGGTTTGACATATGCGCTAGAATTGGTCATTTCTTCTGATAATTCATATTCATCATCATTTTTGTACTCATCCAAAAGTTCTTCTGCGGTTGGTATTCCATTGTATTTAGATTTTAAATCATCAAAGTTTTTAGTGTTAACGTTTGAATACATATTATTTAACGTAACAGATAACTCATCCGCCATATCAATAGTATCACTTATCACCTTAATAACCTCGTATGGGTTTGCATTAGATGCTGGTCTTCTATCTTCAACATAACCTTTCCATAATTCGGCAACGGACCTTGGGACTCTAATTGACGCCCCTCTGTCACTTACACCCCAACTAAATTTGTGAATTGATTGTGTTTCATGTTTACCAGTTAATCTAAGATTATTATCAGAACCGTAGACTTCGATATGTTGTTCTCTTCTTGATTCAAGAGCATTAAATAATGTTTTGAAATAACTTTCCCCACCAACTTCCCTCATCTTTTTTGTTGAGAAGTTTGTGTGTAATCCTGAACCATTCCAATCTCCTGAGGTAATTGGTTTTGGGTGATAGTTAATATGATATCCGTATTTCTCAGATAATTTCTCCATCAAATATCTTGACATCCATAAATCGTCACCAGCTTTAATCTTACCTTTAGCAAACACTTGGTACTCCCATTGACCTAAAGCAACTTCAGCATTAACACCAGTGATTTCAATACCCATATTTAAACACAAGTCCATATGTTCTTCAACTAATTCTCGACCAACAACATTACTACCAACACCACAATAATATTTACCTTGTCCTTCAACGTGAGGTCGGTTAAATCCTAAGATTGGTTTACTAATACCTTCTTGAATAAAATATTCTTGTTCAAACCCAAACCACATATCATTGACCTCGTCACCTAACATATCTCTATGATTTGATTCATGTGGTGTTCCGTCAGGATTCATTACCTCACATAAAACATATACTTTATCACTACTATTCATCTCACGATATAATCGAACTGGTTTTAATATACCGTCAGAACTATACCCCTCCGCTTGTTTTGTTGACGAACCGTCAAAGTTCCATTCAGGTACTTCTGATAAGTCAGGAATTCCTCCTTCAATTACTTTTATCTTACTCCTTAAATTAGGTTCTGGTGTATAACCGTCTAACCATATGTACTCAATCTTTATCATCTTTTTTATTTTATTTTAGTTATGTAATACTTACCAATTTTTAATGATTTCTTACGACCATTTCTTAATGAAAACCTTGGTTTAGATGTAAGACTAAATCCTTTCTCGTTTTTGCCAAACCGAAACCAAATATCATAGTCGCTGAGATTAACTACAATAGGGTACCCAAACACTTTAATTATGTGTTGAGTACCTACTCCGTGTACCTTATAAGTTTTCTTTTGAAATGACATAATAGTCTTTAGTTGTTTTACTTTCTTCAATTTTTCCTTTATCTACCAATTCTTGTAGTAATTTTTTAGTGTTTTTATAACTATCATTCGTAATCTCCTTACAAATATAGTCAATATGAATAGGTTGTCTTAGTTTTGAAAATAACAAATTAATTTTTTGTTGATTCATAAAGTTCATTTATTTTTAGTTTTATTTCTTCTTCAGTTAACTTTTTAGTATACCACCCATAAACTTTAGACGCCGTGTTATCCATAAAAATAAACGCGTCCGCTTTAAATAATACATCTAAATTTTCTTTACCATTTAAATAACGATTGATAGTGTCGATGTCGATAAATCTTTTGTTTAACCCCATTATTCTATATATTTAACTGTTTTTTTACTACTACCACCACTTTGATTAATGTAAGCTAACACTTTTCTTTTAAAGATTGGTATTAACGTTTCCTCAAGTGGGAATATATCTTTACAAAACATTTCAAAAACAGGATTATTAACTTCCTCATTCTTTTCATATGTTTTAGAAAATTTAGATATAATTTCGTGTATTGTCAAACCATCTTGTGGTCCTTCGTAAATTAATTTCGTAGTTGTTTTACTTTGATTCTTAGTCCTATAAACTTTTTTGGTGGTATATTGCCAAACATAGACAATATTATTTGATTTGAAGTAAAAAAAACCTGTATTACTTTTAAGGTTACCCTTATTTTTTTTAACAACAATATCAACAGAATCATACACTATACTCCAAATTGATTTTGCAAAATTGAAGTAGTCAAATAATTGTGGTTGTGTGTTTTTTAAAATCTGATGGTATTCATAAACTTCCTCCTCTGCAAGAACTGGAATATCTTTAACTCTTAAATCTGATAACACTAATTCGTCATCATTGGTTAAGAATTTTTTTTCGGTGTATAATATTTTGTTTTGATTAAGTAATGTTTGGATATTACCTAAATGTAATGATAGTTCAATAAACATCGGATAAACTTCCATTCGTTCCAAATGTTTATTTAATTTTTGGAAATAGTTTAATAAAACGTATTGTTTTTGTTCCGCATCTAAGATACCTTGGAACAACCAATCGGTATCCATTATGAACTCTACTTTTTTATGTCTTCGTTTCTTTTCCATTTATTAAAATATACAAAGACTTTATGAATAAATGAATACTTTTACTCGACTCTCATGA
>Ga0114969_10000718_pt1 | contig 28706 bp, 27 predicted proteins | sample M_130807_MF_Meta_FD_87316 | JGI IMG/M metagenome (GOLD analysis project Ga0114969, IMG submission 87316) | Freshwater microbial communities from Lake Montjoie, Canada to study carbon cycling - M_130807_MF_MetaG | ecosystem: Environmental > Aquatic > Freshwater > Lake | place: Lake Montjoie...
AATCGAGTGAGCGGCACCTACGAACTGACCCCGGCAGTACTCGCGCTCGGCTCAGCCTATGTCGGCTCCACCGCACTCGCGCGGTCCGCACAACCCGTGCTCGAACGTGTATCGGAACAACTCCACGAATCCTCATCGATGGCCGTCCTTGACGGCGACGAGATCGTCTACGTGGCCCGCGCGGCCACACGCCGCATTCTCTCGATCGGCCTCTCAGTCGGCACGCGTCTGCCGGCATACTGCACGTCGATGGGCCGCGTCCTCCTTTCGGCGCTCGACGACGAAACACTGAAGCGGTACCTCGCGCGCGTGCGCCTCGTCGCGCATACCCCACGCACCATCACGGATCGCGCGGACCTGAAGACGATGCTCGAACGCGTGCGGACGCAGGGCTTCGCACTCGTCGATCAGGAACTCGAACTCGGCCTCCGCTCTGTCGCTGTCCCGGTCCAGGGTCCGCACGGCCACATCGTCGCAGCGATCAATGTCGGCGTCCACGTGGGACGCGGCGATGGCAAGCTCCTTGAGCGCGAATTCGTGCCGCTGCTCCGCCACGCCGCCGATGAAATCTCCTCCATGCTCACGCCCAGCCGGGTCGATCCCCGGAAGAAGTGATGGAGCCGATTATCGGACAGATGATCCGTTATTCGGTTGACTCACTGAAATGCCCGCGCTAACGTCCCCGCTGTGAACGCGACCCTGCCGCCCACCCCGACACACACCGACGCGGTTGACCTCGATCGCCTGCTCGACGAGTCGCCCTGGCGGCCGTACCACACGGTGCTCATCGTCCTCACCGCGCTCACCATCGTCTTTGACGGCATCGACAATCAGCTGCTCGGCATCGTGATGCCGACCGTGATGCGCGAGTGGGGATTGCCGCGTGCGGCGTTTGCGCCGGTGATCTCGTCGGCGTATCTCGGCATGATGATCGGCGGCGCGCTCGCTGGCATGGCCGGTGACCGATTCGGACGTCGCAACGCGCTCCTGACGAGCATGGTGATCTTCGGCTTCATGACCATTGGCGTCGCCTTCACGAACGACGTGAGTTCGTTGGGGTGGATGCGCCTCCTGGCCGGCATCGGTCTTGGTGGCGCGATTCCCAACGCCGCGTCGATTGCCGCCGAGTTTGCTCCCAAACGTCGTCGTCCCGTTGCCGTCACGGCCACGATCGTGTGTGTGCCGCTCGGCGCAATGATCGCCGGCCTACTGGGCGTTCACGCCCTGCCAACCTACGGCTGGCGCATGCTTTTTATTGCCGGCGGCGTCGTGCCGATTGTTGCGGCGGCGCTGCTCCTCACGGTGCTGCCAGAATCACCGCACTTTCTACTGCGCCATCGCCACAAGTGGCCAGACCTGGCCGCGCTGCTCCGTCGCATGGGCCATTCGGTGTCTGACACGGCCGCATTCGCCCCGCCGGTCGGTCACGTGGCCTCGGCACCAGTACGCGCGATTGTTGAGGCGGGCTATCTCCGCGACACGAGCGCACTCTGGTGCGCCTTCTTCTTCTGTCTCCTCGCGGTGTACCTCGGGTTCAGCTGGCTGACGACGCTGTTGGTCGGAGCAGGATTCAGTCCGGCATTTGCCAGCCAGGGGATCACGGCCTTCAATCTCGGCGGCGTGATCGGCGCACTCAGCGGCAGCGTAGTCATTGCACGACTCGGATCACGGGCCTCGATGCTCGTGATGACGGCTGCCGCGATCGTCGGTGCGGTGGTGCTGGCGCTGACGCCACTGTCGGTGGAACGGGCGACACTGATTCTCGTGCTGCTGACGATCACCGGCGGTCTGATCAACGCGGTGCAGACCACGATGTATGCACTGGCCACGAACGTGTACCCGGTGGCGGCGCGCGCCACGGGCGTTGGCGCAGCGGCAGCGTTTGGCCGCCTCGGCGCCATCACGAGCGGCTATGCCGGCGCGTGGGCGATCGGCCGTGATGGCGGCTGGTCGTATTTCGGGTTGATTGCACTGGCGATGGCCGCGTGTTTCCTGTCGCTGTCGATCATCGGACGACACGTGCCGCGACGTCGCGCCTGACGCTCGCGCTATTCGTTGGTGGCGGCGCCGTGGGCGCGAGTGGTGCGCTCATTCAGATCGCGCAGCACCTGCAGTTCGTGTGACGTCGGCGGCGCGGTCTCGCGCACATCGTCGGTGAACCGCACAGCCCATCCTGTCTGCGTGGTCACCTGATCGCGCGTCACACCGGGATGCAGGCTTGTCACTTCAAACTCTTTGGATTCCGGGTGCGGCCGCATCACGCAGAGATCGGTGACAAGTAACGCGGGTCCCTCGGTGGTCACACCCAGTGCACGGCGTTCGCGACCCGTGGGGCCGTGGCCAAGGGACGTGACGAAGTCGAGCGTCTCGACGAAGCCGCGCGGGTTGTGGCGCATCACGATGTAGATGCGACCGCATGACGTGGCGATTTCCGGAGCGCCGCCACTCCCGGGCAACCGCACTTTCGGGCGCGCGTAGCTGCCAATCACCGTGCTGTTGAGATTGCCGAAGCGATCGATTTGCGCGCCGCCGAGAAACCCGACCGAGATGCGGCCGCCCTGCAACCAGTACTGAAACATCTCGGGCACCGAGACGGTGGTGAGCGCGGTTTCCGCCAACTCGCCGTCGCCGATCGAGAGCGGCAAGACCGTCGGTTTGGTTTCAATTGTGCCCGACTCATAGACCAGCGTGAGCCGCGGCGCATGCGTCAGGCGCGCGAGATTGCAGGCCGCGGAGGGCAAGCCGATGCCGACAAAGCACACATCGTCATTCGTCAACGCGCGTGCGGCACCCACGGTCATCATCTCGGCAGAGGTGTAGGAAGTCATGGCGCTACGCCGTTCTGCCCGCGCCGGAGGACATCGCGGAGCCGACGGCCGTGCGCTCCATCACATGGGTATCGATCCACGCCTGGAAGCTGTCGCGATCTCGAGAGATCGCGTCCCACGACAGATAGAACGCGTTGTCTCGCGGATAGTAGCCGTGTGCGTACGACGGCAGCGCGCCACCGGGCACAAGCACAACATCTGTGAGCGTCCAGGACGGCAGAATCACCGCGTTCGTGCCGGCGGTCGGTAGCCGATCCACGATTTCTTCAACAGTCGCGATGGCGCGCGTCGCGGCGAGCACGGCTTCCTTCTGCACGCCGACGATGCCCTCGATCAGGACGTTGCCGAGCTTGTCGGCTTTCTGCGCGTGAATGATCGTGACATCCGGACGCAGGGACGGAACGCACGCGAGGCGTTCGCCCGTGAACGGGCAATTGACGAATTTGATGTTCGGGTTAACGGAAGCGTGATCAGTGCCGACGTATCCGCGGAATACGGCGGACGGCAACCCGGCCGCACCGGCGGCGTAGGCGTTGGCCATGGCCGCGTGGCTGTGTTCTTCGATTTCGAGCGGGCGCGGCCAGCCGCGTTCAATCGCATCGCGCAACCGGTGGAGCGATCCCACGCCGGGGTTACCGCCCCAGGAGAAGATCAGCTTGCGTGCGCAACCGGTACCGATCAGTTGGTCGTACAGCAGATCGGGCGTCATGCGAATCAGCGTGAGGTCGCGGATGCCCTGGCGAATGATCTCGTGGCCGGCGGCAAACGGGATGAGGTGCGTGAACCCTTCGAGCGCAATCCGGTCACCCGGACGCACGGTCCGGGCAATCGCATCGGCGAGCGTCGACGTCAGCGCCATGGGCGGTGAGCATAGTGTGGGCGGAAGTGACGTGTCAACCGATTATCGCCTGTATACTTCGATAATCGCACATCACATTCTTGCGGCTGCACGGTCCCGCAACGTGGCCATGAAGTCTTCCGTGGCGCCGTCACGCGCGCCATCGCGGCGGCAGAGCAGGCCTACGGGCTCCTCAGTGCCAGCGGTGTTGATCGGCAGGATCGCGAGCCCGCCGCGATGACAGTCTTCGCGCACCGCGCCGGCCGATGCGAACCAGATGGCCTTCGATCGCTGTACGACAAGACGCGCGACCGTCACGGACAGCGTCTCGAGTCGATTCGGCGGCAACACCGCACCGCGCGACAGCAGAAAACTCTCCGTGTTGTGGCGCGGGAGTGTGCCCGGGGTCGCCACGACCACGGGAAACGAGAGCAACCGCGCCATCGTGATCTCAGGCTCAGCGAAGAGCGGGTGACCAGGCCGCGCCACCACGACCAAGGGTTCCACGTAGAGCCACTCAAACGTGAGACCGGCCATCGATGACGGATCCGACATACGGCCAAGGACGATGTCGACGACGCCGGTGGTGAGCCAGTGGAGCAGGGTCGCGTTGGCGGCGGTGAGCACGGTCACAGAGGCATTCGGGCGACGAACCGAAAATCGACCGAGCGCAGATGGCAGCAGGTCCGGTGCCACGCTCGGCAGCGCGCCGACCCGCACGACATCGGCCAGCGAGCGCGTGGGGCCTTGCGTGGCGATCGCGGCGGCGCGTTCGAACGCCGACAGCGCGGCGACCGCGTGCGGCAGAAAATCTTCACCGCGCCGCGTCAGTGACACCCCGCTGCGACTCCGATCGATCAGGCGGGCGCCGGCGATGTCGTCGAGTTCGGCCAGCGTTTTCGACAGAGCTGGCTGCGTCAGCTTCAGCCTTGAGGCCGCCTTGCCGACGTGCCGCTCCTCGAACACCGCAATGAACGTCTCGACGTGCCGGAGCTTCAAGCGGTCATTCACATGAACAAAAGTAATCGAAAATGGCCTATTAATTCAATTTACATAACAAATTGGCACATTTAGACTCCGCCGATGCCTCTTCCGCCAGACCAATTCCTCCAGCGCGACCTGAGCGTGCACCCGCCAGCATTCACACCGGGCTACAAGACCTCGGTCCTTCGCTCGCCGAAACATGCCCTGATCTCGATTCCTCACTCGTTATCCGAAATCACCGGACCGGTGTTTCGTTCGGATGAACTGGGGCGGCTCGACAACGACCTGATCATGAACTTCGCCAAGACCGGCCTGCCGATTGGCGAGCGGGTCATCGTGCACGGCCATGTGCTCAACGAGAACGGCCGACCCGTGCCCAATGCCCTCGTCGAAATCTGGCAGGCGAATGCGGGCGGACGATACCGACACAAGAACGATCAATACATCGCGCCGATCGATCCGAACTTCGGCGGGTGCGGCCGCGTGCTCACCGATGCCGAGGGCCACTACACGTTCCGCACCATCAAGCCCGGCCCCTACCCGTGGCGCAACCAGATCAACGACTGGCGTCCTGCGCACATTCACTACTCGATCTCCGGCGTCGGCTTCGCCCAGCGCCTGATCACGCAGATGTACTTCGAAGGCGATCCACTGATCGCGCGCTGCCCCATCGTGCGCACGATTCCCGACGACGCGGCGATTCGTCGATTGATCGCCGCCCTCGATCCTCAGACGTTTGTGCCACTCGACAGCCTCTCGTATCGCTTCGACATCGTCGTGCGCGGAGCGCGAGCGACCTGGTTTGAAAATCACACGCCGGGAGGCCGCTGATGCAGCCACTCACAGAGACATCGTCGCAGACGGCCGGGCCGTACGTGCACATCGGCCTGGCGCCCTGGCAGGCGGGCTTCGAGATCTTCGACAAGAACTTCACGAACGTGCTCGTGGCGCCGGAAACCGCAGGCGATCGCATCCGCATCGAAGGGTATGTCTTCGACGGATCCGGCACGCTGCTTCGCGATGCGCTTGTCGAGATCTGGCAAGCCAACGCCGCCGGCCGCTACGCGCATCCTGCGGATCCGCAACACCACAAGCCCATCGACCCGTCGTTTCGCGGATGGGGCCGCGCGGCTGCAGACTTCGAGACGGGGCTCTACACGTTCGAGACGATCAAGCCCGGCATTGTCACCGGAGCGGATGGACGCGACGCCGCACCGCACATCACCATGTGGATCGTGGCGCGCGGCATCAACGTGGGTCTCAACACGCGTGTCTATTTTTCAGATGAAGTGGAGCGAAACGCCGCTGATCCGGTGCTCACCGGCATCGAGCTGCACGCACGGCGGCAGACGCTGATCGCCGAGCGACAGACGACCGAGCGGGGCGTCGTCTATCGCTTCGATGTGCGGTTACAGGGTGAGGATGAGACGGTCTTCTTTGATGTCTAGCTGAGCGCGTCGCGAACAACTAGAACACGACGCGTTCAGATTTTTCGGTGATGGCTTTGATGTCGAGGCCCGGCACGCGCGCCAAGTCAGCCATGGCCGCGTACGGCCGGCCTTTGATCAACGCATCAGCCAGCGGTGCCGGGATCTCAAGAACCGCCTGGAGATTGCGCGCGTTGTCCTTGTTGACGTTGACCTTGCCGACAGTGACGACCAGATACTGAATCACCTTCTGCAGTTCGTCGTCGGTGCCGCCAGCGCCCTGCGCAACCATCGTGTCGATGATCTCTTCCCAGCCGGTCAGGGTGCGTCGCTGACGCATCACGGCATCCGCGGCGTGGCAATCGACGCACAACTTGCCGAGAATGGCGCGGCCGTCCGCTTCGGTGGACTTGGCGGCGGGTGCCTGCGGCGCCTGGGCCGGAACGGACCACGCGGAAGCAACGACGCCGCCCCAAGCGATCGCCACCGCCACACACGCTGCGCTGAGCTGTCGATTCATCATGACGACTAGACCATCGCACCTTCGGGATATTGCAGCGCGAGCCGCAGTTCCTTGGTCATCTGATCGACGCCGCTACCGGTGCGCTTCCACGCGCCGTCGGTTTCAAATCGAAGGTCGCCGATGCGGCGGCCCCACGGTGCGATGATGCGGCCGATGGCGCGGAAGTCGGCGCGGTCAGCGTGCTGCTGATCGAGGTGCCGCACAATCTCCGGCGTCACACGAATGAACGCACGCAGCGCGCTCGCCGAGCGAATGCTGTATTTACGCCCGTTCCACGCGGCGCTGAACACCACTGCTACCTGTTTGAAGTAGTTGACGAAGAACTTCTTCGCGTCTTCATCGCGGAAGTCGTCCCCACGTTTGCCTTCGCCGAACGCGTTGGCCGCAAACAACTTCTTCAGCTCTTGCGCGAGCGGCGCTTGCGCCACGCGGCCACGGCCGACACCGAGCAGTTTGATCTCGCCGTAGAGCGGCGAATCTTCCTTCTCGGCCAGCGCGCGGACGACGTCGTGCGCCGCGGCGAGTGCGGCATCGCGGTATAGCTGGCGTCCGGACAACGACACCAGATGCGACGCGTTCAGTCGCGTGTGCTTCGCGTTGATCGTCACGAACATCTGGACGACGTGATCTTCCGGAAGACGATCAAAGATGACCGCCGGCACCGTGAAGTTCTCGCCGGCGAACTGCTCCATCCCGGCGTGCAACGCGAGCAGGCGATGCTGTCCGTCGATGGCGCGCAGAATGCCTTCGCGTTCGGGCACGCGCAGGATGCCGAGTGGTGAGCCTTCTTCGATCGGCTCGAACTTCAGCTGCTCATCGCACGAGATGATGACGGCGCCAGGAATCGATGGCAGGTCGCGCGCCTGTCGGCACTGCTCGTAGTACTGCACGAGCTCGTCGATCTTCTTGCGGATGATCTGCCGCTGATACGCCTTGTCGCTCGACGCAATGCGCCGCTCGAGCAAATCCCAGCGCACTTTGGATTGGTTGGCATTGCCGCGGACACCGGATGCGCTCTGCTCGCCGTAGCTGAGCACTTCAAAGCGCACCAACTTATCGATATCCTTCGCGGTCAGGCATGCCTGATAGAATTGCACGCCAAATTGCTGCATTCGAAGCGCGGCGACGCTGATCATAGTTGCCGCGATTCTATGTGGCTATTGCGCTTAATCTCAAGCTTTGTGCCATAAGCGCCTCGACCGTGTCCCTGCCAGTGCACGTCGCACTGACCCGTAAGTCTCGCTGTATTAAGGAGTTAACACGATGAAAGTCGATCGAACTACCTACCGACGCTGGCTGACGGTGCTGGCCGGAATAGGACTTTTTTGTTGGGCGGCGGTCACCACCCCCGCGCAGCAGATGGCCACCGAGACACGGGACGCCAGACAGGTCCAGGACGAAGATTTCGCGAAGTCCTATAAGGAATGGACCGGCGATTCCAAGTGGGGCAGCCCGCTCGTGGATCATCTGCCGAAAGTCGCGGGTGTGCCGTCGCCGAAAGATGTGCTCGGCTACCACATCGGCGCGCCGCGCAAGCTGACTTACTACGCCGACATCCTGAAGTTCTATCGCGCGCTCGAAAAAGCGCTGCCAGGACGCGTGAAGGTCGAGACAATCGGCAAGTCTGACGAAGACCGCGAGCTTGTGGCAGTCTGGGTCAGCTCGGAAGCCAACATCAAAGCGCTCAAGCAGAATCGCGACAACCTCGCGAAGATCGCGGATCCGCGCGGGCTCAACGACACGCAAATCCAGTCGCTGATCGCGACGACCAAACCGCACTATCACCTGATGGGTGGTCTGCACAGCGGTGAAACGGGCCCGTCAGAAATGCTGATGGAACTCGTGTACCGCATCGCGACGGAGACGTCGCCGATGATCTCGCAGATTCGCAACAACGTGTACGTGTCGGTCACACCGGTGGCTGACGCCGACGGCCGCGATCGCAACGTCGACTGGTTCTACAAAGGTCTCGACGAGCAGGCGGCCACGGCTGGTGCGGCCGGCGGTGGCGCAGCGGGCGGTGGCGGTGGCGGCGCCGCTTTTGGTGGGGGTGGCGGCGGACAGCTCCCCTACTGGGGCAAGTACGTGTTCCACGACAACAACCGCGACATCAACCTCTCGCAGATGCAAATGCGCGCGCTGACCGACTGGTACTTCACCGCGCATCCGCCGATCATGCACGACCTGCACGAAGCGCAGCCGCTGCTCTACACCTACAGTGGCGGACCGCCCCAGAATCCGAATCTTGACCCGCTCCTCTTCTCGGAGCTGCCGTGGTTTGCCAACTGGGAAATGTCGCAGATGACCAAGTGGGGCATGCCGGGCGTCTACACGCACGCGTTCATGGACGGCTGGTCGCCGGGCTACCTCGGGTCGGTCGCCTACAACCACAACGGTCTGATGAAGATGTACGAAACGCAGAGCGGCCGTGATCCAGTGGTGACAGCGGCCGCTGGCGCGCCTGGTGCCGGCGGCGGTGCCGCGGGTGCGGGCGGCGCAGCCGGCGGTGGTCGTGGTGCTGGTGGTGGACGTGGCGCAGGCGGTGGTCGCGGTGCAGGTGCTCCGCCCGCAGCCGGTGAAGGTGCGCCAGCCGCAGCAGCAGGAGCCGCGCAGGGTCGTGGTGCAGGTGGACCGCCGGCCGGCGCAGTCGGTGGCGGCGGTCGCGGCAACAACGCGCCGCCCACAGGTCGCGGTGGCGATCAGGACCGCGAGTGGTATCGCGGCATCCCGATTCCTCCCGATGCGAACACGGCCTTCACGCGTCGTGTGAACGCGAACTACATGCAGACGGGTGTGCTCTCGTCGCTGCAGCTCACGTCGATGTTCCCGAATGTCATCGTCGAGAACTTCTACATCAAGACGCGTAACTCGATCGAAGAAGGCAAGACGAAGGCGCCGTTCGGTTACGTGATTCCCGTGCAGCGCGACATGACCAAGGCCGCGGAACTCGTGAACGTGCTGCGCGCGCAGGGCATCGAGATCGGCACGGCGAACGCCGCGATCAAGATCGGTGAGACGACGTACCCGGCCGGTTCCTATGTCATCAAGCGCGATCAGCCGTATGGCCGTCTCGCGAAGAACCTGCTCGAGAAGCAGAACTATCCGGACGCACGTCTCCAGACCTACGACGACAGCGGCTGGACGATGGGCTACGCGATGAATGTGGAGGTCAAGGAGATTGCCGATAAGGCGATTCTCACGGCCGCCACCACGCCCGTCACGAAGGCCGCGCCGAAGGGCACGTTCAAGGGCACCGGCACGGCGGGCATGGCGATCGCGCATTTCGGATCGAACAACATGATCGCGTTCCGCTACGCGCTCAAGAACATCCCGATGAAGGTCGCCGAGGCGAAGTTCTCTGCTGAAGGCGTCGACTTCCCGGCCGGCTCGTTCATCGTTGCCGCGGGCGCCGACATGGCGGCCGTCAAGGCCGCGGCCGACAAGTTCGGCCTCACTGCGGCGTCGCTCTTGGCGGCGCCGACGGTTGCCACACACGACGGCGACGCACCGCGCGTCGCCATCTACTCGCAGTGGTCACAGACGCAGGAACTCGGCTGGTACCGCTTCACCTTCGATAAGTTCGGCATTCCCTTCGACCTGATCTACAAGGAACGGGTTGCGAAGGGCGATCTCAAGAAGGACTACGACGTGGTCGTGATGGCGATGCAGCAGATCGGTCGCGCACAGGTGATGGCGCCGGCGGCCGCGCGGCCGCAGCCGTACAAGCAGACGGGCAAGTTCAAGTTCCTTGGCCAGTACGGCTCGACCGACGACATGTCGGGCGGGTTCGGCCAGGCGGGCGTGGACGCGTTCACGAAGTTCCTCGACGCGGGCGGCACGCTGATCACCGTGCAGGGTGCGGTGCGGTTCCCGATCGAGTTCGGCTTCGCGAAAACGGTTGATACCGAATCTCTGCAGGGCGTGAACGCACAGAAGCCGCTCGTCAACGCCGAGATCGTGAAGACCGACAGCCAGATCTTTTACGGCTACGAGAACTCGATCTTCCCGGTGAAGTTCACGCAGGGCGCGCAGGTGTTCCGTGTGGGTGTGTCGGACCAGTCACGCATCATCGCGCGTTACGTCGGTGGCGATGGCGCGGTGCTGAGCGGTCTGGGCGCCGGCATGGAAGCGGTTGCGGGTCGCGCGTTTGTGGTGGACGTGCCCGGCGCGCACGAGGGCAAGGGTCGCGTGATCCTCTTCGCGAACAACCCGGTCTACCGCTGGCAGAACATCGGCGAGTTCAACATGATGTTCAACTCGATCATCAACTGGAACGATGGCAAGTAAGAGAAGTTGGAAGTGGAAAGATAGAAGTTGGAGTCTGGAGGGCCGGCGGAAGATCGCCGGCCCGGTTTATTTGATCAGGAGTGTGTCGGGAAACTGGGCGTGCCAGCCGAACCAGAAGGCTCGGAATGCGGCCATACGTGGGCGCGGCGGGTCGGCCCCGGAGGCCTCGGGCACGAGAGCCTCTTCCGTCACCCGCCAGCGACCACCGTCAGCATCGGCGACAACATCATCTGAGACGCGGTTCCTGAACTTGACGCGGCCAGCATCATAAACGCGATTCGCGCCCCGACTCGTCGTCATCACCACCAGCGATCGGCCGTCCACAGTCGCCATCGTGACCGGTTTCTTGGCGAGCGCCGACGCGGAAAACGCCACGGCCTGGCGCCCGCCGCCTGGGACGGGTACAAGCACGCCGAGGACCTCCTCCTTGTTGGGCAGGCGCTTGTCATCAAACGGCGTCCGAAACATCAGGCGGTCGGTTGAGAAATAGTCTCGGTACGCCGCGCCCTCGGCGTAGTCGCGCGTGAAACCGGTATTGAGCGACACGACGGTCGTCTCTGGGTGCTGTCGCCGCCACTCACTCCATCGGGTCGTGACGATTGGTCTGGCGGTCAGCGTCGCACCACTGCCGACCAGCGGCCCCACTACGGGCCGACCCTCGAACGTTGACCACAAACTGCCGCTCTCGGCGTCAAACATCAGTTTGTTCGATCGATACAGCAATCCGCTGGTGCCGAACGTGCGCATCTGCCCGCCCACACGGCTCTCGTACGGGATGGCTGTGCCGCACAGAGTGCAGTAGACGAGCGTGAGATCAACACCGCCAAGCCGATCGAGTGCCATTTCGTGCCAGGCGAGAATGCGCTTCGGATATGCGCGAGCTTCGCCGTTGATTTCAACACCGAAGATCCAATGATCGTCCTTGAGCCACGACGCCTGTGCGGCGCTCACCACGCGAGGATTGACGAGGGGCGGAATGCCATTGACGCCGACGCCGCCCCAATCAATTTCGTCGAGCCGTATCGACGCCGTGCCGCTTGTGAAGAAGCGCCGCATCTTCGGATCGACGCGTTCGTAGATCGCGGCTTTGAACGCCATGTAGTCGGGATGGGGCTGATACGCTCGCGCCCACATCCACTGGCGCCACTTGGCCAAATCGTCGCCGAAGCGCTGATGGGTGTGTTGCTCGAGGAAGCGAATCAGCCGCGCACGAACGGGGCTACCCGCCGATGTCACGCCAATCGCTCCGGCCACGGTTGGCGTGATCCCGTCGTCGAAGGCAATCGAGGTTGAGTCCTCCGCACGTCTCGGGCCGGGCAACAGACGCGCCATGTCGATCAGCATCGATGCATAGCCATCACGCCAGGCGGCCGTGACGATCGGGCTCGCCGCGGCAGCTGCTCGAGCATCCGATGATCCGAGGTCAAGAAACAGTGAAATCGGGGGAGGCGACTGCGCCACCGCGACAACGCCTGGGGCTGAAACCGCCAGCACGATGGCGGGCAGGAAAAACAACACGCGCCACCGGGCCGCCGTGCGCGTACGAGCCATCGCCTACTGCGGCGTCATCATGCCGACGAGCACCTTCGGTCCGGTCGGTGATGGCACGCCGCCTTCGGGTTCGATCGTGACGGCGACGGCGACGGGATTCAGCGTCGCATCAGCGCTCAGCGACATGACACCAGTCACGCTGCCGTCGGACTGCACCGTGAAGGTGCCGATGCTGACGGGCGCCTGCTTGGTGACGACCCACAGCTGATACGTGCGGCCGGCAGCAAGTGCGGGCAGATGCTCTGCCGTGAGCACGAGGCCGCGCTTGGCGCTGATGAACACGCGCGCGGACGAGCCTGGCGCATCCGGCTGCGCCTGCAGAGCCACGCTCACCACATCCGGTGCGGTCATGACGTTAACGCGCTCCTGGAGCGACGCGACCTGGCGTTGCAGCGTCATCGATCGCGCATCGGCCGCGATCTGTTGGCTGGTGGCATCGGCCGCCTGTTGGCGCGACATCATGACGTACCACGACATCGCGCCGACGAGCACCAGTGACGCCGCAACCGCCAACCAGGCAAACGCCGAACTCGACCGCGGTGTTTCTTGGGGCGAGGACGTCGGACGGAACGGCAGCGTGCGCGCGGCGACATTCGATGTCGACTGCGCGGAGCTGACGATGCGATCGCGCAGCCCCGCCGGCAATTCAACATCGTCGTTCTCGCCAACAGACAGGCCGATGCCGTTCACCGCGCGCTGTAGTTCAACCAACTGCTCGCGGCACGCGGCGCACGCGGCCAACTGCGCCTCGAGCGCCGGGCGCTCGGCAACATCCAGAGCGCCAAGCGCCATCGCGGCGATCGCGTCGTCGATGGCAAGCGAAGGGGCGTGGGTGTGAGCGCTCATGTTTGCTCGCCTCCACGTTGTGGAGTCGTCGATTGCATCGCGGTGCGCATGGTCTGCAACGCCGTCCGCATGCGGGTCTTGACGGTGCCGAGCGGGGTACCGGTACGGTCGGCAATTTCAGATTGTGACAGACCTTCGAAGTACGCAAGGTCGATCAGTGCGCGTTGCTCCGCCGGCAAATGGTTGAGCGCCGCGCCGACACGACGGGCTTCGTCTTGTGAGACGGCCATCGATTCGGGCGTCGCCAGCTTCGACACGCTGGCATCGAGCACCGGCGCGGGATCCGCTGCCTGATTGAGGTCGGGGCGCGCCTGTCGTGAGCGCAGCTTGTCGATGGCGCGGGTGCGGGTCAGCATGACCAGCCATCCCGCCACGGTGGCGCGGCCGGCTTGATAGCGAGCCGCCTCGCGCCAGACGTAAGCAAAGACGTCCTGGACCACTTCTTCGGCGTCTTCCTGCCGCACCAGCACGCGCTTGGCGAGGGCGAAGACCGTTCGCGCATGGGTGTCGTACAAGGCCCCGAGGGCCTCGGCGTTCCCGGTTGCGATCTGGTCAAGCAGGTGCTGGTCACTCTGCACTGATCTACGGACGCCTCACGAGACCAGATTGTCCCGACAAAGCATCGGGAAATCGGGAAATCGCCAATTAGCAATCGAAGAATCGCGCAAATCGGCGAATAGGGCAATTGAAATCCAGTTCGCGGGGCTGGCCGTAGGTTGAGTTGTCAGGCCGGTGCATGGAGCGACGGCCGCAGATTCTGCCCTGTGGGGCAGCCATGGAGAGAGCAGCAATGAAACTCACGTCCTTGTTCGTAGCGGGTCTGGTGGCGGTGGCGGCGACGGTGGTCAGCGCCCAGATGGATCAAAAGATGGGAATGACCAAGATGGTGGGCGGCGCAGAGATGTTCCCGTCGAAAACGATCGTGGCCAACGCGGCGAATTCCGCGGATCACACGACGCTCGTCGCTGCGGTGAAGGCGGCAGGGTTGGTCGACACGCTGAACAGCGCGGGTCCGTTCACGGTGTTTGCGCCGACCAACGCGGCGTTCGCGGCGCTGCCGGCCGGCACGGTCGAAGGCTTGCTCAAGCCGGAAGCCAAGGCCACGCTGACCAAGATCCTCACGTATCACGTGGTCGCCGGCAAGTGGGACGCCGCTGCGATCGCGAAGGGCATCAAGGATGGCAAGGGCACGTTCGAGATCAAGACGGTCAGCGGCGGAAAGCTGTGGGCGTGGATGGACGGTACGCACGTCGCGATCAAGGATGAAAAGGGCGGCAAGGCGTGGGTGACGATCGCCGATGTCAACCAGTCGAACGGCGTGATCCACGTGATCAACGCGGTCTTGATGCCGAACTGATCGACTCCACAAACCTTTCTTCTGGGACGCCGGGCTGAGGTCCGGCGTCTGAGTTTGCGTAAGGGCCGTGTGCATGGTGCACGCGGACACCTTGCCCCATCAATGCCCTCAGTGGCATTTCAGGAGACTGGTTCATGAAGATGAAGTTGTTTGTTACGGCTGGCCTCGTGGCCCTCACGGTGGCATTCGCAAGTGCGCAGATGTCGAAGACGGTTGTCGGCATCGCGGTTGATTCCAAGGATCACACGACGCTCGTGGCAGCTGTGAAGGCGGCTGGCCTCGTTGACACGCTCAGCGGCGCGGGTCCGTTCACGGTGTTTGCGCCGACGAATGCGGCGTTCTCGGCACTGCCGGCTGGCACGGTTGAGGGCTTGCTGAAGCCGGAAGCCAAGGCGACGCTGACCAAGATCCTCACGTACCACGTGGTTGCGGGCAAGCTCGACGCGGCAGCCGTGGTCAAGGCGATCAACGACGGTCACGGCAAAGCGATGCTGAAGACGGTCTCGGGCGGCACGCTGACGGCGACGCTCGAAGGCAAGAACGTGATCCTCGTGGACGAAAAGGGCGGCAAGTCGACCGTCACCGCCACGGATCTGATGGGCAGCAACGGCGTGGTCCACGTGATCACCGCCGTCCTGATGCCCAAGTAGTTTTGGCCTGTGGAGCGGCCGGCCTTCAGGCCGGCCGGCTTGACGCTTTGAGAAACACCGGAATCAGCGGGCCCTGGGTCCGCTGATTCCATTTCACCGCCAGCCACAACATCAACAGCGTAAAGACGGCATAGGCGCCAAGCGCACCAGCAATCGAGAATTCGTGCCGAATCGGATACGTCGGAAATCCATAGACGATTTCCACATGCACCCAATACACAAACAGTGACGTCTGCCCGAACAGCACCATCGGGCTCCAACGGTTCGCGCGCGGCCGTTGCATCCAGAGCCACGCCAGCGACAGCAAAAGACTCATCGCGCCCAACCGGATCAGGAACCATGACGATGAGGTCTGCCAGTAGATCGAGTGGGGCGTGAGGGCGGGTAGATAGCCGGTGCCGATCGCGACGGCGAGAATCACCGCGCCCGCGAGTCCGAGTCGCAGATGAAACGCTTTGTCGGCGGCCGCGTCGCGATTCACGAGGAGCAGGCGACCAAGCCAGGCGCCGACGAGCACGAAGGCTGACCACGGCGCCAGCATGAAGTTGCCGGTGCCCTCGATCAGGCGCATGTAGCCTTCGAGCGGACCGGCGAGCACATCCGGCCAGGACCAGCCGGGACTGAATTGTCCGATGATCACGATCGCGGCGGCGGGCACGAGCAGCCACAGCGTGCGTTCGCGATGGTCACGACCCCGGCCCCAGCACCACGCGGCGGCCACCATCGCAAGGCCCATGATGTTGAGGATGTCGACTTTCAGCAGCGCGGACATGTGCTGCGTGGGCGACAGCATGAACGACTGCAGGCGGAAGAGAAACGCGAGGGCGAGGATCTGCCAGCCACGGCGCTGCACGGCGGCGCTGGCTTCCGCGACGGATTTGCCCTTGCGCAGATGGGACGCAGCGGCCATTGAGACCGAGACGCCGGCCAGGAAGAGGAACAGCGGCGCGGCCCAGCCGGCGAGAAATTGCAGAAACTTGAATGTTGCGAGCGAGCGAACCGCCGGGTCGGTCACCGTCCAGGCGTCGATGGTATGCGCCTCGATCATGATCACGACCGCCAGGCCGCGAAGCCAATCGATGTACGCCCTGCGATTCACCGAGAGATATTAACGCTGGTCGTGAATCCCAAGTCCTTTGCGAGTGTGTTTGACACCGAGCAGTACTTTTCGTGTGACAGGACGATGGCGCGTTCTACCGCATCGGCCGGCACGTTGCCGGTGATGTTGAAGGTGAGGTGCACCTTCGTATATCGCTTCGGCGGCTCGGGTGCACGCTCGGATCCAAACTCCACGGTCATCCCCTTCAGATCATGACGACCCTTCTGGAGGATGTGCACGACATCCATCGCCATGCAGCCCATGATCGCGTGCGCGAGTAGCTGCATGGGCGAGTAGCGATCCGGATCGCTGCTGGCCAGCTTCAGTGCCGGGCCGTCAGGCCCTGTGTGGAAGTTGAGGTCCGATTCCCAGATCAGCGAAAGCGCCATGAATTGACTGTAGCACTGAGGTGAATGAATGGGCCTTCCGGAAATCCGGCGACGTGCTACCGATTCAGAAAATCCAGCACCGCTGCCGCCATGGCGCGGACGCCAACCTTCAGCGCGTCCTCATCCATCTCGTAGAACTCCGTGTGCCACATCGCGGTGATGCCCTTGGCTTCGTTCTTCACGCCAACGAAGAAGTAGAAGCCGGGGATCTGCTGCTGGTAGTACGCAAAGTCTTCGCTCACCATCTGCAGTGCGGGCTTGAAGACCTTGTCGGCGCCGAGCTGCATGCCGATGGCCGCTGTTGACGCCGCCGCGAGTTTGGATTCGTTGAACGTCACCGGCGCATTCGTGAAGTAGTTGAGCTCGTAGCTCGCGCCGTACGCCGACGTGACGCCTTTCAGAATCGCTTCCATCTTCGTCTTCACGATCGCCGGTCCGTCGATGGTGAACGTGCGAACGGTGCCCTGCATCTCGACGCTATCGGCGATGACGTTGTAGCGGTTGCCGCCGCTGATCGAGCCGACGCTCAGCACCATCGGCGTCTGCGCATCGACCTGGCGCGATGGAATGGTCTGAAACGCGTTCACGATCTGTGCGGCGATCGGAATCGGATCAATGCCGGTGTGCGGCATCGCACCGTGCGTCTTCTTGCCGATGATCTTCAGCGTGAAGCGGCTCGCGCTGGCCATCGCGGGGCCGCTCAGTGTACCGACCATGCCCACGTTGATCTGCGGATCGAGATGCAGACCAAAGATCGCGTCCGGTTTTGGATTTGTGAGGACACCCGCCTTCAACATGCGCAGCGCACCGGTCTCACCGCCGTCGGGATCACCTTCTTCGGCCGGCTGAAACACGAACACCAGCGTGCCCGGCAGATCCGCACGCATGCGGCTCATCGTCTCGGCGACGCCGAGGAGTATCGACGTATGCCCATCGTGCCCGCATGAGTGATTCACATTCGGGACGAGCGACTTGTAGGCGGGCGTGATCGCCTCCTGAATCGGCAGCGCGTCCATGTCGGCACGAAGGGCGACGACCTTTCCCGGCTTGCCACCCTTCAGAATGCCGACGACGCCGGTGCCGCCAATGCCGGTTCGAACCTCGTCAAACTTCAGCGCGCGCAGGCGGTCGGCCACGAGGCCGGCGGTGCGCGTCTCCTTGAAACCGAGTTCCGGATGCTGATGCAGGTCGCGACGAACCGCCACGAGCTGCGGAAAGATCTCCGTCGCGATCGAGTCCACACGCGCACGCATCGCCGCCGGCGTACCGGCGCTCTGCGCCTGAGGTGTCGCTGTGGAGGCGAGAATGCAGAGACTGAGCACTTTGATCGAGGGACGCATGATTGCTGCATCATAATCCCTCTATGTCCAAGGTCTTGCTGGCCCTGCTGGCCGTCGCGTGTATGGCTCCCCTCCTGATGATGACGATGGCCGTCGAGGCGCAGGCCGCGGATCCGCTGATGGCGCGCGCGATGCGGCTCCTGAAAGATGCGCCGATCATCGATGGGCACAACGACTACCCGTGGGCCGTGCGCGAGAAGGGGAAGATGGACCTCGATCTCTTCGACATGCGCAAGCCGCAGCCCCTGCTGATGACCGACTTCGCGCGATTGCGCGCCGGTGGGGTGGGCGCGCAGTTCTGGTCGGTCTACGTACCGGGCGACGACAAAAAAGCAGTGACGACGACGCTCGAGCAGATCGACATCGTGCACCGGATGATGGCGAAGTACCCGGATCAGCTTGAGTTGGCGCTCACCGCCGACGACATTGTCCGCATCCAGAAGACGGGCAAGATCGCCTCGCTGATCGGCATGGAAGGTGGCCACTCGATCGACAGCTCGGTCGGTGTGCTGCGCGACATGTATCGCCTCGGCGCGCGCTACATGACGCTCACGCACAACGTGAACCTGCCGTGGGTGGATGCGGCGGCCGAGGCGCCGGTCGTGCACGGGCTGACGCCGCTCGGGGAGGACATCCTTCGCGAGATGAACCGGCTCGGCATGCTGATCGACCTCAGCCATGTATCACCCGAAGTGATGCAAGCGGCGCTGAAGGTGTCGAAAGCACCGGTGATGTTCTCGCACTCGAACGCGCGCGCGGTGAGCGACGTCGGCCGCAATGTGCCCGACGCGATTCTTCAGCAGTTGCCGAAGAACGGCGGCCTCGTGATGGTGACGTTCGTGCCGAGCTTCTCGTCGCAGACGGTGGCTGACTACAACAAGAAGGATGACGCCTTCAAGAAGGCGAATCCGGCGCCGCGCGCAACGATCGCCGATGTGGCCAACCACATCGACCACATCAAGAAGATTGCCGGCATCGACCATATTGGTCTTGGCGGCGACTTCGACGGCATTGAAGATGTCGTGCTGGGCCTCGAAGACACCTCAAAGTATCCGGGCCTGATCGTCGAGCTCTTGAAGCGCGGCTATTCCGACAGTGACATCAAGAAGATCACGCGCGAGAACATCCTCCGCGTGCTGCGCGGCGCGGAAGCCGTTGCGCGGATGAAATGACACTGGCGGCCGCCGTGCTCATCGTCGCACTCGGGGATTCCACCACGGCCGGCACGCCGTTCTTCAAGTCGCCCATTGAAGCGCCGCCCAACGGCGCCGGCGACGTGCACGCGCCGTTTCCGTATTGGCTGACGCAGGCGCATCCGGAGTGGACCGTGCTCAATCGCGGTGTGAACGGCGAGCGTAGCGATCAGATCGCGGCGCGCTTCGATCGCGACGTCCTGACGCATCATCCGCAGGTCGTGGTGATGATCGCGGGCGTGAACGACGTGTATCAGGGCCGATCGGTCGAGTCGGTCACCGCACAACTCCACGCGATGTATGCGAAGGCCAAGGCCGCGCGAATTCCGGTGGTGGCCGGTTCGATCGTGCCCTACAACACCGCGACGCCCGAACAGAACGCGCGCATGCACGCGATCAACGACTGGATCAAGGCCGAGGCCACGCGCGACGCCAACATCACGTATGTCGACACACGCAAGGCCGCCGCGCGCCCAGACAACATCGACCTGCTCGCCTCATCACCCGACGGCCTGCATCCGGATGTGAACGGCTATCACCGCATGGCGGACGTGCTGGCGCCGGCGATTGCTGCGAAGATCAAGAGCTAGAGCCATCAACATGGGGGGCCATGGGGAGCCATGGAGAAGATCAAATGCAAATTATTGAAGAGCTCTTTGAAAGATGTCGGTGTTCCCCATGGCCCCCGATGGCCCCCCATGTTGTAAGTGTTTTGATCTTGGCCTGCGTTGCCACGCTCGCCGCGCAAGCGCCGACCAACTGGCAGACATTCGTCGCGGGGTACAGGGAGGCGCTGCCAAAGCACGCTATCGTCGGGAGCAGCGTGGCGTTCGTGGAGAACGGCGCGATCACAGCGCGCGAGCATTTCGGGCTGCGCGACAGGGCGGGCAATCTCCCCGTGAACGACGATACGATTTTTCACTGGGCGTCGATCACGAAGACGTTCACCGCGATCGGCATCATGCAGTTGCGCGATCGTGGGCTCATTTCGCTCGACGATCCGATCGTGAAATACGTGCCGGAGCTCCGCAAAGTCAGCAACCCGTTCGGCAAGACAGACGCGATCACGATCCGTCAGTTGCTGTCACACTCCGCGGGGTTTCGGGCCGGCACGTTCCCGTTTGGCAATGACGAGGCGTGGCAGCCGTTCGAGCCGCCCTCGTGGGAGCAGCTGACCGCGATGATGCCCTACACGCGGCTGGAATTTGCGCCCGGCACGAAATACAGCTACTCGAATCCCGGCTACGTCTACCTCGGTCGCGTGATTGAAGACGTGACTGAACAACCATTCGAGACCTACATCGACAAAGAGATCCTGCGGCCGCTCGGCATGACGCGCGCGTTCTTCGATCAGGCGCCGTCGTTTCTTCGCAAGGACAAGTCGCACTCCTACGTTGTCGACGACAAGGGCGTCACCGAAGGCCGCTTCGACTTCGACACGGGCATCACGGTCATGAACGGCGGCCTCAATGCACCCATTGTGGACATGACGAAGTACCTCGGCCTCCTGCAGGGCACCGCGGACGCGGCGACACAGGCACGCTACGAGGCAATCATCAAACGAACGACCCTGGAAGAAATGTGGAAGCCGGTGGTGCCGGTCTCATCCGGTGTGCAGATGGGGCTTGGATTCTTTCTCGAAGAACACGGCGGTCGCCGCTTCATCGCGCATAGCGGCGGGCAAAACGGCTTCATCTCGCACTTCTACGTGGACCGCGCCTCGCACAAGGCCGCCATCATCGCGTTCAACACGCAGACCGAGTCGGCGAAACAGGGCGACGCCCGAAACACGCGCGCCCTCGATGCCGCCATGCGCGATGCGATGGTCGCGCAGTTGTTCAAGTAGCGCGGGCTGGTCGTGACGCCCGCGTATGACCATGGTCATAGGCGGGCGTCCGTCCGGGCGATAGCGTGGTGGTGCGGCTTTCGGCCGCACGGGAGATCACCATGCACACGACTTCTCTGACCTCGGACCGGATGCTCGGCGACATCGTGACCGAGGATCTGCGCGCCGCCGCCGTCATGGAGCGCTTCGGCCTGGACTACTGCTGCGGCGGACAGCGGGCGCGCAACGATGCTTGCCAGGCCAAGTCGTTTGCCGTCCACGAAGTCCTCGACGCGCTCGCCGCGCTCGGGCCGGCGACCGACACCGACATTCTTCCAGCCGAATGGCGCGAGCTCGACACCCTCACGCGATACATCGTGGAGACGCACCACCGGTATGTCGGGAACAGCATCCCCGCAATCAACGCGAGCCTCGACAAGCTGGTTGGAGCCCACGGGAAGACACACCCGGAGTTGACCAGCATCCGCGCGACGTTCCGGGCACTCGGCGAGGAACTGCTGACGCACATGATGAAAGAAGAGACGCTGCTCTTCCCCGCCATCGACGAGATGGCGCGCCGCCTGCGCGGCCTGCCCTCGACCGGGCCCGGCATGTTCGCGACCGTGCTGCATCCGGTCCGCATGATGGAGGACGACCATCAGGAGGCTGGCCAACTCGCCGAGCAGATTCGAACCCTGACGGGCGGCAACTACGACCCGCCGGCCGACGGGTGCGGCACCTATCGCGCGTGCTTTGCAGAATTGCGGCGTTTCGAGCAAGATCTGCATCGACACGTCCATCTTGAGAACAACGTGTTGTTCCCCGGCGCGCTCGACGCCGAGCGGACGCTGGGCTGATGCGAGGCCTCACTTAAAGGACGCAATGGAACGCATCGCTCCGGACGCGCTGGCTCGGCTCCCGCTCTTCCGCCGCCTCTCTCCGGACGATCGCGGCCACATCGCGGCGGTCGCATTCGTGCGCACGTACGGGCGCGGCGACACGATCTTCGCCGAAGGTGACGCCCCCGACATCTTCGTCACCGTGCTCACGGGCCACGTGAAGGTCTATAAGCAGACGCCGGCCGGCAAGGACGTCATCCTTGATCTGTTCGGCCCGGGCGATCCGATCGGCGCGGTGGCCGTGTACGAGGCTCGCGCGTATCCCGCCTCCGCGGCGGCCATGGAAGACACCACCTGCCTTCTCATCGAACGCAAGGCCTTCTTCCTACTGCTCGAGCAGCATCCAACCATCGTTCGCGGCTTGCTCACCGGCCTGACCGTGCGCATCTTCGAGCTGACCAACCGACTGTCGGATCTCACGGGCGGCCACGTGGACGCGCGATTCGCCCGGATGTTCCTGAAACTCGCCGACACCATCGGCAAACCCGACCGCGGCGGCGTCTTCATCCCGATGGTGCTCTCACGTCAGGAACTGGCCGATCTCACAGGGACGACGATCGAGACATGCATTCGCATCATGAGCCGCTGGGGCAAAGACGAGATTCTCCGCACGGAGCGTGACGGCTTCGTCCTGCTCGACCGCGCCGCGCTGGAGCAGATCGGTACGTAGCCGGTCGGCTGAGCTAAAGCTCAGCCCTACGTACGGTCCCTCACAGATCCGCCCGCTTCAACCGGTACGCCGCGACGGCGAACGGCGTGATCACCCACAACACGACCGAGGTGGCCAGCCACAGCGCCGCGCCCGATGCGCCATGCGTGAACCGCAGAAACGCGAGCGACGCTGCGCCAAATGCGGCGGTGCCGTCAAGCGCGAGCATCACGCCGGTGCGCACCGCGCCGATCGGATTGATGATCGCAGCCGACATGAGCACGCGCGCCGCGGCGCCAGACGGCAGCCAGGACGACACGCCCAGGGCGGCCACATCGAACATCGCGACACTGACGAGCCAGATCACGAGCGACACGGCCAACGCGCGCGCCCGGCCCCGGCTTGTGGCGCCGCCGGCGACGGCCGCCGCCAGTGCCAGGAACACGGCGGTCAATACCGCACCGGCGACCATCACGCCGAAGAAGCTGCCGATACCGGAGGCGCCGGTGCGCGAGAAGAGCACAAGACCGCTCGCGCCAAATCCCATCGCCTGCGCGGTCACGAGCGCCAGAAACAGCCCGAGCAGTTTTCCCGTGAGAATCGTGCGCCGCGCGACCGGCTGCGAATAGAGCAACTGCGACGCGCCGGCGTCCGGCGTGAGCGCGGAGACGCCGACAACCAGCGCCGCGAGGGGCACGATCAACAACACCAGCTCCACCAGCGACGCCGCCGTGCGCGCGAAGTCCTGCAGCCCCGTGCCGCCCGTCAGCACGTAGCCTGACGAAGCGACGGCGAGCGCGAGGGCGCCGAAGACCGCGGCGAAGATCAGCAGTTGGCGTGAGCGGACCGCCAGCGTCCATTCCTGTTCGGCGCACACCCACATCGGCCCGCGTCGGCCCCGAACTGATGCGCGCGTCATTTAGTCCTCCCAAGAATCTCTGCAGCGGTCAGTGCGCGGCTGCCACGTGCGTCCGCCGAGGCATCGCGCGCGGACCCCGATGCAAATGCGATGACGTGCGAGCCCATCGGCGTGTCGATCGACGGTTGCAATACGAACACTGCGGCGTCGGCGCGCACCCATGCGCGCGTCGTGTAGTCGGTGACGAATGCCACGGCACCGCCAGCCGCAGACGTTTTCGCCAGATGGTCGCGCAAACACCCGATGTCGTCGAAGAACAGCGGCTCTTCGCCCGGAGTGACCAACTGCGCGGCGGCGCGGCCGTTCGATCCGGTCATGCGGCAGAACGCGCACGTCTCGCGGCCCGCGTCAAACGCGACCGGCTTCGCGTCCGCCGGCGCGCACGATGCGAGCGCGACGGTCAGCGTGAGCAACACCGCCCGCGTCATCGCCGCTCCCTCAGGAGCCGCGAGCACCATAGCGCGCGGCCGATGCCGGCGCCATCGCGCGCCGGCGTCGTTTCGAGCCCAGGCGCGAGGGTGCTCGGCCGGGCCTCAAGGTCCGGCCCTCCATCTGTCTGACTGACACGGACCAGTTCGCGATACCACTGGTCGAGGCGCCCCTCCTGCACCGTGAGGCTGCGAATCTCCACGTGATGGCGCGCGAGCACGGCGAGCACCGCCGGACGCAGCACCGACGTACCGCGGACCAGCACAACACCATCGGCCGCGGTCGTCTCCGGAACGATCGTCTGCACCTCCGCCAGCGCGATGCTCGTGACCTGGCCGGTGTGCAGCCGCATCACGCCCTGGCTGGCGACGCACTCCGCGAGTTCCGACGCCGTCAACAACGCGGCCAAGCGTCCCTCTACCAGCACCGCCACGCGATCCGCCAGCCGTTCGACGTCGTCGAGCTGATGCGAGCTGAACACCGTTGTCTGGCCGAGTCCGCGCCGATGTCCGACCAGCGCGTGGAACGCGGCGAGTCCGTCGGGATCGAGCGCTGCGGTCGGCTCATCGAGCAGCAGCAGCGGTGCGTCGCTCATGAGGGCGACCGCGAGTCCGAGCCGCTGCGTCATGCCGCCGGAGTAGGTGCCCGCGTAGCGACGCGACGCGTCGCCGAGCGACACCGCCGCGAGCGCCGTGTCCACGCGATCGACGGATTGGCCGCGCAAGGCGCAATAGAACGCCAACACGTCGCGGCCAGTGAGCTGATCGGGGAACGTGACCTTCTGGGGCAGGAACGAGCAGATTCGTCGCGCGTCGGGATCCGACGACGGCCGCGGCGGGTTGCCGATTTCGACCGTGCCCTTCGTGGGCGTGATCAGACCGGCGGCCGCCTTGATGCTCGTCGTCTTGCCGGAACCGTTCGGCCCGAGCAGCGCCATGACTTCGCCGGCCTTGATCGATAAGGTCAAATCGGAGACTGCGACCCGGCGCGCAAACGTCTTGGAGAACTCGCGAAAAGTGATCATGCGGCTTTCCTCATTTCCTTGCCTGCACCGCGTCCGCGGAATACCGCCAGCGCTCCGACGATCAGCAGCGCCAGCGACACCAACAGGCCGATGGTCGAACGCTGACGCGGCGCCGGCGTCAGGAGCGCGCCGCCGCCGACGCCGTCAGGAAACGTCACGCGCGAATGCGCGTCGGTCACGTTGATCATCGACATCACGGGAAACGTGCGCTCGGCGGCTGCCAGGGCGCGCGCCGCCGGTCCGCGCGAGAGGAGATCGGACGCGATGGTGCGGCTGCGAAAGTGATCGAACACGTTGACGATGCGATACGGGCGGTCGCGGAACCCGTCGCCGTCCAGATCCGGCTCGTCGGCATCCGACCAGTAGTTGCCGTCGAAGATCGTGTCGGTGCGGCGCCCGACGAGTTCGAGCGGCGTCAGGTTGCCGACGAACGCGTTGTCACGGAACACGTTGCCCGAGACCGACGCGTAGATCACCAGCGCGGCATCGGAGACGGCAACTAGATTGCGGCGGAACGTGTTGTTACTCGAGCCGTCGAGGAACAGGCCACGCGCGTTGTCGATGATGAGGTTGTCTTCCGCGAGCAGGCCCGTGCAGTCCTTGAGCAACAGGCCCACCGACGCGAATCCACGATTCCGGAGGAACTGATTGCGGCGAAACACCAGCCGTTGCGAGAACATCAGCGCGGCACCCGCCGCGCTGTCCTCGAAGTGATTGTCCTCGAACAGGTTGTCGTCGGCGTACATGTAGTGCAGTCCGTAGCGTACGTGGCGAATGTCAGTGCCGCGCACGACGCCGCGGCTGGAGCTCTGAATGTAGATGCCGTCCCGCATGTCGGTGACGTCGCTGTCGGTCACGTGAAACTGCTGCGAGTTGTAAAGATGGAAGCCGGAGCCCTGCTCGCCGGGCGGCTTTCCCGCCAGGCCATGCACGCTCACGCGCTCCATCGTCGCGTCGTCGGCAGCCAGCAGGTAGATGCCGAAGAACGCGTGCGTCACACGCACGTCACGAATCACCACATGCGGCGCCGCGACGTGAATGCCGGAGGAATCGCGATCGAGGCTGCCCGCGAAGTTCGCCTCGATGTCAAAGCCTTCGATGCGCACCCCCGGCGCACGCACGATGATCACGCTGCCCAGGCCCGACGCGACGATGGTCGGCCGGCCGGCACCGACGAGCGACAGGGGGTGGTCGATGTAGATGTCGCCCGTGTAGCGGCCCGGCGGCACAGCGACGAGGGCACCCGAGGGCGCGCGATCAATCTCGGCTTGCAGCGGCGATGCGGATGCCGCGGGCGGCCGGCCTTCGAGGCGGCCCGCCGGCGTGGCGGTCATCGTGGCCACCTGCATGACGAGCGCGAGCGAGAGGGCGGCCGGGATCATCGGGGCTACGCCGTGCCTGTCGCGGTGCGGTGCCGCCAGGCGTTGATGATGATGAGGAGGAGCCCCAGCGCCACTGCGGCCATGACGTACGTGCCGGGTCGTGGGTATGAATACACGTCGAAGTTCGCGATGCGCTGGTGACCGAAGAGCGGGGGCATGAACGGCGGCACCTTGACCGGCGCTTCCGTCGCGAGCTCGTGGCCGTAGCTGTAGAGCCGGCCCGCGAACGACCACAGTGAAAACGCGCCGACGTAGAGGAATATCGCGAACGCGTCCACGACTTCCTTCACCGTGCCGAGCGCGGAGGCGCGGAGCAACAACAGCCCCACGCCGCCGAGCGCGAACGGGAGCCACGCGAACTCGCTAAACGAGCTGGTCTCGAGCGCGCGCATCCCGATGTAGTGATTGAGCAGGTTGATCTCTTTCACGTCCTGCCCGCCATGGCCGCCCACGAAGCCGTGATTGAAGATGTCGAGCTCGAGCCCGTGCGGGTACTGCGGCGCGAACATCGTGAGGTTCCAGAGCGGGAGCAGGTAGAGCGCCAGCATCATCCCCGTGAGAATGACGAGGGTGAGGCGGGGCCATGCGCCAATCGGCTGCCGGAGAAACTGCACTTCCTTGTCGCTGATTGAACGCATGGCCGCCTTCTGACGGGCTAACGGGGTTTGACGACGAGGTAGCCCTGCATCTCCTGATGCAGCGCCGAGCAGAAATTCGTGCAGTAGTACGGGAACACGCCCTTCTTCGCCGTGAACGTGAACGTCTTGGTCTCGCCGGGATCGATCACGATGTTCACGTTGTAGTCGAGCAGGCCGAACCCGTGGAGCTCATCGGTGGTCTGTTCGATGTTGGTCACGGCAATCGTGACGATGTCACCTTCGTTCACCTGAATCTGCTGGGGCGAGAACGTGGATCGCACGGCGACAACTTTCACGGTCACGTGATTGCCGACGCGCGTCACGCCGGCGTCCTTGATGTCCCAGACGGCGAGCGGGTGCTTGTTCTCTTCCTGCGGATAGACCTCGATTGGATGGATCTTGTCCGCCTTCACGATCTGCGCGTAGTGGGGCTCGGGCTCGGTGAACGAGTCGGACAGGATCGACATCTTCTCGCCCGAGATGTCGATGAGCTGATCGGATTCCGGCTGCGACGGGCCGACCGAAAGATGCCGGCCGTGCGACAGCTTGTTGAGCGCGACCAGGTAGCCGCCATCGGGGCTGACCGTGTCGCCCTCGGCCGCCGCGAGGTGGCCGATCGCGTACGACACCGGGATCTTGTCGATCACCTTCCACTCGCCGAGCTTCCACGATGCGACCGCGCTGTCGACGAAGAGCGACGTGTAGGCCATGCCGTTCGTTCCGAACTGCGTGTGCAGCGGGCCGAGGCCGACTTCCACTTCGGCTTCTTTCACCGATTCGTACTTCAGCACCGGGATGCCGTCTTCTTCGCCCGTGAAGTCCTTGGCGGCGATGGCGGCCTGGATCTTCGCGAAGCTGAACGCCGTCGTGACGCCCTGCAACTTGCCGGATCCGATGATGTATTTGCCGTCGGGCGAGACGTCGACGCCGTGCGGCGACTTGCCGCAGGGCATGAGGTAGATGATGCCAGGGACCTTCTTCGGGTCGATGACCTTGACGCCGCCGATCAGGTCGCCCTTGCCTTCCGCCGCCGCCTTTTCCGCCGCGCGCCAGTTGATGACGGCGATGTAGTCGCGGTCTTTCTGCGACGCGGTGACCTCGAGTTTGCCCGTGGCCTTTTCGGTGTTGTACGAGCTCCAGAACATCCAGCCGTCGGAGTCCTTCTTGCCGGCATCGCCGAGGTCCCAGTCGTACGGGGGCGTCAGCACTTCCCAACCCAGCGACATCTCGCCGCTCTTTGGGTCGATCTTGACGCCCGCGACCACGCCCTTGTAGTCGGTCGCGTACTTCTCGACGGGCGCGTACGTGCCCTTCGGGATTGGAATCGAGAACCGCGACGCCACCATCGAGTACTCGCTGTTCGGCGTCACGAACGCAGAGCCGTGGTTGCCCGACACGTTGGCGATCGGCCCGAAGATCTGCTTCGTCTTGAAGTCCCTCAGATCGACGCGCGCGACGCGGCCGTTCATCTCGTTGACGAAGAGCCAGCGGCCGTCGTAGTCGCCGTTGGTCTCCGACAGCGACGGATGGTGCACGTCGCCCCACGTCAGACCACCCAGCATCTTCTTGGAGTCATCGTCGAAGCCGTAGCCGGTGGCGGGATACGGTGTGAACACGGGGATGGTCGAG
>Ga0114969_10000719_pt1 | contig 28681 bp, 25 predicted proteins | sample M_130807_MF_Meta_FD_87316 | JGI IMG/M metagenome (GOLD analysis project Ga0114969, IMG submission 87316) | Freshwater microbial communities from Lake Montjoie, Canada to study carbon cycling - M_130807_MF_MetaG | ecosystem: Environmental > Aquatic > Freshwater > Lake | place: Lake Montjoie...
CCCCCGCTTGTGGATTGGTTGCGGATGCATTAGGGGGACACCCGCCGCTACGCAAGCCCTGACCCCCGCTTGTGGATTGGTTGCGGATGCATTAGGGGGACACCCGCCGCTACGCAAGCCCTGACCCCCGCTTGTGGATTGGTTGCGGATGCATTCGAACGGGGTTGTAGGGGCAGAGCCCCTAGCATTTGAACGGGGTTGTAGGGCTTGCTGCGCTGAGGGCAGAGCCCCTAAAAGTCAAATATATCATCCGTCTGTGTTTTCGTCGCCAAAGCATATTCACCCACCCGTTTCTCAAAGAAATTCGTCTTCCCTTCAATCGAGATCAGCTCCATAAAATCAAACGGATTTGCCGTCCCATAAATAGCCGCGCATCCGAGCTGTAAAGCCAAGCGGTCGGCCACAAATTCAATGTATTTCGCCATTTGCACCGAATTCATTCCAATAAGTCGACACGGTAATGCCTCACAAATAAATTCTTGTTCGATTTTTACTGCCTGCGTAATAATAAGGTGGACCATTTTTGCCGGCAAGGGTCGCAATAATTTCTTGTAAAGCAAAATCGCAAACTCGGTATGCAGTGCTTCGTCGCGCGAAATCAACTCATTGCTGAAGGTGAGACCGGGCATCAAACCGCGTTTTTTCAGCCAAAAAATAGAGCAAAAAGCGCCCGAAAAAAAGATCCCTTCTACGCAGGCGAAAGCAACTAACCGAGCAGCAAAAGAGGCATCTTTGGAATGAATCCATTGCCGTGTCCAATCGGCCTTCTTTTTAATACACGGATAATGTTGGAGTGCTTGAAAGAGTCGTGTTTTTTCGGCTTGGTCCTTGATATATGTCTCGATAAGGAGAGAATACATTTCGGAATGGATATTTTCCATCGCAATTTGAAAACCATAAAATGCACGCGCTTCACTCAACTGCACATCGCTCATAAAACGTTGAGCCAAATTTTCGAGGACAATACCATCCGAGGCCGCAAAAAATGCAATAATGGCTTTGATGAAATTCTTTTCGTCACTGGATAAGGTCTCCCAACAAGCCACATCTTTAGAGAGATCCACTTCTTCGGCCCGCCAGAAACATTCAACTTGCTTTTTATACATAGCCCAGATCGATTCATCTTTAATGGGAAACATAACGAACCGTTCTTCAGTCTCAGTAAGCAAAGGTTCGGGTTCATTTAATGTGACGGCGTTTTGATTAGTTGAGAGATTCATTCCTAAATAATAATAGGGAATATTTTTAATATTTAATTGTAGTATATATAAAAAATGGCACATTTAAGCATAAGCAAAGCAAGCATAAGCAAAGCAAGCATAGCCGAGCAAGATAAAAAGCTGATGGACTTGCAAGAACACATCGAAAATAAACAAAAACAATTAAAGGAAGATTATCAACGTATGCAGAAGGATTTAAAACACAACCCGCATTTACAAGTGGCATTGGAAGAATATAAAAGCTTTTTTGCCAAAGAAAAACGAGAGAAAGAAAAGAAAATTAAAGCTTTAAGTGCATTAATTCAACACATTGAAAGTTTGAATGGTGATAAGAATGATATTATTGAGTTAAAACGAGAGATTCAGCTTATTAAGAAATAAATTTTATATATATATATAAAATGTCAAGTGAAATGGATATTTCAGTTATTCCGTCGCCTTATGTTAAGCCATCTGTCGATATTACAAGTGTGCAAATACGAGTAATGAATTTGGTTTTATTTACAAGTGTATCTGTTAATGCATTGTTAATGGACGTTAATAATAAATTTATTGATGCGAAGCAATATACTTTGACTGGTGACGATTACACCAACTGGTCCAATGACGATACTTATATTGTAAATTATGTGCTCGCGCAACTTGGTTTAACGAAGGCATAAAGGCTATGCTCCGATTGGACCCTTTTTCTCTCCTTATTATATAAAATGGCCTTTTCCGTTGTAAAGTTTTTGAAAAGCCCTGCGTGTGGTTGTAAAAAAACACGCAAAAGCAAAAAAGGAAAAAAGCGAACTTACAAAAGGGCTTATCGTGGTGGGTACAGTTATCGTAAAACTACAACTAAGCGATATAATAAAACAATTTAAATAACGGCCAGTTGCGTAAATGCTTAGGCCAGTTGCCAGTGCGCTGCCGTTCTTGAATTGCTTTCACTTGCTTGCGTTGCCTCACTATGTCTTGTCGTTCCTTATAGATTTTTTTCCATCGTCGCTGCACAATCCGTAGCCAAAATGTTTTTAAATATGCCACTTCTTCTTGTCCTGACAATAGATCCGCTTGAATAATTTCTAAGCGAATGTATTTGGTTGCAACATTATTATAATCACGAATCGTTGGATGTAATGGATTGCCGTGTAATAGTTGTATTGCTCGCCGATATCGCCGATAACTGTTCTCTTCCGATAAATAACTTTTATTGTAAAAATCTGGTAAATCGATCAGCGTATATACCAAGAAATGCGAATTAATAGTTGGGCTACTAGTTTCATCTTGCCCGTGTAAGAATGGGTGAAAGAGTTCGCATATGGCGAGTTTGTAAGATGCTTGTCCGTTTGCTACTCCGTTTGCCTCTACTCCGTTTGCTACTCCGTTTGCCTCTACTCCGTTTGCTACTCCGTTTGCCTCTACTCCGTTTGCCATCGACATTTTATCTTTCTTTTATAACCATAAACACTTATTCAATTTTTTCTGTTATAATTATATATAACTATGAAAAGACATTCTAAAAAAAATGATATGGCAGATTTACTGAAAAACAAAAACGTTCTCTATGTTGTTTTATTTTTCGCCTTACTGAATTTATTTAGTTATTTAATGTTAAAACAATTAGACGCTGTTGCCTTTTTCATCATCATCGGCTTTTTGACGACCTACTTTAGTAAAAATATGATTGTCGTCTTGTTGACCTCGATTATTAGCACGTTTCTCCTTGTGCAAATAAATATATTGGGCAAGGTGCAAGAAGGTATGCGAGACGCCTCTGGTAATGCGGTGGACGTATCGGGCAATGAAGTGGATAAAAAAGCTGATGAGGATAAAAAAGCTGATGAGGTTAAAAAGGATAGCCCTACTACACCACCTGATGCAGTTGCCGGAGCAGCCATTGACGGTGCTACCCGTGCAAAGGTGACCGCGTCAGCCGATACAACACCCAAGACCGAACAGTTTTCGCAGAAACTCAGTCCGGCACGCTACAATGCATCGGATGACGACGATGTGCCACGCCATAAACCCAGAGTAGATTACGCTTCAACTTTAGAAACAGCATATGACAATCTCGATAAATTATTAAGTTCCGATGCGATTAAAAATATGACCGAAGATACTGGTCGACTCGCTGAAAAGCAAAAAATGTTAATGGGTAATATTGAGAAAATTACACCAATTATGGAAAAAGCCGGCAATATTCTCCAAGGGTTCGATATGGGAACCATTACCAAATTAATGAAAAATGTAGGTAGCCGCGCGGATGCATTGAAAGGTGGCGCCAAGCCGGCCGCTGAGCCTGAAGCTGAATAATTGATGCATATGTTTTACAATGCATATGTTTTACAATGCATAATATAATGCATATAATTTATCCATATAATATAAATGCCAAAACGCTGCCCACCCGGTGTGCTTTGTGTTGAAAATGTCACAATTATGTTTATTTGTATCATTTTATTGATCGTAGGTGGAGGTGTATATTTGTATAGAACGAAACAGCAAGCGCAGCAGCAGCAAGGACAAGGACACGGTCTAGGTCTAGGTCTGATGCAAGGACAGCATATGCAAGGGCCGCATATGCAAATGGAGCAGCCAACTATGAAAGGCCGTGGCGATGATGTTTTTTTCGATATTTATAAACCACCACTCCGTGATGAACGATGTTTTATGAATGTCGGTGGCAATGTGCCGATTAATGTCCCGACCCAAGGCTGTGCGGATGCACCCTATCGGCAAGTTGGAATTCTTACGCGGTATGGTGGTAAAGATGAAACGATCTTACCTTTAATGGGACGGCCATTATTTAAAGCGAGAGATAAATGGAATTTTTATACCTTAAATGATAAAAACAATATGATTAAATTACCTGTAAAAGTGAAGGGGAAAAGTGGCACGAGTGAATATGGCGTTGATAATCTCTACGGTGGTGATTTAGTTTTCGTCGAAGGCTATAATGAAGCTTTCAAAGTCACAACCTATGAGAATGATGTGATGCGGTATTTACCGAGCTTGTAAATTGCTAACGCTTATAGAATTGCTTATGCTAACGCTTATGCTAACGCTTAATCACTTTTCAATCAACACTGCCTTCGCTATTTTCTTCATTATTTTGTTTTCGCTATCCACGAACTCCTCTTTCCCACCCATCGCCTGCCCCATCATTTTCACATAGACATCATTCAACGGATGCTGGTTATTCATACAGGCGGGATACTTCTGGCTCCACGGCACCAACATTGAACTGTTTTTATAAGTCACTTTTTTAATCGCTTTGCGTAGGCGGTCATACGTGCTATTTTCTTTCTCCCAAACATTATCATCTTTCACATACATAATCTCTCGTTTTGCATCGCTGCAATGAATGGGACGTTTGTATATATCTAATGCATTTAGGTTTCGAATGATAATGTTACTTATCCCTTCCACATAACCAAGATTACCGACCTCTTCTAAGTCGGAGAGCTCTAAGGTCATTGAATTCACGAAATCCATCAAATTCATTGCATCCTTACATTTTTCATTTAAGAAGATTTGCATATTGAATGTTTTGTTATGACTATGGCTGTTGTTTGTTGTATTGTTTATACCGTTTTTGCATACTTCCATCATTTGTTTTTGTAAATCGGTATTGCTTTTAACAAGTTCTAAAACGAGGTTGGTTAATGCTTTTATTTCGTTTTCTGTTTTTTCTATGGGGGGCGGCGGCGGCGATTCGGGTTTTATACATTTTTTTGTGTGTTTCCATAAACCCACACGTGATTTATATATTTTATCACATACATTGCAAACAAATTCTGGTGTGCTTGGTGACACGATATTGTTAATATTTGTTAACTTTTGATGCTTTGCTGTAACAAGATGTCGATCCCAATAACTTTTTTTACTGCATCCGAAGTCACAGTTTTTGCAAGAGAATTTACGGGTGTTTTTGGTGTTAGGATTTGTTACCATTTGTTATATAATTAGTTAACAAATTAAGTTCCTAAATGCTTTTTTCGACAAAATATCAAAAAAAGTGATGGTCACAACAATTTCGACCCCGAATAAAATTGAGAGCATAATGGTCACAATTCATTTTTCGCAAATTTTTCGCGCCAATTTGGGCGGGCCTTTTGGAAAATGGACATTTTAAAAATGTCCAAAATCGAGTTCTGAAAAACAAACCTGGAAAAGTGAAATTTTATAAAACATAAGTTTTTAGAATATTTGTATATAGTAAATGGAACCATCTCCAAAACCTAAGAAATATTATAAAAGGAGAGATTGGAAAAAAATAACATTGCCGGTTAAATTAGGACCAAGCCCAACAACCAAGGGGGCCTATATACAATATGATGGTCCGGATGTGGATGATAATCCAAATGCGGATGCTAAACCAAAGCAAAAGCAAGAGCCATCTAAGACAAAGGCAGATGCTAAGACAAAGGCGGATGCTAAGACAAAGGCAGACGCTAAGACAAAGACAGACACCAAGCAAGAGCCGAAAGCGTCTCGAACAGAAAGTTTAAAAAAACTAAAAGAAGACCGAAAAGAAAAGGGAAAAGAAAAAGATTTAAAAGTAATAGCGGAAAATCGAACTCAAGCACCACCGAAACCACCACAGAAATCGCCGCCGAAATCGCCACCGAAATCGCCAAATGTACCGCCAATTGTCTTGCAAAATGAAGAAACAGAAACAGAAAGGGAAAGGGTAAATGCTTTAAAAATAAAATCAGAAGAACGTAATCAAGCGCAGCCAGCACCAATAAATCCAGTTGAACAAACTGTAGAGCCAATTGCACCAACTGTAGAGCAAAGTGGCCAAACTGTAGAGCAAAGTGGCCAAACAGAACCAGTTGCTGTAGAGCAGTCATTAAAAGAACAACCATTACAAGTCAATGATAACGTTATATATAGTGAAGCAAGTCCTGGCAATTCACAAAAACAACGAGAAGCAACGATTAAATCTATTAATCCGGATGATAATACTGCCATAATTACAACGATTTCAGACCCCACAAAAGAAACAAAAGTCTTGCTAACTAGTTTACATCACGTTCCAATTGATCCGCTTCAAGGTAATCCAAACCAATTTGACGTAAATGGTCTACCAATAAAAACCCAAATACAAGCGTTTCAAAACCTAAACCCAGTCCTAGCAACTCGTTCAGGCAACTCCAGAGTCAAAGAAAATGAAAGAGGTCTTGTAGCAAATGCAGTATTAAACAAAGAACTTAATAACCCGAATCTTACTACTATTCCAAGCCAAACTTTATTTAGACGCGCTGCCGCCGGAGATCAATATCCGGTAGTTGAACCTGATACAATAAACGGAGGTGGCAAAAAAACGCGTAAGAAAAGAAAAACTAAAAAAACCAGAAAACCCAGGCGAAAATATAAGAAGAAGACATTGAGAAAAAAGAAATATACCAGACGACGTTAATTTATTTGCCAAAGGCCATTTTATTAGCTAAGCATATATTAGCAGTAATGGAGATTATTCCACCAGAAAATCCTCCAAAAAGATATACAAAGAGAGGGCCAAAAAATATAATAAAACCGATCGAGTTAAGACCAAGTCCAACAACATCGGGTGTTTTTATATTGGCAGATGAACCGGAGGATCAGAAGGCAAAGCCGCCGAAAGCGCCAGATGCTAAGCCGCCGATAAGTAAAGCGCCGATAAGTAAAGCGCCGATAAGCAAAGCGCCGATAAGCAAAGTGCCAAATGCAAAGCCAAATGTAAAAGCACCAATAAGCAATGCGCCAATAAGCAAAGCGCCAAATGCAAAGCCACCAATTAACGCAATTCCGAATGCTATAGGGAAAACACCTCCTGTGCCGACAAAAAAAACACCGGTATCTGCAAAAACGCCACAAGCACCTCCATCAGCACCTCCACAAGCACCTCCACAAGCACCTCCACAAGCACCTCCACAAGCACCTCCACAAAAAGCAAATACGCCTATAACAAAACCAGCAAATGCACCAATCGAACCAAGACCTCTTGTAATAATTCCACCAAAGAAAAAACCAGGACCATTATTAAATGCCGCTATAACATTAACCAAATCTAGTAATACATTGTTAGATCTAGAAGCTGCAATAATTGCTAATGCAAAGAAAGAATTAAATGCACCACCAGAAAAACCACTTTCGCCCGAAGATAAAAAAAAACAAAACAATTACATGGAAGAATTAGAAAAAGAAGAAACAATAATTAATGCGGAAGTAATTCAAGGACAAAAAGAAAAAAATATACTAATACAAAATGCTTTGAAAGAAAAAAATAAAGGAACAGATGAAATTGCCAGTGCCAGTTCCAATATTGACCAAAAAGTATTAAAAACTGCTTTACAGCCTCAAACGAAAGCGAATGAAGCCACAATTCAAGCGGCTATAGAAACATTACCACCAAATGTGGCAGAATTGGTAAAAGAAGTGCAAGTATTAACTACTGTCGCAAATTCTGATCCAAATAATAATCATATTGATGCAGAAGCGGAAGTTACATCAGAAATTTTAACAGCACCTGCAAGTGGAACAGTACTAACTGATACAGAAATCGAATGGGCGCGTTTTTTTTTTAATAATAAATATGATAGTAATGATACTCTACTTAACAAGTTAATGGCAATAAATGGATATACTAGTGATTACGAAAAAATGATAAAAAAAAATGAAAAATTCTGGAAGCCAGAAGAAAAAATTTATGCTATAGACAAAATAATTAACTATTTTGAAACAATAGATAAAAGTGACTATTTTACGAAAAATAGAGGTGCAGCTGCAATAAAAGAAGATATAAAAGAAAAATACAAGATAATAGAAGAAGAAGTAAAGAAAGAAATGAAAGAAAGAAATGAAAATACAGAGGAGGTAATGAAGGGAATTTTTAAAAAAGAAGAGGAAAATCCCTTTTATATTTTAAAAAGAGTGAAAATTATAAGAGGGATGACTAATTATTTGTTTGGAAAATCGAATATAATAAATATTAAAAATCAAGAAAGAGAGAAAAAAATAATTAGTGAAGATGAAAAAATATTGAATAATGCATCAAGTATAGATTTTTTTAAAAAGTTAAAAGAAAAAAAATCAAAAGACTCTATATCTTATAAAGATGTGTTTAATGGTGAAAATAATTATTATGGATTAACTCCATCACCTCATCAACTAATTGCATTTATGAAAACAAGAGTTGAAGATTATGAAATTGAAGCACGGAAACAAGAATGGGATAAAGAAGCGATTGATAAGAAATTAGATGAAAATTTACAATTATATTTAAATAACATTACAGCCCCTCCGAAATTTAAAATTGGGGATAAAGTGAAATATATTAGTGAATATATATCGGGAAAAAATGCAGGCGACGTCATGGAAGCTGTTTATTCCAATGGAATTATAACAACTATAAATAATCCATCAAGAGACTCAGCATCAGATAAATTTTGTAAAATTTTATATAACTATACAATTGATGGCAAAAAATATAACGAGAAATCTATTAACCCCTTAACCACTGGTGGGCGAAAACTAAGAAAAAGAAAAACAAAAAAGCACTTTTCAAAAAAGTGCCGCAAAACAACCTTTAAAAAAGGTTACACCAAAACAACCCGTAAGAAAGGTTACGCCAAAACAACCCGTAAGAAAGGTTACGCCAAAAAGCACTTTTCAAAAAAGTGCCGCAAAACAACCCGTAAGAAAGGTTACGCCAAAACAACCCGTAAGAAAGGTTACGCCAAAACAACCCGTAAGAAAGGTTACGCCAAAACAACCCATAAGAAAGGTTAAACCAAAAAATAAACCCAAGCTCTGAGCCAAGGTGATGCCCGAGTTTGTGTCGACTTTTCGTGCGTGTTTGTGTCGAGTTTTTTGCTGTACTTTTTCCCAAAAAGTACCTAGCATTTCCACCTACTCCCACACTCTATACAGGTAACAAATGTTGTCATCGGTTCATCTGCTGACCGTGTTTGGAGCTGATAGTAGCTGCATTTCTTGGATTTGCATTTGCGGCAGGTAAAATTGTCTGTGGATGCTTCTAATTTCGGTGCGTATTTGTTCTCATCTCTCACTTTCTTTTCTTCAATTAATTTTTGCCAACGGGCCGGCGCCATATCCTGATGAGTCATTGCACCGACTTCGTGTGGCTTCACAGCTTTGCTAAAGAGGCGCTCTTTGAATTCGCCTGATTGCTTGAGATTGACATAAATTGAGCGGAGGCGGTCTAGATAAAGCTGCACGAAAAAGGGGTTGTCCCATTTCTTGACAATATTACGTTCGCCGGCATCTTTGAGGCAATAGTTATAAATACTCTTTTCCATATTTTGAATACCGTTGGTGGTAATCGGTGGACAGAGTTCTTGTAATTTTTGGCAAACATTTTCACGGAATTCAGCGGGATTAGCAATGGTACGCATCTTCTTTTACTAAGTTACCATAGAGAGATTTGTTTATATAAGTTTCAATTTTATTTGCACTTTTCAAAAAAGTGCCGCAAAACATTCGCAGTGAAACTATATGAAAAATGTTGTGCCCGAGTTTTGGCGCAACCTTTTTTAAAGGTTGTTTTTAAAGGTTGTTTTTAAAGGTTGTTTTTACACCTTTGCACATTTAAAACGCCGATTTTTATATCAACCAATCTATAATAATACACGGAATAATCATTTTATTATCTTGTACATTATATAAATGAGTAGATTGCCGCCAATAGAAGAGAGAGGATTCGATGGGGAGCGGACATTCAAGGAAGAATCTGCGGCTAATAAAGAAAAAGCACGCAAAGAATACAACAAAATTAAATATGAGGTTTTGATGAGCGATGACAAAGTATCGTTTAACCATGCTGTTATAAATTATTTATCTCATGGTTATAATTTGTGTGGAGGGGTAACAATGAACGGCACAAAATATATGCAAACGGTAATCTTGCATAACCCATCTATTCAAACGCAAGATGCAGGCAAACGCAATAGATCAAAGAAATATAATTTAAAGCGAAAGAATAAAACAAAAAAACGCCAATTTTGAAAAGGTTAGGAAATTATTTATTATTAAATTAAAATTATACAAATTACTTCTATGATAATTCATTTATCTGCAATATTACCTGAAAATAGAACCGCATACTACACTGTTTTAAATATGCAAAGGTTGTTTTCTAAAAGGTTACTTAGTCATCATCAGAGAATGTATACACCTCTTCTTCTAATTCCGATACATCTTCCTCTGCCTCCTCTTCTTCCTCTTCTGTTTTTTCAACAGCCGTTTTTTTGGCCTTACTTTTTTTTTGTGCTGTAGTCTTGGCAGGCTTTGCAGGTGTAGGTGCAGACTTGGTCGTGGCAGGTGCAGACTTGGCCATGGCAGGTGCAGACTTGGCCATGGCCGGGGCAGACTTAGCAGGTTCAGGCTTTGCAACTTTTGCTTTCTTTATTATCGGTTTATCTACTGGAGTTTTACTAACCCGCTTTTTCTTAACCGGCGCCACAACAACTTCGATTTCTTCTGCAGCGGAGACTTCTCCCGATTCTAATGCATCCTTATCCGAGACCACGAAATCATCTTTCAAATAACCGTGTGCAGTAAGTAGCGACGGGTCGACATTCTCGAGCTCATCTTCGCTGTATTCATCTTCATCGCCAATATCTTCAAACCCGCCGAACAACTGTTCGTAGACTTTTAGCCACGTTTCTTTGGTTAAATCGATAAACGTCTCTGCACCCGCTCCGCTTGCACCCGCTCCGCTTGCACCCGCTTCGCTTGCACCCGCTCCGCTTGCACCCGCTCCGCTTGCACCCGCTCCGCTTGCACCCGCTCCGCTTGCACCCGCTCCGCTTGTTCTAACAATTGCACACGTCCCAAAAAACAACTCCTTATCGAGCGGCGGCGGCAAATCGTATTTATTTTCGAAATTTGCTTTGCCGGTCTTTTTTGCCCAGATGGAAATAGCCATTGTTTCGGCGTCACCTTTCAATTTAACTTTCCACGTATGCCTACATAAAAAATCATCATTCACGCGAAATCCACATTTCTTATACAAGGTCTCGGGTGAGACTTCTTTGGTTTTCAAGGTTTTAATTGTGCCATTAGTTTCAATTAAAACGATAGAGACGGCTTGGCCTGCTTCAATGTGCTGCTTTGCTTCAACGTGCTGCTTTGCTTCGGTCTGCTTTGCTTCGGTCTGCTTTGTTGGCATTTTTATTTTATAATTATATGCATAATAGGTTTAAATAGTTTTCTCTTTATAAATATAAAATGCGGCTTTATATTTTGTCCAATAGCACTTTAAAAAAAAATATACTAGGAAAAATAGACCCGTATTTTCATAACGAACGGTATATTTCTTATATATGGTCTGTGTCGGGGTTGCTACAAGTGGAAAACAGTAAGATTTATCGAATGAAAATAAAGGATGTAACGGCCAAAAAAACTTTATTAGGCGCTTATCCAGTGACAATAGACGAAAGTGAGATTATCCGTGAAGAAGAATGTTTTCAAATCGCCCCACGTTCGTATAAAGAATATACCACATTGAAAGCGTATCGCCTCCAACAAGATTCCTTATTGGAATGGATTTTGGAATACAAAGAGGGTGAATTACACGATAATTATTTTACGTTACCGAATGGGGAAGATATTCATTCACCGAAAATTAAAGCGGATTTATTGCATTTCCTGAATTTATAAAAAGGAGTTAAATAGTTATGTCATATTCTATTTAAAATGCGCGGTATTGTGATTGCTTGTCCCGAAAAATATGAATTAATCTGTTTAAATAATATTTATTTGTTACGTCACAAGTATGATTGTCACTTACCGATCGAAATATGGGAAATTGGCAACGAAATAACCAGCGAAACACGCGAAAAAATGAAAAAAGAACAGGTAACTTTTAAAAATGTAAAGGATTATTGTGTGAACCCTGACCATTGGAAAGGGTTTCAAGTGAAAGTGTTTGCACTCCATCATTGTGATTTTACCGAGGCGATTTTATGTGATGCCGATATGACCTTTTATAAAAATCCGGAAATAATTTTTCAAAATGAAAATTACCGGAAAACAGGCACGTATTTTTTTCGGGATTTAGAACGATGGAAATTTCATAATTTACAAGAAAATACCGACGATAAATTTCGAAGTTTAACGTTCTTTAATAAACGAAAAGCTTTTATAAAGAAATGTTTACCAGTGAAAACAGCGTTTTTTCCACCAGAATGGGCATATATTTATGACGATGCTATTCCTACGCAGCCGGTGAAAGAAGCTTTACAGGAATCTGGTGTCGTTTACATCAATAAAACCATACATAAAGAATCCTTGGAGCATATATTTCGATTGAATGAAAATCATGCGGATACTTATGAATATGTATGGGGTGATAAAGAAACCTTTTGGCTAGGTTGTGTCATGGCAAACAAAGCATATTATTTTAATGACACCGCGGCATTTAGGTATACTGACGGCTGTTTAACCCATGCTTACAAGAATCAACTTTTTTGGAAACAAAAATAATAAGTTCTAATCTTTCTGAAACTAATGTCTGTCTATATAAAATGTTTTTTTCAATTGTAAAATGGGTTATTATTTCATTTTCTCTCATTTTCTTAATGCATCATTTATATATGTTTCTAATGAATACGCTGACGGTGCCGAAAATTAAAGATTTGGTCAATAAACCTAATCAACAATATAAGGATATTTTCGATTCGTTGCAACATACGCAAGCACCGGCTACTTCGTTTGCTACTTCGTTTGCTACTTCGTTTGCAGCAGGCAAAGCGCCAGCACAAACACAAGATCCAATGGCTGATGAACTCACTTCTTTTTTAAATGATTTAAAAAAAACCAATACAACTACCAAAAATGAGATTGGTGATATAAATTCTTTCAAAGATATTGGAATGCTTAATAGTATTGGCACGCTTAATATGGCAACTGACATTGGCTATTCACTTTATTAGTCTTATGCTCGGACCAATTCTGGCCAGCACAAAAATCCCAATTCCACGTCCGTTATTTGCATTTCCGGTTTATTTTTATAATAAAGTAAACACTCTTCGTAATTCTCATAGTAAATTTCCATAATCCGACAAGATAAACTGGCGAAGATAACCATCATAATAAAGTTAATAAGCATAACACCGAGAATCATCTTTAATTTTATTAATGTTATTTAGTGTTTAAATGCAAATCAATTTTTATAATAATATAAAGCTAATTTACGATATAAAGTAAAAATGTTTTTCACTGCAGACGAAAAAATGCATCTTTTAACACGTTTGCCATCTTTAGAACTTTCCTATGAACCCAAATTACATAAGAAAGTTTATGCACCTTTGTATTATATTTTACCGAAAGGACCCAAAGCATTGTTATGGTATACGTATTGGAAAGAACAAAATGTGTGTTTGCTTATAAAGTTGAATGAACGTGGTAATTATAGCGATGTGCAAGTGTTTACATCAGTCTTCACCGATTCTTTAGCACTCGGTACCATCATTTATGGAACGTATTTCTTACATTACAATCGAAACTATTTTACAACCGAACAATTGTATTACTATAAAGGCAGTGTCGTCGCGAAAAAAACATATAATGAGCGTTTGAATTTACTTTTAGAGCTCTTTCGAGAACACGTGGAACAAGTGGCATATACCGCAAGTAGTTTAATTGTGGGAATGCCAGTATTGACCGAATCGTATGAAGATGCTTTAGAACAAATGGAGAAGTTGCCGTATAAGACGTATGGGATTGCAGCGGTGCACGCAAGGCAACATGTTCCGCGTGAATCTGCTTCGCGTGAATCTGCTTTGCGTGAATCTGCTTTGCGTGAATCTGCTTCGCGTGAATCTGCTTCGCGTGAATCTGCTTTGCGTGAGCCTATACAAGTGCAAGCAAAGCAGCAGCATCGTGAGCCTATACAAGTGCAAGCAAAGCAGCAGCATCGTGAGCCTATACAAGTGCAAGCAAAGCAGCAGCAGCATCGTGAGCCTATACATCGTGAATCTGCTTCGCGTGAATCTACCTCTACACAACAGCACATAAATACTTTTTGTCCCAAAGCCATTTTTAAAGTTAAGGCAGATTTAGCAGCAGATAATTATCATTTGTATACGGCCGAAGATACTTTTTATGAAACGGCGATGGTGCCGACCTATAAATGTAGCGTTTTGATGAACGCGTTATTTAGAAACATTAAAGAAAACGCGAATCTCGATTTATTGGAAGAAAGTGACGACGAGGACGAATTCGAAAATACCCAAATTGATAAGTTCGTTGATTTAGAGAAAACGGTGGCGATGGAATGCGTTTATTCAAAACGGTTCAAAAAATGGCAGCCGGTCAAAACGGTCCCACCAAACGCAAAAATTATTTCATTAAGAGACCTTTCAAAAAAATAAAAATATTAATTGAATATATAATAAGAATGACATACCCGATGAGTGGTGGAAATGCTTTGCAACAGATGATGGGAATGAGCGGTGGAAGTTTAACAGATACTTTGGCAATGTCCGGAGGTAGAAAGCGAAGCCACCGAAGGAAGCACCGCGGTGGAAGTGGAGGTAAAGCTGTCTCTCTTAGTCCAGCGGCGGTTACCCAAGCTGGTGGACGCCGAAGACGCCGACGCACCGCTAAAGCGCGCCGTTCATCGAAGCGCCGAGGCACCAAGTCTAGACGCACACGCCACAAGCGAATGAAGGGCGGTTTAACTCTTGTTTAGATTTTTTATATATACAATAATATATATATAAAATGTTTGCTGGTGGCAGAAGAAAAAACAGAAGTGTAAAAAATAAAGTAAAACGAGGCGGCTGCGGTGGGTGTGTTCTGAGCCCTGCCTCTTTGACGGATGGTGTCAGTACCTTGCCTGCGTCACAGATGTATAGCAATTCGGCGAAAATGCCCGGCACGTTCTCTAGCAGACAAGTCGGTGGAAGTTATGGCTATGCTGCTACTACAAAAGATGTTTTTGGTGGAAGTTATGCGACGCCGTCTACAATGTGCACTGGAGCCAATGCGGATCCTAGCCGCGGTGGTAATAATTTTATGAGCGGAGGCAAGAGAATCAGGGGCGGCACACTTAAGCGCCGAAATGCAATCAAACGTAAAGGCGGCAGCCGACGAAAAAGCAAGAAAGGCGGCAAGCGTAGCGGGTCCAAGCGTAGCAGCAGAAAAACCAAGAAAGGTGGTAGAAAGAGTCGTAGAAAAGGCGGCAGCAAAAAATGGAGGCAACGCGGTTGTAATAAGAAGAGCGGTGGGATGATTTTCCTATAAAGGGTTAAAATTCCTCTTCATTATGATGTTTAATTGTACCAAAGGTATTAATATACTTGGCTGCTGCAGCTGCACCTTTTCCCAATAAATTATTAACCGTCGGCATTTCGAGCGCTGGTTTTTTTTTACATACTTCTTTTTTACCTATTTCTTTTTTAGGCGCCTGTGCCTGCTTCGCTTGCACTTGTGTCTGTGCCTGCTTCGCTTGTGCTTGTTCCTGCCATTGATCCAATACATACAAATGACTCTTTGTATGCATTACTGTATATTTATTCTGTAAATAGTATTTTCGCCGTTTCTGCCACTGGCTCAAAAAGACTTCGTGTGAATCCACGATATCAATCACCATTGGCCGCTCGTGTTTCACCCGTAAAATACGCCCCACCGCCTGCACTATATCCGTTTTCGGTGTTGCCAAGACTAAGGTCGTCAATGTTTTGATATCAAGCGCTTCTGAGGCCATCGCATAGGTCGCAATAATGATCTGGCACGTCTCACTTTTTTTCAGATCGGCTTCTTTCATCCCACCCACATAATACCCTACGGTCGCCATTTGCCTATGTGCAATCGCATCGTGTAAATATTCGAGTAAACATTTGTTATGCGCCAACACCATAATCTGCTGCGCCGGCATTAATTTCAGTTCTTTTGCTAACACCGTGAGAATAAATTCACTTCGTCCATTAAATGCGCATAGTTTCGAAATCATTGTGCTATAAGCCGGCGAACCACGATAATCATAACACATTTGATTGAATTCGTAATCAGCAGAGACATATTGAATGGCTTTCACTAAGACGGAGTCGGTCGATTCGCGTTCCTCACTATACACAATCTCTCCCAAAAACATTTTAAAGACTTTCGTCAACCCATCCTTCCGCTGCATTGTCGCACTGAGACCGAGTGTATAACGCGTCATTATTTTCTGTAAAGAGCGGCAGAACACTTCGGAGGAGATATGATGGCACTCGTCGACAATCGTTAGGCCAAAGGAAGCAAACAGTGTATCGGGGTATTCTTTCATCGAGAGCGACTGTAGCATCCCAATGACAATATCTTTCTCTTCAATATCGATGATTTGGCCTTGGATACGGCCGACCTTGGCGCCCGGTAGAAATTGCTCGATGCGTTCAATCCACTGGTTGAGTAAGAAGCCTTTATGCACAATGACCAAGGTTTTCTTCTTCAGTTCGGCGATGATTTTCAAAGCAATGACGGTTTTTCCACGACCGCACGGGATTTCCAAGAGGCCTCCGCCGACACTATACGCATTCTTTTTATAGACGTCGACAATATGCTTTTGGTAGTCGCGCAAGTCACCGGCGAAATTTAAAGCAATATCGGTACCCAAGGGTAGGCGATTTTCTTCCGCTTCACCGTAATTTTTCAGACCATAGTAGCGGGGAATATAATACTTGCCGGCTGATTCTCTGTAGACGGGATACGCCGGTGGCTGGATAGGTGCTTTGGGAATATAAGGGCGCACGTTTAGCTCGTCTTTGAGAACCCGCTGCTCTTTCACGTCCAAGCATTCTTTATAAATGGTGTAGCCTTTGGCGCCGAGGTAGGTGCTTACGTTTGCTGATACTGTTGCATATGCACATGCCGCTTTGCTTGCCGCTTCGCTTGCCGCTTCGCTTGCCGCTTCGCTTGCCGCTTTGCTTGCCGCTTCGCTTGCCATTTTTCTCTCTTTATTATACTCTAACTCTCTTTATTTCCCTTCAATTTTCTTTTTTAAAAAAATATATATATATAGATGCAGAGTTTTAAGAAATCATTCGATAAGCTTGTTTCGGAAAGCCCTTCGCAATTAATTTTAGGTGTAATTTTTGTTTTGTATATTTTGGCAAATGTGCAAACACCGGCCGTTTTAGCCACACCCATTGATACACTTTTCGGCAAAGTTTTAGTCGTGGCCGTTGCTGCTGTGGTTTTTATGAAAACGAATCCTGTCATCGGAGTTTTAGGCTTTGTGGTGGCCTATCAGCTCATTAAAACCTCGAGTGTGACAACAGGCACCTACGCGATGAAGCACTATTTGCCGTCTGAAGATAGCAAGTTGCGAGAGATGCAAACATTTAATGCTGAAGATGTTTCCCCACAGCAAGAAAATACAGAACAAGTCGTTGCCCTAACCAATACTGACGGGGCTTTAGAAACCGAGACAGTGTCGAAGATGGCGCCGTTAGTGATGTATGGCGGTGACTCTACTCTCTCGTATAGCCCAATTTTGGATGGCCAGCACTCGGCTGCATCTTTGCACGAAGCTTAGGTTTATGTAAAGCGTAATGCATAATGCATAATGCCATTCTTAAATATATAAAAATTGAAAGCATTTTATATATTTTTTACAATTCAACGAGAAGATGATTGCTGAAACCAGTTTTATTATGCCTAGACCCAACCGCATTAAAAGCGAAGTGATAGATCGCTTAGAGCCGGTCGTAGCTGACTTTCCAAAATACAAATCCATATTCGAAGAATTAGTTATCAATTTCATAGTGGACGATATGCTCTATTTGATGAATGTCATTAACCGAGACAGCGAGTTTAAAGCTTCGTGCTATTATACACGCTACAGTGAGTATTTTGACGAAATCGAGGACATAATACATAATGGCCTATAAGGCCCGATACATAAGGGTCTATAAGACCCGATACATAAGGGTCTATAAGACCCGATACATAAGGGTCTATAAGACCCGATACATAATGGCCTATAAGGCCTAATACATAAGGGCTTATACTATTAAGCCATTCTGCCACCCAAGGGCACAAATTCCATCGAGACCCCGCCCATATAAATGTGTAAATCGCCGAGTTTATCTTTGCCTGCATAGACCTCCTCGTTTTTTCGTTTTAAAGCCGCACTGGACACATATGCAATTAGTGCCAATGCCGCATCATTCACATTATTAATTCGGCGGGGATAGCCTTTGGTTATTTTTTCTTTCGTTCCGTAATAATCCGTATAAAGCACTTTTTCCACCAAATCGTTCAGCTCGGGTGTTAACATATTCGCGTGAGGCGCATTATTATTTTCTTTCAAACGTGTTAAAGGTAATAAATCGTGACTCATATTGCGCTGTTGTGCACTAATATAAAAGTCCTTTTTGGGCCGAGGACCCAATTTTGTGAGCCAACTAAATCCTACTTCGCTACCACACTTGCCACTGACGGGAGTATTGCAGTCAGCTTCGGCGCAAATTTCTTGTTCATACACATCTTTGGCATTGACGCCTTTATACTCATCGTTGAAATAGCTGCGACCATAATCGATGATTTTTAGCATATAGCGGGATTTAAAAGAAATCGGTGCCGCATTCACGCCATTCACATAATAATGATACTCAATGTATTTACCCACCACTGGTTCATACATATAAATATTACTGAGGTGTAAATCATAATGGGTGAAATTATCTTTCAATTTTGCTAAAGGAATATAGAGCTGAAACAATGCATTCATTAATTCGTTCTCGTTAAAATCGGGGTTCCGTGATAAATCATCGAGTGCTTGAATATTATTGAGATGCTGAATTAAGATCGCTAATTTTTGTGAAGATGTACACGCTTGGCCATAATCCACGCGATTCTCTTTACTCGTCGTTATTAAGCTGAGGCCTTTTTTCAAGATACTGATATCGTTATTGGGTGCGTCTTGCTGCATTCTATTCCAATACATATCATCGTTGTAAAGATAATACCCATAGGTTTCCAGAAAGCACGGGTATTGAGTATTGAGTTGATTGATAAATTGTCCGACGATGTATTCATATGCTAAATTGTCAGCTTCGGGTGTTTTAGCTGATTTCAAAATCGCATACGCTTTATAGCCACGGTGTTGATATTCGATTTGATTGATGAAGCCATTTTCAGATGGGGCGCCGATACGCTTGATGGGGGCTTTGACATAATCAAAGCTGGTAAAGCCGCCGAAATGCTTTTCAATGTCTTGCGTATAATTTCCGATGGCGAGACAGAAACCCGAGTCGGAGCAAAGGGATTGTAGAAAGAATGCTTTACGTTTATGCTTGGTTTTCTTGAAAAATCGGGTGATGACTGAAACTGCCTTTTGGCGTTTCTGGCTACTGCTTGTCGATTTGCGCTTGGGACTGCTTTTACTTCGCATACGATTGGGACTGCTGTGCTTGGTCCTATTAATCTTTATACGTGCTGCGCTTGGTGCTGCTGCGCTTGGTGCTGCTGCGCTTGGTGCTTTGTTTGCTACTGCTTTGTTTGCTGCTGCGATTGCTGCTTCGATTGCTGCTACTCTGTTTGCTACTTTGTTTGCTGCTGCGCTTGCTGCTGCGCTTGCTACTTTGTTTGCTGCTGCGCTTGCTGCTTTGTTTGCTGCTTCGCTTGGCATAGCAACTCGAGCAGGACTACCTGACTTATTTCTCATACTTATTTTCGGACTTTCACTTACCTCCGGAATATCTTCCAATTGCCTAAAACTCTTTTTTTTTTTGATCCTGTTTGTCTCCATCTTATATTATTACTTTATTTTTTCAAGCGTACGCTTGCCCCCGCTCCGCTTGCACCCCCACCATTCATCCGCGACGAATTTGCCGCAATACCCGTAATGGCTTTCATTGCCATTCGCCAGATTAACAACATTACCAATGCACCGATAATAATTTTCATAAAAGTATAATTCCATATTTTTTTCAAAGTCGCATTGTTTAGAAAGCCTCCGCTATCTTGCCGCGCAGTCACTAAAATTTCGCCATCGGCGCCGGTAGGCCGGCAATCAATGTAGATCTCTCCTTTAACAGCTGGCACCGGTCCATTCGGGTTAAAAAACAGCCCTTTGGGATTTTGACTTTCGGGCACCGTTACAAAAGGGAATTTAGTTGGAATCACTTGTTTTAATATCCTTAACGCTTGTGGTGACATCGTAATGGCATCATCGATATGGAAAACGATATAATCCATATTCATAAATGGTTCGTAACTCGTCTCATTGTCTAGAATGTTTGGACAAATATCACCCGTAAAAAATGGATGTGAACCGGTGTAAGAGTAATAAGGCGCCATAGGCACCATCGATTTCAGTGAAAAGGTATTATTAACAAAAATGGTATTTTGACCTGAGGCCGGCGCAGTTTGAGCGACTTCTGCCATAATTAAATCAAAATAGGTGGCGCTATCATCGGTCGATGTCGATGAAGATTTAATTGGGACACAAACAAATAAGTATTTTTGGGAATTGACCTTTTGATGCATAATAATCAATTCAGCATCGGCGTTTTTACCGGCAAACGTATGCATCGAAGGCGTTAATAAAGCACACGCAACAATAGTATACGGATTGTCATTGTAAATAACCGGTGGAGTGGCGGTTTCATCCGTATTCATTACCAAGAAAGAACCCACATTTTGGATTTGTAAGGAAGTGGTTTGATAAGTGAATTGATAGGAACATTTTAATTTACAGAGTTTCTCGGTCTGTTTATTTACTACAATATCAAGAGGTGCAGTGATACAAGACATTTTTATATACTACACATATTAAATATTGTATTAAATAAAAAGTTTAGCGCTATATATCTATAAAAAATATAGGGGTTTTATATAAGAGGATGAAGTTGTCCCGAACGAAAATAGCAAAATTGCTAAAAACTGGGAATCAAAGTCGAAAAAATATACACACGCGAAGTGGCAAAAGCATACGAAGTGGCAAAAGCGGCGCAAGTAAAAGCCTTACTCACCCGAATAAAAGCTTGGTGTTGACAGATGATGAGATGGTTTTTCAGCCCAAAAAAAGAGCCAAGTCGGCGCATAAACGGAAACCCATCAATTTGCGACTGAAATCGTTGAAGATGCGAAAGGGTGGTGCGAAATGGATGCAAAAGGGAGGGGCGACACCTTGGGATGATAAGGGGATGCTTGAAAATGCATATAGCCAACAATATCCAGCAGAATATAAACAATATAAAAATTCACAAGGCGAATATCTTGATCTTCCACCGCAACCGAATTATTTGGAGGTAGGAGCAGCAAGCACTGCAGCAAGCACTGCAGCAAGCACTGCAGCAAGCACTGCAGCAAGCACTGCAGATTATAGTCTTGCAGCTCCAGGTGGACTATCTACAGATCAAGGACTTGGATATATGGAATTAAGTTCAAGACCAGTATATGAAATTCCGGTTTTAGGTGCAGATGAGAATCAGGATCTGTATGAATTAACAGATGGACAACCATTCGATCCAAATGATTATTTTGCACCTATCACAGAATCACTAGATGGTTTATATGCTAATGTAGATAATGATGGCAAGCTTAGATTTAATTTTGTTCCTAGTGGCACTACCCCTCCCCTAGGTAGTGTTGAAGTTCCTGTCAATGTTCTTGAAACGGTTTATGCAGAAAATTTTGATGCTAATAAACTTGCAACCGATGTAATTAATAATGATAAGAAAACAAACGCAATTGTCGCATTTTTTAAAAACTTATTAAAACCAGGCCAAAATATTCAAAAAGAGGCTACTATTTTGATACCCCAAGTAGTACAAAATGTAGAGGAAATGTTTAAGAAAAACCAAAAAAAGAAACCTGGCTTTTTTCAGAGACGAAGGGAAGAGAAACAGGCGGCGAAAGCATTAAAAGCAAATAAGCAAATGGCAGATCTGGCAAATGCCGACGACGAAGCCAAAGCTGCAGCAGCCCAAGCCGAAGACAAAACCGCATACGATGCAAAAAACCAAAGTAAAGCGAATGTACTCGCCAAGGATAACCCCGATGCATTAACCGAAGAATTTAAAGCGGAAAAAGCAGCACAAAGCACAAGCGAAGGCATCGAAACCACTACAGATGCACCCATCGCTGGAGGTATCGAAATCACCGTTTATTCCAAATTTCCGGTCGTCAATGAGAGCGAAGACCCCAATTCAGAGACCGTAGCTGAAGTACCAGACAAAAAAGAAGGTTTTTATTCGGGTAAGCTTACGATGGCACCGCTTACCACATTTGAGGCTTTGCAAGCTTTCTTGAAGGAGCAAAAGGTGGAAAAGGTGTTAGTAGAGGTCTATCAATTTTTGCCGGACAATGAAGACTCGTCTTTTTATGACACAACCGATTTGCTCTTTGCAAATGATGAAACCACCACCCCATTAACGAAAGCAACTTTTGACGCAAAAAAAGGAACCATTACGTCACTCTGGATTAAACAAAATCCTAATAATATTATACTGAAATTAGTCGGCACCAAAGGTGAAGTGATTGGCACCGCAACTTTCCAAATAACCTCGCTTATTGACGATGTCGTCACTAAATGGCCACAAATTAATAGCAAAGCATCAGCATCAGCATCAGCATCAGCATCAGCATCAGCATCAGCATCAGCATCAGCCGAAGGCGAAGGTGAAGCATCAGCCGACTCCAAAAAAGATCCCACGAAAGAAACGGTCGTGTTTTTTGATAAAGATAAAAATTCACCGTTGTTTATTGACTTTGATGGTAAACATAAAGGCAAAACCTTAAAGGCCATTGGTATAAAGGGTAATAAAACCCTACGCATCCGCACGAAATTATACATTTTTTTCGAGCGTATCTTGTATGGCGATTTGTATTATATGATTGATCTGAATTTTATTAAATATCTCTATGGGTTTCTTACGAGTGACGAAGAATATAAAGACTTGATTCGCTTAAAACCGTTTCCGATTAAACCGGGGTATAAAAGTGTGGCAGATACTGAATCGGAATGGAATGATATGACTGAGCAGTCCGAAGGTGCGGAAGGTGCGGAAGAAGGTATGGAGGAAGAGCAAGCAGGTGGCTATGGCATACAAAGTGGCAGTGGAATACAATGCGCCGGTAATGAACTCGTCCTTTCTGGTGGTGCGAATCGTTTTTGGAAAACATCTATTGAAAAAGAAGCGGACGTCCGCTATGCGGGTTTTCCAGTGCCAAACTTTTTCCCGCCGATCGATCCAAAGAAAAGCAACGACAAATTTTTAATCGCATTGCTCGGTGAGAAAAATGAAACAAATCCCACAGATGATTCGCTTTATAATGAGTTTTTCTATGGCCCCGGCGACAAAGAAGAAAGATCAAGCGGTATTAATGAAATGATGGCTAAAGTGGATTCCTCATTGTTATCGCGCTTAACAGATTTTTTTGGTAAATTTGTTTTATGTGAAGAAGAGGAAACAACGGAAAATGGTAAAAAAATAAACAACAATGGAAAACCATTAGTACCTCAAGCGGTGAACGACTTGATTATTGGTAATTTCTTGAAAGAAGGTAGTGCTTTTTCGATGCTTTGGGATAAAGAAAAAGCAGATAAAGAAAAGGGTGGTGGGCCTTTTACAAAACTTCTAAGCTCAATCGATGGTAAAAATGCAGAGGGTGAGGATGTGGGACCAGCGTATGATGATCTGACATCCGAACAGCAATTCGGAAAAGATAAGGAAAAAATAAAGGCAGAACGAGAAATGTTTAATTATATTGCGCCATATATGATCGGGGATAAAACCGAAGATTATCGAGAGAATAAACATATATGGGTAGGGGAAGGGATGAAACTGGTTTCGAAAGGGACAGCAACAGAAGTGCCGACCAGAATGGAAGAAGCCGTAGATGATTTTTTCAATTTACTCCGACACATAAAACTGTATTATGAAGATAACCCGAAACTAAAATACAAAATTTATGATATAAATGGTGATAAAATCGAGCAAACTGATACCGAATATGATAAGTGGTTAACACCAACTAAGGATGATGAGGCGGAGAAAGCATCAAAGGAACTACCACCATCACATAAGGCTGAAGGAGAAGACTCAATCTCGGGCGGCAGCTACATACAAGAAAGTGGTTTAGACAATATCAACAATATTAAAGATGAAGCCGGTAATAAAACGAATCCCGTCCAAGAAATAAATGTCTTTATCTCTAATTACAAATTTTTTCGTTTAACCTGTAGTGCCGAGCCAAAAACCCAATACCTCAAATATGATCAATTTGTTCGCCGTGTTGCACGTTTATTACAGCTCGGTGATGAAAGTGTTACGGAAGATTATAAAGGAGTAGCGATTAATGCCGATAAAAGAATAGGCGATGACAAAAAACCCTTACCAAAAACTGGAATGATAAACGCATATATTAAATCACCTGATAATTTAAAAGATCCGGCAACTATGCCGGCGAACGCACCTCAATTAAAAACACAAGCTGCAACTGTCACGCAAATTCTGGTTTTTGCCAATTATATCAATCGCACATTGACGAATTTTTTAGGCGGAGCTAAGATCGGGATTAAAAAAGCAGAAGAAGAAGCCGAAATGGAAGGCGGTGCCGAAATGGAAGGCGGTGCCGAAATGGCAATGGCAATGGAAATGGAAGGCGGCGCGGACAAGGTCAAAAAGTATGGCGAAGGTTACGGTAGAGAAGAAAGTGCAGAAGGTGCAATAGACGCCGATGGAAAAGGCTTAGCGGTCAATGTCGCCGATGTTGCCACGGTAGCAGCTGTCGGTGTAGGTATTACCACACTTGTTTCATCTGGTGCAGCTGTGGCTGCTTACAATGCTGTTCAAGCTGTTATCGCGGGGACGATTTTGCCGGCACTACATTCAGCGTGGACAGCTTTTTTTCTCCCCGCCGCAGCAGCAATGGGCTCAGCCGGTGCAATTGCCGCAACAGGTGGTGCTGCGATCGTTCTCGTGGCCGTTATTTGGGCCATACGTAAGTATTTGAAACGCTTAGCACGGCGTACAAATGAATTTTTTGAAGCAGTGAATGGCTTTTTAGATTTAATTAAAACGAGAACTTCCCCGCCTGATAAATTGAATGAAGCCTTTCAAATGTTACTCCGCAATTATAATGAAGAAGCTTTTATGAAATTTTTCATCTACCGCTTATTTGAGAAACCCAATGTGTATCGAATGCGTGGGTTATTGAAGCCGCCATCCGCGTCAGATCCTAATACGGTTGATTTTTTTAATGTCTGGAATATCGTTGCGCAGAAAGACAAAAAAGACAATTCAGAAATCAATGGAGGTGAAAATGGTCTTTTTGTTATTGATCTTGCTGCAAAAGAATATTATGGTATTGCCTTTGCTGCCGCAGCAAAAGTAGGCAAATGGCTTAAAAAACAGGTTACCTTTGAATATAAACAAAACAAAAATAAAATAGTAAAAATCGTAGAACAAATGGAAACAAAATTAAAAGGAAAAAAGATAGGAAGTAGCATTGATCGAGCCGTACAATATGCGATGGAAACCGGTACAAAGCAAAAAGCAGAACTCAACAAATATGAAAAAATATACAAAAGCACGAGAAAAGAACTTGACAAAGAAGGAAAAATCAAGGCGTTAGTGAAAAAAGAGAAATACGACGAAATTCCCAAAGTTATTGCGTTTATGTTAGCCGCAGCGGATGACCCTGATGCGCAAAATACGTTAAAGAATTGGTATGTCTATTTTCGAATCAAGTATGGCACGAGTGCGGAAGAAAATATCTTTGCAAACATTGACAAGCATATTACCGCTTTAGTTGATGCACGTAATTTGCTCCGTACTTTTGTGAATAAAAGTCCTTCCGACAAATCCTCAACCAAAGAGATCCTCGATGTTTTAAAAATTAAATACTATTTGAACTTTATTTCATATGCCTTTTTAGAACCGGTGAAAGAACACCCGATGGTGAAAATGCTGGAGAACAAAAATGTGATTAAAAAGATGAATGTGTATTACCAATACATTGATGCCGGTGATTTCTCACAGAGTTTCAAATGGCTGATGCCGGGTGGCTATTTTAGCAAGTTTTTCACTCAACTGCGAATTAATTTTAAAACCAAAAAATTAGACCCCAGTGTCATTAAAACCTTGCCAAATAGGAAAAAAGATATGGATAAAATGGTGTCAGTTTATTCAAAAAATAAAATGATGCTGATTAAATCAAGTGGCAATAGGAAGAACGAACTTTTGTGGCAGATCGGTGATATGCTTGATGGTGATAAAGCGGCGATGAAAATGGCTATTAAACTCATTGAGAAATTTTTTAGTATGATTCGGTGTAGAGAGTTCACAGAAGTCGGTCGTGTTATGGGGTTGGCCGACAAAGAAGGGCTTTTGGGTAAGGTGGAAATGGTTGATTTAAGTGACCCCGATATCCATCTTATTGATCCTGAAGTATACCAGAATTTAACGACACTTTATCAGAAAAAAAATGAATATATGAATGTGTCGATCAGCGATACGTATGATTCTTTGAAAAAAAACAAAGGTCAGACGCAAAGCTCGCGAATATTGAAATATTTCTTGGATTATGAAGATCCAGATAAATTCCTTGGTGCTAAGGCCAAACAGATCGATCTGTTGAAGAACATTTTGGCGGTGTGTTCACAGGGTATTTTGGAAATGGCGGATGCGTATAAATTAGCTATTAAAGCGGATAATGATGCATTGAAGCGCGACCAAGAGGCGAAAGATAAAGCGGCTGCAGAGGCGGCCAAGGCGGCGGCATTAGAAAATGTCAATGGAATCGTGGAGGATGCCACAGTTATTCTGGCGGAGGCGCAAGCCCATAAAGAAGATGCCGCAGCACAAGCGCCTGCAGCACCACCAGCGCCTGCTAAAGGTGGCAAAAACAATGTCAAGAAAAATAGAAGACGTGTAGCCAAAGGCCTTGGCAAGGGCATAAGAATAACTAGAGGCGGAGGTGAAACTGAACTAAAAGAAATAACAAATCAAATGGCTGATATTACGAAAAGATTAGAACCCATTCCAGAAACGGACATTAAAATAAGAGGCGCGAAGCGAGATATAAAAAAAAATATTGATAGATTGACAAGTCTTATTGAACCTAAGGCGGCAGTGCCAGATGCAGTGGCAGAGGCTTCAGCGGAACCACCAGAGAAAACGCCTCAAGAATTAGCTGCAGAAAAAGCTAAAATAGATGCTGAGATAGCAGAAACACCAGAGAAACAAATTCAAGTTAAAGAAAATGCAAGAATAGAACAACAAGAAGCAGCTATTACTGCATCAAAAACACCGGAACAAATAACTGCGGAAGCGAATCAAGGAAGTGCTACCGTCGTGAATGATCCTTTAAAAAGGGCACAAGCAGAAATGGATGAAAATAAAAAGAAAGATGAAGCTGATAAATTGGAAAAAGAAAAAGCGAAAAAAAATTTACAAGAAGCGCCAGCTAAAATAAAAGCGGCTGAAGAAAAAATAAAGGCAGCAACAAAAGTTGGAAATGTGGAAGATATAGAAGCAGCACAAAAATCAAAAGAAAATGCAAAAAAGGAAAAAGAAGAGGCAGAAGCGGAATTAAAAAATGAACTTTCAACCCCACGCCCTAAACTAGATGTATTTAAAGGCGGTGCCAACGAAGATGCAATTGTCGCCGAGGCCACAAAGTTATTAGAAAATGCCAAAAAATTACAAGCCTTAATGGGTGCCTTGGTCGACAAAGCCACTGCTGACAAAATTAAAGCCGCCGCCGCCTCCGCCGCTGCTGCAGCCGCCAAACAACTGATGCCGAATGCTTACAGTGACAATGAATTACGCAGAAGAGTCGAACTATTAGAAGCTCAATTAAAAGCCTACAATGCCGACAAAGACAAGGACAAGATGGAAGAAGATGAAGCCGCCATCCGAGCCATTATGATGGGTGATGATGCGTTCGCACATAAATTCAAGTTTTTGGTGGATATTCCCAAATGGCAGCAGTTCAAAGTGATGGGGGAAAGTGGTTCAAGTGTGAATGAAACCGCCAAACAAATGGTGACGGATATCAGTCGCAAAGAATTAGGTGATATTATGGAAAAATTATCAGAAAAGCAAAAGGATATTGCCAAACTTTTGACAGAAATAAAAACGATGCCCAAGCCCGTACCGGGTCAGGCAACATCTGAAGAACTTCAAGCTTATATGACAAAAATGCAAGAGGTCGCCAAAACAGTAAAAGATTTTATAAAGGTAGATAATGATAGACAAAAAGAAGAAGCAGGCGTGAGCGGTAAGGATAAGCCAGATCCAAACCCGATTTTGGAAAAGATAGTAGCATCGAATGAACAAATTATAAAATCACTAGATGCTGCGAAAGCTGCATTTATTGAGGCAAAGAGAAGAGAGGCGGGGCAAAGTGGGACGCAGACAACGCCGGATGCAAAAGGTGCAGATGGTAAAGGAACGCCTCCGCCAGTTGTAGCACCAGTACCAAGTGATAATGGTAACGGAACGCCTCCGCCAGTTGTAGCACCAGTA
>Ga0114969_10000720_pt1 | contig 28680 bp, 24 predicted proteins | sample M_130807_MF_Meta_FD_87316 | JGI IMG/M metagenome (GOLD analysis project Ga0114969, IMG submission 87316) | Freshwater microbial communities from Lake Montjoie, Canada to study carbon cycling - M_130807_MF_MetaG | ecosystem: Environmental > Aquatic > Freshwater > Lake | place: Lake Montjoie...
CCCAGCGGGGTCGCATTGCTGTCAATTAAAATTATTTCTAAATCAATTGATCGCATAAAATATACGACTCCTCTGGAGTCGAAACCTAATTGTGAATATGATTTTTATAATATATGACCCTTCTAGTGTCATATTAAAATTTGGATAATTTCATTTTGTCACTTTGTTATAGGAAATTTAAATCGAGTAGAATTTTTTTCGACCCCATCGTGATCACATATCTTAGAAAATCACTACCAAACAAATGCAAAAATAAAACGTGTAAACAGAAGATCTATTACTGTGTTTTTAATATTTTTAAAAATCTTTAATATGCTAAGCAGTACTCTTTTTTTTTCTTTGATTGTACTTGGCGATTTCTTTTGACAGCGTTTTTTGCTTTCAACTCAGCCATCAATTTTCTAAAATCAGAAAGTTCAGCCTTCGTCCACAGTTCAGATTGAACAGTGAAATCAACATTTTTTGGTTCGCGTATTAATCCCATTTTATAATCTTCAAATTTTCAAATTAAATAATCTTCAAATTATATTACCCCAACCCTCTATTCAAAAAATCCAAAAGTGGTTTCATAGTTTTATAACCTGTTGCAATAGTTTTAACAAAATCTTTAGATAAAACCTCCGCATCAGTTAAAGTATGTGTTGCAACGAAGCTCGTATATTTTAACAATTCAATATCGGGATGTGTGGGATCAACACCTTTGGGAGCTTTCTTTAATTTGTAATCTAATAGTTCATCGAACCATTTTTTAAAAGTTTTATTTTTAATGATCCCTTTAAATTCGTCGGTATTGTATTCAACTTCTTGACGTAATTGTTTTAAAACAGGTGCTTCGGGCATCCAAAAACCACCGGCAATCATATTCCCCATGCCGTCTTTAGTTGGATCTATTTGTATATAAAGTCCGCAATTTTTTGATTTTTTTCCTCCAACATTGATAGATGCTGAAAAATTACTTTTATAGGGATCTTTATTTTTACTGAATCTCACATCACGATAAATCCTAAAAACACAATCTTTAGGTTCCAAACTTGCTAATGCCGGATCAATTTTGCTAAGCGCTGGAATTAATTCAGCAATAAATTGGTGAAAATCATCCTTGGAAGACTCATATCGTGCTCGGTTCTTGTCAAACCAGATTCGGTCGTTATTTTTGCGGAGATCTTTAAGAAATTTTAGGGTAGCTAGCTGAATCATTGTTTACAAATATTGCTTTTATTAATAAATCATTAAAGGTTTTCGATAAAAAATGTTAAAAAGTTTTTCGTTAAAATAGTTGTTAATTGCTTCATAATCTTTTTTACATTTGTCAAACAAATAAACAAGTAGCGATTAATTTCCATTGTTTAGCAAATTAAAACTAGCAAAATAGACCTAACCAACATATTCTTGTTAACGCAAAAATGAAAACTTCCAAGAAGACTGGAAAAGAAGCCCCTTCAAAGGCTAAAAAGAGTCCCGCTCCAGCAGCCAAGACTCGTAAAATGGAACCCCTGAAATCCAAAGAACTAAAAAATCAGCGGTTCGATGATTCAGATGACGAAGAGGAAACAGAACCTCAAATTCTGGAGGATAATTTTAAAGATTTTGATGAATTCTTCGATGATGCCGATGAAGAGGATGATTGATTAATTCCCTTTGTAAAGAGCTCCGGCGCAGTGATTATTACTTGATCCAGTAACACTGCAGAGAACATTATCCTTACCGTTTACAAACAGCATTGCTAGGAAAGCAAATACAATTGCTTCTTTAAAATTAATAATATCAGTAGATGATTTTTCTAACCTTCTGCTTGTTGTTGATGCAATTCGATCGATTAAAAATGTATTAAATGCACCACCACCACTTATGAGAATCTTATCATTAGTGGTGGTGATATTTTTTAGTAATTCATGTTGCATTGCAATATGTTCAACACTCGTTCGAAGTAAGTCGGCAACAGGCTCATTCCTTTCTTTTATCAGAGGAAAAACGGTTAAATCAAACCATTCCTTTCCTAATGATTTTGGCTTATTCTTTTTGTAAAAATCTAGCTGATTGAGTTGTTCTAAAAGAGCGGGAATAATGCTTCCGCTTCTGGCAATTTCGCCACCATCGTCATAAGGTTTATCAAGTTTATTTGCTAAATAATTGAGCAACATATTTACCGGACAAATATCAAATCCAATTCTATTTCCACCTTCTTCGTAAGAAACATTTGCTATCCCGCCAAGGTTAATGCAAGCAGCATAATTTGGAAATAATAAACGATCGCCGATTGGCACTAAAGGAGCACCTTGTCCGCCGAGTGCAATGTCTTTACTTCTAAAATCGCAGATAGTATCGATGCCCGTTCTCGCTGCTATTTGGGCTCCATCGCCAATTTGAAATGTAAAATTTTTATTTGGCTGATGAAAAATGGTATGGCCGTGAGAGCCTATAAAAGCTGGTGAAATTTTATGTTTTTTGTTGAAACTAGTTATCAATTCAGCAAAATATTTACCTAAGTCGGCATTGGTGCACGCTAGCTCATCTGCGGAAGCGTATTGAACATTTTTAAGCCGAGATTTCCATTCCTCGCTATAAGGAATTGTTTCGGCCACATCTAAATTAAAATGCCAACCGTTAGTATCTTCGTAAAAAGTAGTTGCCGCAAGGTCAACACCATCTAAAGAAGTTCCCGACATTAGCCCTAATATCTGCAAAGGTTGATTGGTTTTACTTGTATAATTCATGTTCACTAAATTATTATTTTTATTTATGTACGAAAAAGAGAAAATTCCTTCCTGAAATTGACTGAATGGATTATTTTTGGCAATCTTAAACAAAACTTATGTTATTTCAATTAAGCGAGGAGCACCTCATGATTCAGCAAGCGGCCCGGGATTTTGCTCAAAATGAATTAAAGCCTGGAGTGATAGAGCGTGATGATCAACAAAAATTTCCGACAGAACAAATAAAACGCTTAGGCGAATTAGGGTTTCTAGGAATGATGGTTGATCCGAAATATGGTGGTGGTGGACTTGATACGATTTCATACGTTTTGGCGATGGAAGAGATTTCAAAGATAGATTCTTCTGTTTCGGTAATCATGTCGGTTAACAATTCTCTTGTTTGTTGGGGATTGGAGAACTTTGCTTCCGAAGCTCAAAAGATGAAATACTTGGTTCCTTTAGCTCAGGGCGAAGTGATTGGAGCTTTTTGTTTGTCGGAGCCTGAAGCAGGTTCTGATGCTACATCTCAACGCACAACGGCAATTGATATGGGCGACCATTATTTGTTAAATGGCACTAAAAACTGGATTACGAATGGAAGTTCTGCTTCTACGTATTTAGTTATGGCTCAAACAGATGTATCGAAAGGTCATAAAGGAATTAACTGTTTAATAGTAGAGAAAGGATTGCCTGGATTTACCATTGGACCAAAGGAAAATAAATTAGGAATTCGTGGATCTGATACGCATTCGTTGATGTTTCAGGATGTGAAAGTGCCAAAAGAGAATAGGGTTGGTGAAGATGGATTCGGGTTTAAATTCGCGATGAAAACATTAGCGGGTGGAAGAATTGGAATTGCAGCGCAGGCATTAGGGATAGCATCAGGTGCTTTTGAGTTGGCTTTACAATATTCAAAACAACGCAAAGCTTTTGGTACGGAGATCTGCAACCATCAGGCAATTCAATTTAAACTTGCAGATATGGCAACCGAAATCGAAGCTGCACGTTTACTATGTTTGAAAGCCGCATGGCAAAAAGATCAACATTTAGATTATGCGCAAACAAGTTCGATGGCTAAATTATTCGCATCAGAAGTAGCCATGAAAACTACAGTTGAGGCAGTTCAGATTCATGGAGGATATGGATTTGTAAAAGATTTCCATGTTGAACGATTAATGCGTGATGCCAAAATCACACAAATTTACGAAGGTACATCTGAGGTACAACGAATAGTGATCTCAAGAGGTGTTCTTCAATAAGCGTATGAAAAAAGAAAAACAGGGTTTCATTGTATTTAGTCTTTTGATGGTCATTTTATTTGTAGGATGTACTTCTCAGAAAAAAATGGTGTATCTGCAAGGCGACGCAACACTTTTAAACGACACTACTACTTTTAAAATGAAATTGTATCCTGGTGATATTATTTCTGTTGAATTATATACAGTCAATCCTGATGCATTCCCTGGTTTGGGTAATTTGAGTACACATACTCTTACTACAGATAATCGATCAGCTTACGAGAAGGGATTTGTAATGGATAAATATGGAAATGTATCATTGCCATATGTAGGAACAATAAATTTATCAGGTCTTTTGATTGATGAAGCACACGATACAATTGTAAATAGATTTCGTCAGTTTATTGATGAGCCAGTAATAACAATTAAGAAATTAAGTTTTAAAGTTTCGATAATTGGTGAGGTCGCACGACCTGGTTTGTATTACATCCCGAATGAACAATTAACGATTCTTGAGGCAGTTGCATTGGCTGGAGACCTTACCTATTATGCCAATCGAAAAGAGATGAAAATCATTCGTAAAACGAATAATGGATTAATTGAGATACCTGTTGATTTTACTTCCAAATTAGCATTTACTGGAGCAAGTAAATATATTTATCCAGATGATATTATTTATATTCCTCCAACTAGAAAGAAAGCCTTCTCCGCAATAAGTCCTGCAACTAGTGTTATCACTTCAATAGTCACTACCTTAGTGCTTGTTATCGCGCTTTATCAAAAAAAATAATCTATAATGAATAAGTTGATGAACAAAGCTCAGCATAATGATGAGTTGGATCTAGGTAAGTTCGTTAAAGAGTTAACTAATAAATGGAAATATTTTTTAGTTACAGGAATTATTATCTGTTCCTTAGCTGTTTTGTATATAAAGCTTACATTACCTGTTTATCAAAGTAGTGAGAGCATTTTAATTGATGACAGTAAAACATCTCCTAAAAACATTGAAGATTTTGTATCCGCTGATCTAATGGGCTCTTCAGTGAGCTTAGAAACCGAAGTAGGTATTTTAAAATCTCGATCAGTAATTATCAATACCATTAATGAATTAGGTTTATTAACACAGTATTGGAATTCTACTTCTATTCCTTCAAAACCATTATATCCAAAATCGAAATATCCTTTTATAGTAACATTTGATACCTTAAATCCTTTTCTTCATGAAACAGAATTTAATCTTGAAGTTTTAGAGGGAGATAATTTCCAATTAAGTTTAGATTATTCAGGAGATGATTTGCCGGAATTTTCGATTAATCAAAAGGGAAAATTTGGCGATCAGATTAATTCAAAATATTTCAAGATAGTAATCAATAAAAACGATACTAATTCATTGCCAAAAGTAGGTCAAGAATTTATTTTTAAGATGCGGTCAATGAATAAACTTGCAAGCGACATCCAATTAAATTTAGATGTTGAGCCGTTTGACAAAGACGCAAATATTATTAACCTTACCTATACAGATGTTGTTGCCGCGAGAGCAAATGATGTTTTAAATACCATTGCTAAAGTTTATATCGATCTTGATATTCAAGATAAAGCATCTGTAGCGGAATTAACTTTAAAGTTTGTTGATGAACAACTTTCGAATACGGGTGTAGTTTTAAGTTCTACCGAGAAGGAGATGCAAAGTTTTAAAGAGCAAAACAAAACAATTGATCTTAGCGAAGAATCAAAAGTGATGTTAGAAAAGATGAATGATGTTGATGTTGAAAGGGAGAAAAACAATATTGAACTTACTTCATTGGGAAATCTTTATGATTATGTAATCAGAAATAATGATCTCACGAACATGGCTCCATCAAGTTTAGGGATTCCTGATCCATTGTTGATAGAGCTAATAACCAATTTTCAAAACCTTCAAGCCAAGCGTAAAAGTATTTCTTACGGCGTAAAAAAGAATGCTCCTGCAGTAAAAGTGCTCGACGAACAAATCGCCGAAACAAGAGCTTCTTTGCTAGAAAATATTCGATCTATTCGTGAGCGCATGCAAGTAACGAGTAGGTCGTTGCAACAACAGCTTTCGCAATTTGAAAATTCAATTAAAAGTGTTCCTGACAAGGAGCGCCAGTTAATAGGCTTAAAGAGAAATTTTGAAGTAAATCAAAATATTTACACTTATTTGCTTCAAAAGAAAGCTGAAACAAGTATCTCGAAAGCTACAGTTGTATCTGATAATAAAGTTCTTGATATTGCTGCGTTAGCGGATGAACCTATTTCACCAAACAAAAAAATTATCGCTTTGTTAATTATTATTTTGAGTGGGATTATTCCAATCGGAATCATCTTTCTTCAAAATTTATTGCGTAGCAAAGTAAATAGTAAGGATGATATTTTATCTGCCACTGGAATTCCTATGATTGGTGTGGTTGGACATTCCGTTGATGAATCTAATTTAGCAGTACATCACCGTCCTAAATCAGCAATTGCGGAAGGATTTAGAACGATTAGAACAAATTTGCAATTTTATGGATTGAATACCCAAAGTAAAATAATTGCAATCACTTCTTCAGTTGGAGGTGAAGGGAAGTCATTCGTTACTTTAAATCTTGCAACAGTTTTGGCGATGCAACAAAATAAAGTTATTGTTGTTGGATTAGATTTAAGAAAGCCTAAATTGTTTCAGGATTTTAAGTTGAAAAACAATATTGGAGCAAGTAATTATCTTGTTGGAAATGCAACAATTGATGAAATTATTCGACCAACAACAATTCCTAATTTAGATATCATTTCATCCGGACCAATTCCTCCAAACCCTGCGGAGTTATTATCTCGAAAATCGATAAATGATTTGTTTGAAGAGTTAAAAACGCGTTACGATTTTATTGTTATAGATACAGCTCCATTAGGTATAGTAGCTGATGCCTTTATGATTATGCCGATGGCTGATATGACATTATACATCGTTCGTCAGGGATATTCAAAATTGGAATATTTACGTACGCTTGATGATTTATACAATGATGGAAAAGTGAAAAATATTAGTATTGTATTGAACGATTCTGTTTTCCGAAATGGCGATGGCTACGGACATAACTATGGATATATGAACGGTGGTTCAGGATATTACGACGAAACTACAGATCAAAAAGAGTTTTCAAATAAATTCACGAGAAAGAAAAAAGATAGTACTTTAAATTAAAGAGCTTCCAATAAATTTTCCATTTTACTTCCACGAGAACCTTTAATTAAAATAACCATATTTTGTGGTAAGTTTTGTTTCAGCCATGTACTCGCATCGGTGGAGGAGTTGAAAAAATTAAAATTATATTTAGCAGCAGCTATCTCGAATTGTTTGCCAACTAAAATTACATTGGATGGCTGCAAAGAATTAATTAATGAAGCAATTTTTTCATGTTCAATACCAGATGTTTCTCCTAATTCAAGCATTTCGCCTAGTGCAATAAATTTATTGCCCTCAAAAGAATTTTGCAAATTCAATAATGCAGCTTCCATGCTTGAGGGATTGGCGTTATATGCATCAAGTATTATAGTGAGATTATTTTTATTAATAATTTGAGATCTTTGATTAGTTGGGATGTAATTTTCAATTGCATCTTTAATCAACTCCTCGGGAATACCGAAATGACTTCCAATAGCAACTGCCGCCATTACATTATCGAAATTATAACTTCCTGTTAATTGAGTTTTTATAATTTGTTTAAATGGATTTATCACTTCAACATGTAAATATTGTTCGTGTGGAATTACTTCGCCAGTAAAATTAAAATCTAACGATGTACCATAACTTACAATGCGACTATATCCATTTAATAATTCAATTTCTGCTGAATGATTTTTTTGAATGAAAATTAATCCGTCATGTTTTTGAAGGAACTGATAGACTTCACCTTTCCCTTTTTTTACTCCTTCCACTCCGCCAAATCCTTCCAAATGCGCTTTACCGATATTGGTAATCATGCCATAATTTGGATCCGCAATTTCACAAAGCGAAGCAATTTCTTGTTGATGATTAGCTCCCATTTCAATCACTGCAAATTCATCAGTAGGTTTGATTGTCAGTAAAGTTAACGGCACACCAATATGATTATTTAAATTGCCTTGAGTAAAACAGGTCTTGTATTTTTTACTCAATACAGTTGATATTAATTCTTTGCTTGTGGTTTTACCATTGCTCCCAGTGATTGCAAGTACTGGAATTTTTAATTGTCGGCGATGATAGTTTGCTAATTGTTGAAGTGCTTTCAACCCATCATCAACTAATAATAATCGGTTGTCGTTGGAGGATTGTACTTCATCAATAACTGCATAACTAGCGCCATCAGTTAACGCTTGAATTGCGAAATTATTTCCATTGAAATTATCCCCTTTTAAGGAGATGAAAATACAGCCTTTGGAAATTTTCCTAGTATCTGTACAAATTATTGGATTGCTTAAAAATAGCTGGTAGAGTTGTTCGGTTGAGATCATGATTTTAATAATGGTAAAGATAATCCACTTATATATTTACAATCAGTTTTAATTAATTGATTTGTCTTGTTTCTAAAATAAAGAAACACAATTATTTCTCAATATGTTGTTATTGAATATATTATGAGTAAATTAGGGATAAATAATTTTTAGGTTAAAACAGTTTACATTTTCTTATAATTATTCCGTTATGTATTATCTTTGAGAATTATATTTCAAAATAAATTATTTGTTTTTAAAATTGCAGATAAGCCTACAAAAACTAAAGAAACATTAAACCTTAAAAAGATAATTATGCAATCGATTTTCCATGATAAATTAATCATGATTCCTATTGATTTTACGCCTATAACTGACAATGCATTAAGCTATGCCAGTTCTTTTGCAAAAATATTTAACAACAACTTGATGCTAATGCATATTGCTGAGAAGGATAAATTAGTAGAAACTTGTATCAGATTAGAAACTAAAGCTGAAATGAATCAAGAAGCGTCAGGTGTAGTTACAAAATCTACCGTTGTTGAAGGAAATATTTTTGATCATATTGGACAAACAGCTACTGAAACTGCCGCTGCATTAGTAGTGATGGGAACGCATGGTATAAAAGGCGCTCAACGATTAATGGGAAGCCATGCAATTAAAGTTATTACTCATTCCTCGGTTCCATTTATTGTTACTCAAAGTCGTCCTTTTGAAGAGATTAAAAATATTTTAATACCTGTTGATTTTTCGATGGAAATAAAACAAGTATTAATTTTTGCGAAAGAAATTGCAGAACAATTTGGTGCAACTATACATTTGTTATCTCGTCCTGTTAGCGATGAATGGTTATTAAAAAAAGTAAAATTGAATCTTCAATATGCAAAAGACTTTTTTGAGGACAACGACGTTAATGTATCCGTTATAGATTCATTTACTGGCAAAGATTTTCAAAAAGAAACAGTGAATGCGGCTGTCGCAACATCAAGTAGTTTGATAGTTATTTTAATCGATCCTGATCAAGGATTAGTGGATTATATGATGGGCTCTTACGAGCAAAAAGTAATTGCCAATGAAGCTGAAATTCCTGTAATGTGCATCAATATGAAATCGATAAAATCTGTTTCCTATTCTTCCTTTATGATAGGGCTGTGAAATAAATTACGAATTACGGATTTCCTACAGATTGCTTTTGTGAAATGAATTACGAATTCTTTTGTAGTTAAAGCAACATTACTCCACAATCATTGATTTGATGTGATTTAAGTGCACTTCTTTTAATGGAGCCCTTTTAACTTTAGAGGTGTTGGTCCAGTAGTGATGTGATACTAAAAACGAGCGTTGAACTTTATTCCAATGGTTGCGGTCAGTAATAATTTTATAAGCCAAAAACTCAGCAAACAATGTTTCTGATATTACATCAAAATCATCTCTTCCTAAGTAATCTAAATCAGCATCACAAATAATTTCTTCCAATTTATTTTTCGGATTTTGTGGCACTTGAGTGGCCATAATTAATTCACAAATCAAATTAATCTCCGTTTCCTTATATTCGTATCGAGGTAAAATTTCTTTTGCTATTATACAACTACTTATTTCATGTTTGCCATATCCGTTTAAAAATCCTGAATCATGAAATAGTGCTGCCGTTTTTAAAAGACACAATTCATACTCAGCAATATTTTCTGCTAGGCCAATTACAACAGTTTCCTTTATTACGTCTTGCGTATGTTCAGGGCAATGATAAGTCAAATCTGCAGCTAAATCGCGTTGCAAAATACTCATTACGTAACTTTCTAGCTTTGTGTATTGCATATATTAGAAACGAATTTATAAAAAAAAAATAGATAAGGTTGAAAAGCCGAATATTTTTTATGTTTTGCTGGCGCTGGCGTAGCTTATTTGTCGTAGATCCACCAATAAAAAAGATTTAGATTTTAATCCTAGGCTTTAAATAAATTAAAATTCTCCGAATTACAGACTGCGTCAGACTTCGGTATAGCGCATGTGATATTGTAGAACTAAAGAAACCCCTTAAAATCTGACATCGTCAGATTTTAAGGGGTTTCTTAGTTCTTATCCTGATAACTATCGGGACGTAATTCTTAGTACATTCCGTCCATTCCACCGCCTGGCATTGCTGGCATTGATGGTTTGTCTTCTTTAATATCAACAAGTACACACTCAGTAGTAAGTAACATGGCAGCGATAGAAGCAGCATTTTCAAGAGCTACACGAGCAACTTTAGTTGGATCTATAACCCCTGCTGCAAGCATGTTTTCATAAACATCCGTACGTGCATTGTAACCGAAATCATCTTTACCTTCTTTAACTTTCTGAACAACGATAGAGCCTTCGATACCTGCATTCGCAACGATCTGACGAAGTGGTTCTTCAAGAGCACGTTTAACGATTGCAATACCTGTTGTTTCATCATCATTGTCGCCTTTCATTTTATCTAAATCTGCGATACAACGAATGTAAGCAACACCACCTCCTGGTACTATTCCTTCTTCAACAGCAGCGCGAGTAGCATGTAAAGCATCGTCAACGCGATCTTTCTTCTCTTTCATTTCTACTTCAGTAGCAGCTCCAACATAAAGTACTGCAACACCACCAGCTAGTTTAGCTAAACGCTCTTGCAATTTTTCTTTATCATAATCAGAGGTAGAAGTTTCTATCTGAGCTTTAATTTGGTTCACACGAGCTTTGATATCATCTTTAGTTCCTGCGCCATTAACGATAGTTGTATTGTCTTTGTCGATGCTGATTTTTGTAGCACTTCCCAAAGAAGCGATTTCAGCACCATCTAATTTAAATCCTTGCTCTTCGCTGATTACAGTTCCACCAGTTAAGATAGCGATATCTTCCATCATTGCCTTACGACGATCACCAAAGCCTGGAGCTTTAACAGCAGCAATCTTTAATGAGCCACGTAATTTATTTACTACAAGTGTTGCTAATGCTTCACCATCGATATCTTCAGCAATAATTAACAACGGACGACCAGTTTGCACAACCTTCTCAAGGATTGGCAACAATTCTTTCATGTTACTAATCTTCTTGTCGTAAATCAAGATGTATGGAGTATCTAAAACCGCTTCCATTTTGTCAGGATTGGTAACGAAATAAGGGCTGATATATCCACGATCAAATTGCATTCCTTCTACCACAGTTACTGTAGTTTCAGTTCCTTTTGCTTCTTCAACTGTGATAACACCTTCTTTCTTTACTTTATCCATTGCTTGTGCAATCAGTTTCCCAATTTCACTATCGTTGTTAGCAGAAATAGTAGCAACTTGTTCAATTTGTTTGCTATCGCTTCCAACTGTTTTACTCATCTTTTGTAAGCCTGCAACAACTACTGTTACCGCTTTGTCGATACCACGCTTAAGATCCATTGGATTCGCGCCAGCTGCAACGTTTTTCAAACCAGCAGTAACGATTGCTTGAGCAAGTACAGTTGCTGTAGTAGTTCCATCTCCTGCAACATCTGCAGTTTTTGATGCAACTTCTTTCAACATCTGAGCGCCCATGTTTTCAACTGGGTTCTTTAATTCGATTTCTTTCGCTACAGTAACACCATCTTTTGTAATTGCTGGCGCACCATATTTTTTATCGATAATTACATTACGTCCTTTTGGACCTAACGTTACTTTAACAGCATTTGCTAACGCATCTACACCGCGTTTTAGGGCGTCACGTGCTTCAAGGTTAAAGGTGATGTCTTTTGCCATAATGATATGTGCTTTTTAGATTTTTTAAATGTAAGATTGAATGGGTAATAAAAATTAAATAACTGCAAAAATGTCTGATTCACGCATGATCAGGAAGTCTTTTCCATCAACAGCGATTTCTGTTCCTGAATACTTTCCGTAAAGTACGGTGTCACCAACTTTTACCGACATTGGTTCGTCTTTTTTACCATCTCCAACGGCAACTACTTTGCCTTTTTGTGGTTTTTCTTTTGCTGTATCGGGAATGATGATTCCGCTAGCAGTTTTTTCTTCAGCCGGTGATACTTCAACGATCACACGGTCTGCCAATGGTTTAATACTTACTGAGCTCATGGTTTAAATATTTAAGAATTGGGGTTAATTTGAAATTGATTTTTATTTCTGAAACTTTCTAATCAGCAATTATGCCAAGGGGATTTTAACTAAAAATGCTGTCATATTTTCCCCGAAGAGAGCAATGACAGCATTATGTTGGCAGATTGTTGGTCAATCTGTCAGCATATTATTTTATTGGAGCAGGAGCAGCAGGTTGTGCTTGGCCTTGGCCAGCAGGTTGTCCTTGAGCAGGAGCAGCAGGAGCAGCTGTATTATCAATTTGTTGTTGGATAGCAGATTGTGGGCCACCGTTAGTTCCAGTTTTTGGAAGAACTAGGTTTCCTACAATTGCAAGTACGATGATACCAATTGCAAACCCCCATGTTAATTTTTCAAGAAAATCAGTAGTCTTGCGCACTCCCATCACTTGGTTAGATGCACTTAGGCCGGAGGTAAGTCCACCACCTTTTGAATTTTGCACTAAAATTACCAGTCCAAGGATGATACTAGCAATAACTAAGAGAATAACAACGAACGTGTACATTTTTAGGGTCAGGTATTAGGGTTTGATTTAAGATCTTCAATAAGGGATGCAAAGTAACGGCTTTTTTCTGGAAATTTCAATGCTAATTTTTTATACAATGATTCTGCTTTAGCAACGTTTCCTTGCTGAGCATAAATTTTCGCAAGTGTTTCTGAAACAATATCTTCCGGCTCAATAATGCTCTTCCTCGCCATGTTTACAGGGGAGTAGAAGACACTTTTTGATGGAGTAATTCGAGGATCTTGCTTAATAAATTTGTCAATTAATTGCACTTTGTCCGTTTTAGATTTTGGAATGTCTGGAATCGGTGCGGTAGAGATATGCTCGTGTGCTTGTTTCCTAGCTTCAATTTCTTCAGAAGTGCTCACCTTTAATTCAGGTGTTAGTCTAGCCACAACAGGTTCTGTTACATGAAAAGGTATAATTGGCGTTTCAGAAACTTGAACTATTTTTATTTCTGGTTGCTCAATTACAATCTTGGGATTGGGAATGGAAATCTTTTCTAAAGCAGCAGCATTTTTATCTTTAACATAAATCATTTTAGTCTTTGAATAAATCAAAGCCGTATTCGTCGATTTACTTTCATTTTTTTCTGGAGTATTAAAAATTGGACTAACTATTTTTTCTACTTCAGTATTCGTTAAATCAACTTCAGTTTTTAAAGATGAAATATTAATTAACGGTGTAACATTAATCTCTTCAGTAATTGTATTTAAAATAATTGCAGGAGCTGCTTCCTTTTCAATTACAGTCTCCACTTTTTTAATATTACTATCAACTTGTGGTTGGCTTTCGTTTAGTTTTTTCGCATGTAACCATTCCGTAAAAGAATGCACTTCGTTGTTTAACGGAGTTGTATTGTTATCGTTATTATTAAAATCTGCTTCTTGTTTTTCTAAAATAAGACTTTCTTCTTTTTCGGATTCATTTACGATTGGATCCCAATCAGATTTTTCAAAAATTACTGGCGATGTAGAAATAGGATTCTCGATTATTTCAATCTCTTCTTCCTGCTCTTCAATTGATGAATCTTCAATTAAAATATCTTGAGAGGCAAAATAATCATCTGTTTTGTTTTTAATTTGAAGTATGCTTTCTTGTATTAACTCTTCAAGTTCATCGTTCGCTGATTCGTTTTTAATTTCATGCTCAACTATAGTTTCCTCATTGATACTAAGGATTTCGTTCTCCTTATCATTAAATTCATTAGTAGGATAAGTAACAATTTCCGATGAAACTAATTTAACACCATCCTCCTGAATAATCTCCTCCACTGACGGTATATTTATAACTGGAAACTCACTTGTTTCTTCTTTCCAAAGATTTAATTCTTTTAAGCGAAGTTCAATAATTTGTTGAGGACTTAATTCAGAATCGTCAATAACATCATCGATACTATTTATCAATGGAATAGTTTTTTCCTCTTTAGGTTCTTCAGTTATATTTTGAATAGCAATAGGCGAAATTTCTTCTTTCGTTACTTCGATAGTAGGAATTATAAAAGTACTTTCCTCAACAAATGAAACAATTGGAAGATCATCTTCTTTTTTAACAGACTCAATAGGGATAACATTAGCTTCCACAATAATGGATTCTGAATCGGTATTAATTAATAAATCACTTACTGTATCTATTGATGAATATTCATTTTTCTGACGAATAACTTCTGCTTTTTCATGCATTAAGTTAAAAAGACGGGTACGATCTGGCGCGTAAGCAGATGTGATTTTTAGTTGTTGTGAATAATGTACACTATTCGTATCTCGTAGTTGACGCAATTGCAACATCCGCAAAGGTTGGCAATAGGGGAACTGCTGGATAAATCCATTTAAAGAATTCGGGGCTAACTGTGATGCCGACGAAGGCTCACGTACAAGGTCAAGAAATTGTTCGCGTGTCATTACCAGTTGCTTACTGCTTTATTAAAAATGTCATCTACCAATTGTCTATTTATTTCTGTAATTAATGTTTGTTCAACTTCATTTAAACTTTTACCACTACTGTAATCTGCAAATCGGGAAAAGGAGGTTTCGAAATTTTGTTTTTCATCCTTACTATTACTAAACTTTACATTCACTGTAATTGTTAGTCTATTTTGTGCTGCTGTTTGATCTCCCTGAATTGCTATTGGCTGTGTTCTATAATCTGAAATTTGACCTTCAAATATTAAATCTGCATTAGCGTTAACTAGTCTTAAATTAGTTTGAGAAACAAATTTATCTTTTAGTTTTTCTGTTAACTTCTGACTTAAAGTTGGCTCAACAATACTTGCTCTATTCTGAAAATATTGCACTGTTACAGTTTTAATGTCGGGAGATATAGACGCGCCAGTAAAGGAGTACGTACCACATCCAACAAGTGCTAAAGTTACAACAAATAAAATATACACTAAATTCTTTTGCATTCGTTATTTGATATTGTATTCATTAATTTTTCGGTAAAGTGTTCTTTCCGAAATCCCTAATTCCTGAGCAGCATATTTACGTTTTCCTTTATGCTTTTCAATTGCTCTTATAATCATTTCTTTTTCCTTGTCGGATAATGATAATGATTCCTCTATTAATTCCTCGTGAGGATATATTTTTATGGGTGCTTGTTGTATTGTTACACCGGGTTGTGATGGAATATATGAAGCATGTTTTTGAGAATTAGTATTGCTTGATTCTTTATACACATTCTCATTATAATTTGTTGAATTTTCTTCAGAGGGGAGATTAATTGCGCCTCCGGCCATTATTGTATTCACCACTTTTTTAAGTTCAGTAAGATCTTTTTTCATCTCGAATAAAACCTTGTACAATAATTCGCGTTCTGAATATTCACCACTGTTTTTAGCTTCTTCACGAAGCACCATTGGTAAATTTGAAGTACTATCTTTTGGTAAATACTTCAAAAGAATATCAGCATTTACTTCTTTATTTTGTTCTAGAATTGATAGTTGCTCGGTTACATTTTTAAGTTGCCTAACATTCCCTGGCCATCTATAATCAATCAACAATCGTTGAGCTTCGGGCTGTAAATGGATGATGGGCATTTTATAACGATCCGCAAAATCAGCAGCGAATTTTCTAAATAATAAAAATATATCTTCACTTCTATCTTTTAAGGATGGAACTTGAATAGGTACTGTATTTAATCGGTAAAATAAATCTTCTCTAAACTTCCCTCTTTCAATTGCATCAGTAATATTAACATTGGTAGCTGCAACCACACGTACATTTGTTTTTTGAACCTTACTTGATCCAACTCGTAAAAACTCTCCAGTTTCTAAAACGCGTAATAATCGCACTTGAGTAAGTATTGGTAGTTCTGCAACTTCGTCAAGAAAAATTGTTCCACCATTTCCAGCTTCAAAATATCCTTTTCGAGCATCAAGCGCTCCTGTAAAAGAACCTTTTTCATGACCGAACAATTCAGAATCAATTGTTCCTTCGGGAATCGCTCCGCAGTTTACGGCAATGTATGGCCCATGTTTGCGTGAACTTAAAAAATGTATGATCTGTGGGAATATTTCTTTTCCAGTTCCACTTTCTCCAGCAATTAAAACAGATAAATCAGTTGGCGCAACCTGACGAGCAATATCGATTGCATGATCAAGAGTAGGAGAATTTCCTATGATGCCAAAGCGTTGTTTTAGATCTTGTATTTTCATTTTAAAATTAAAATTATACTACAGTACCTATAAGCGTTGCGGAAGTACAACTTGTTGCCAACACATTAATATACTCACCACGTTTATGATTTCCTTTAGGAAAAACAACAACAGTATTTTGAGTGTTTCTTCCGCATAACATATCGGGCGATTTTTTAGAAACACTTTCGATTAATACCTTATGAATTTTACCAAGCCCTGCCTTCGTTTGTTCTTCTGATAACAATCGTTGCAGATCAACTATTTCTTGTAATCGCCTAGCTTTTACTGCTGGTGAAATGTCATCTTCAAACTTTTTTTCAGCGGCTGTTCCTGGTCTTTCCGAATAACTAAACATGTAAGCATAAAAATACTTCGACCATTTCATCAACGAAAGTGTATCCTGATGTTCTTCTTCAGTTTCACTACAAAATCCTGTAATGATATCAGTAGAAATACTGCATTCGGGCATTATTTTTTTAATCGATTCAATACGTTTTATATAATCTTCACGAGAATATCCGCGGTTCATTTTTTCCAAAATACGTGTATTCCCTGATTGAACTGGAAGATGAATATACTTACAAATATTTTCGAATTTCGTCATGCTATAAAGCACAGCATCGGTCATGTCGCGAGGATTACTAGTAGAAAAACGAACGCGCAGATCAGGATGAACTTGTGCGACTAGCTCTAATAAATCTGCAAATGTTGTAAATTTACTTTGCTCAGCTTCTGGTAATAAATGATTTAATGCTGCATTTACTGTTTCAGTAGGCAGTTCTTTTTTTTGTCCGCCACCCCACCAAAGGTACGAGTCAACATTTTGTCCAAGTAAAGTTACTTCGCGATATCCATCCTCAAACAATTGCTTTGTTTCTGTAATAATGCTTTCCGGATCACGACTTCGTTCACGACCGCGTGTAAAAGGAACCACACAAAACGAGCACATATTATCGCAACCGCGCATAATAGAAACGAATGCAGTTACACCATTTTGATCTAAACGTACTGGACTAATATCTGCATACGTTTCTTCTCGTGAAAGAAGAACATTTACGGCGCGATGACCACTCTCCACTTGACTTAATAAATTGGGTAAATCACGATAAGAGTCGGGTCCCGCAACGATATCAACTAATTTTTCTTCCTCTAATAATTGTGATTTTAATCGTTCAGCCATACAACCTAAAATTCCGATAATCATTTCGGGCTTTTTACGTTTCGCTTTTTTAAATTCAAATAATCGTGAACGAATTTTTTGCTCTGCATTGTCTCGAATCGCACATGTATTTACGAAAATTACATCCGCTTCATTCATATCTTTAGTAGTTTGGAAACCTTGCCCTATTAAGATAGAAGCAACCACCTCGCTATCAGCAAAATTCATAGAACAGCCATAACTTTCTAAAAACAACTTTTTGCCTGAAGATTTCCCTGACGGTTCAACCATCATTTGTTCTCCTTGCTTTGATTCATCAATAATTTTAAAACCTTCTAAACTCATCATTAAAAACTTTGGGCAAAGGTAGCAAAAAAGGAGGGTTGGTGTCAAAATGTCATTAAATAAGGTGATTGATTTTTTATTTTTTGGAATTTCAGGATTGCTTAAAAAACGATTTTTTTAGCGGAATTTTAATTCCCGTTTTTGGAAAAGTTGTTGTAAATACGCCCTTTTATCAAAAAAATGATTTCTTAATAATTAGTAAATATATGATAATCAATTTTTTAAAAATAATCTATCTTAACCTTTGATCACATAAAAATTAGAAAATTTAAATTTTGTTACTTTGCGCCCCGATCAGTTTATGGAACATTGCTATTAATAGTAACCTATACGCTAATAGTAAAACTTGATCTGACACATTAATTTCTTTTAAAACTATTTAAACCTGAATGGCAGATAATCTTGTAATAGTTGAGTCACCCGCTAAAGCGAAGACAATTGAAGGATTTCTCGGAAAGGATTTCCAAGTAAGGTCTAGCTACGGTCACGTTCGTGATTTAGTCAAGAATGATAAAGGAATAGATATCGGTAATGGATTTTCACCATTATATGAAGTCTCTCCCGACAAAGAAAAAGTTGTTAATGAATTAAAATCATTAAGTCGTAAGGCAAAAACGGTTTGGTTAGCGACTGACGAGGACCGTGAAGGAGAGGCGATTTCATGGCATTTATTCGAGACATTAAATTTAAAAGAGGCGAATACAAAGCGGATCGTTTTTCACGAGATCACTAAAAAAGCTATTCAAGAGGCGATTAGTAAACCACGTTTTATTGATATGCACTTAGTGGATGCGCAACAAGCGAGAAGGATTTTAGATCGTTTAGTTGGTTTTGAATTATCGCCAATACTTTGGAAAAAAATTAAGCCATCCCTTTCTGCTGGGAGGGTACAGTCTGTTTCAGTAAGATTGATTGTGGAACGTGAGCGTGAAGTTGAAGGACATATTTCTCAATCTGCATATAAGTTAGTAGCTCATTTTATTGTTAAAGATAAAAAGGGAAATAGTACCTTATTAAAGGCAGAGCTTTCGCAAAGATTTCCTAAAAAAGAAGATGCAGAAGAGCTACTTAAAAAGTTAGCCAATGCAAATTTTAAGATTTCTAATCTAGAGGTTAAGCCAGGAAAAAAATCTCCAGCAGCCCCATTTACAACTTCAACACTACAACAAGAGGCAAGTCGTAAATTAGGATTTTCTGTTGCTCAAACAATGGTGGTTGCACAGAAGCTTTATGAAAGTGGAAAGATCACTTATATGAGAACGGATTCTGTAAATTTATCTCAATTGGCATTGGATGAAGCAAAGAGTTCAATAAGTAAATTATACGGAAAGGAGTATGCTTTTACGCGTCAGTTTAAAACCAAATCAGCAAATGCTCAAGAGGCTCATGAGGCGATACGTCCTGCTTATCTTGATCAACCAACTGTTGAAGGTGAAAATGCTGAACGTCGTTTGTATGAACTAATTTGGAAAAGAACCATTGCCTCTCAGATGGCAGATGCTCAATTAGAGCGCACAGTTGTAAATATTGAAAACAATAAAACAAAAGAACTTTTTACTGCTACCGGCGAAGTAATTCGTTTTGATGGTTTTCTTCGAGTATATCTTGAGTCGACAGATGATGAGGGTGAAGAGAATGAAAAAGAGAAAGATGGTTTGTTACCACCATTAGCAATTGGCCAGGCTTTGGATTTAGATAATCTTACAGCGACGCAAAGATTTTCATCGCCACCTGCTCGTTATACAGAAGCTAGTTTGGTAAAGAAATTGGAAGAATTGGGAATTGGTAGACCTTCTACTTATGCTCCAACAATTTCTACAGTACAAAAAAGAGGATATGTAATTAAGGAAGATCGTTCTGGCAAGGAACGTAGCTTTACGGTTATTACGTTGAAAAATGGAAAGGTAAGTTCGGAAGATCGAATGGAGAATTATGCTACAGAAAAAGCAAAAATGTTTCCAACGGATATTGGAACCGTTGTTACTGATTTTTTAGTTTTAAACTTTCCGGAAATTTTAGATTATAATTTTACTGCCAATGTTGAGAGAGAGTTTGATGAGATTGCTCAGGGAAATTTGGTTTGGAATAAAATGATTAAAAAATTCTACGGCCCTTTTCATAAGCTAGTTGAGGATACTGAGAAAAATAGTGAGCGTGCTACAGGCGAAAGAATACTTGGTGTTCATCCTGAAAACGGCAAAAAGGTTTCTGCAAGGATCGGAAGATTCGGTCCATTGGTACAAGTTACTGGTGAAGATGAAGAAGAGAAACCGCAATACGCGAAACTAAGAACTGGTCAACGGTTAGAGACAATTACTTTAGAAGAAGCATTAGAACTTTTCAAAATGCCAAGGAATATTGGAGTTTATGAAGACGAAGATGTAACCATTAGTATCGGTCGATTTGGTCCTTATGCAAGGCATAATGGAATTTTTGTATCATTAACAAAAACAGATGATCCATATACTATTGAACTTGATCGTTCAATAGAACTTATTGAAGCAAAACGGAAGGCTGATCGTGAGCGAATAATTCGCATTTTTGATGAACGACCAGATTTGAAATTATTGAATGGACGTTGGGGCCCATATTTGGTTGCCAATGAACTTAACTATAAGTTGCCGAAAGATAAAGATCCTCTTTCTTTATCACTTCAAGACTGTTTAGATATTGTTGTTGCTGCGGGTGAAAACGGTGGTAAACCTAAAAGATCGTTTGGAAGAAAAGCGGCTCCCGTTGCAGCTAAGAAGACGCCAGCAAAGAAAACAGCAGCGAAAAAAGGGACGGCAAAAACGCCAGCTGTAAAAACACTTGCCAAAGCTCCTGCGAAGAAAGTTGCTGCCAAAACTCCTGCGAAGAAAGTTGCTCTAAAATCAGCTGCATCAAAAACGGCAACAGCTAGAAAAAAGTCGAAATAATATTAAAGATATCTTAGCATAATGCTGGAAGCTTACTTCCAACCTCTTGATTTCGCCCTTGAAGGGAATAACGAACAGGCATTACCGTCTGATGCGTTAGGCAATGCTATACAAGCCTATTTCTGCCAAGGTAAATTTCCTGATTTTGAAAACGCTAAAATCGCATTAATTGGTGTTGGTGATGATCGTGGAAATCCCTCAAATAGAGGAGCGGATTCGGGCATGGATAATATCCGTAAGGAGTTTTATAATTTGAAAATCCATCAACATCCGCAAAAAATTATTGACTTAGGTAATATTAAGCGCGGCGCTACTTTAGAGGATACCTACGCTGCTATTGCTACAGTAGTTTACGAGCTTATACCCTTAAAAATAATTCCTATTATTTTAGGCGGAAGCCAAGACCTTACCTACGGGCATTATGCAGGTTATAAAAAGTTGGAGCAGGTCATCAACATCGTAAGCATCGACTCCCGTTTTGACCTTGGAAATCCAGAAGATTCGGTAAATGCCAATACTTTTTTAGGTAAAATAATTCTTGAGCAACCAAATTACTTATTCAATTATAGTAATATTGGATATCAAACTTATTACGTTGGTACAGAGAGTGTTGACCTAATGAAAAAATTGTATTTCGATACATATCGGCTTGGTCAAGTGCGTGATGATATTCAAGAAACAGAGCCAATTGTTCGAAATGCGGATTTAGTAACCGTTGACCTTTCTGTTATTCGACAAAGTGATGCTCCAGGTAATGCACAAGCGTCTCCCAATGGTTTTTTTGGAGAAGAGATCTGTCAAATCTTAATGTATGCTGGAATTAGTGATAAATTAAGTGGATTAGGGATTTATGAATACAATCCCGCTCTTGATAAAAGAGGGCAAACGGCAAGTTTAGTGGCTCAAATGATTTGGTATTTCATTGAAGGAGTATCTGCACGAAAACAAGATTTACCCTTGTTAAATGCTAACAATTATATCACTTATAGGGTTGCTGTTGAGAACGTTGAGACGGAAATTACCTTTATAAAAAGTACAAAAAGTGATAGATGGTGGATGAAACTACCGATGGATGCGAATAAAAACAGGTATTTAAGCCATCATTTGTTGCCATGTTCCTATAAAGATTACCAACAAGCTTGTAATAATGAAGTGCCTGATAGGCTGTGGAACGCCCTTCAAAAGCTTGCATAATGCTTAAAATGATGGTTTTAAAATAAATAAATAAAATAATTTCATTCTATTTTCGAACCAAAATCCAATCTTAAAAAAAAGTCATTCTACTCTTAAAAGACATTTTTTTTTATAATCTTTGACGATCAAATAAAGGAGATTAAAAAAAGTTCAATAAATCAATTTTTGAAATATAGAATAATATTTACTTACTTTATCCCCCAGAATCAACCGAATTAACCGACCACACGTATATGAAGAAAATTTTATTTGTTTTAGTAGCGAGTTGTATCTCAACCTTAGCACTAGCTCAACAAGACCCACAGTTCAGTCAAAATATGTTCAACCGGTTATACGTAAATCCAGCTTATGCAGGTAGTAACGAAGCGATTTGCGCACATTTACTTTATCGCTCTCAATGGGTAGGATTTGGGGATGGTGCTCCAAAAACTGGTGTTATTGGCGTGGATGCTCCTTTAGCAAATAATAAAGTTGGTCTTGGATTAACCATTGCTTCTGACAAAAACGGAGCATTTCAGACATTCAACGCAAAGCTTGCAGGTGCCTATAAATTTGATATTGGCAATGGTAAGTTAGGATTAGGAGTAGACATAGGTATTTTGCAAGATAAGATCGATGCTTCTAATTTTAAGCAAGTAGATCCCAATGACGCATCAATTCCAGCAAGTTCAAGTGGATCAGCTTTTGACGTTGGAGCAGGATTATATTATAATTCAGAAAAATTATATGTTGGAGTTTCAGCTTCACATTTATCTGAACCAAGTGTAACATTAGATAATTCATCTATCAAGTTAGAGCGTCATTATTATGGTATGATTGGATATTCAGCGGATATTACACCCAACATTACCCTTAAGCCATCTATATTTGTTAAAACAATTGCTGGAAATACAACATTAGATTTTAATATTAATGCGTATTTAAACAATCGTTTTTGGATAGGTGCTTCGTATAGAAATGATGATGCAATTGTTGCATTATTAGGAATGAATATAACTGATAATTTAAGACTTGGATATTCATACGACATTACAACTTCCAATATTAAAAAGTATAGTGATGGCAGCCATGAAATTATGCTTGGATACTGCTTTAAAGTAAAAAAGAGAATCACACCTGTAATCAGAAACGTAAGGTTTCTATAAGAATAGGAAATATTTCTTCCGTTAAGCAACCTATATTGGAGTATAAACGTATCATTACTCTGAAAACGTTGCATATAATAAAACAAAGTTTTCAGCGTTCGATGTTTACGTTTTTAACGTATACGGAACCCAAAAGCAAACAAAGCATGAAAAACCTGATTATTGCTTCTCTCTCAGTGTTATTACTTAGTAGTTGTGGTGGTGGAAACCGCGGACAACTGGTAGGAGTTGAAGGGAGACAAAAGTGGTACCAAGCCGATCCTTATGGTATGGTATTCATTCCTCAAGGCTCATTCAACATGGGGCCTGGCGATCAAGATGTGCCGTATTCTCAAGTTGCTCAAACTAAAACGGTATCAGTTCACGCGTTTTACATGGACAACACGGAGATTACCAACAATGAGTATCGTCAATTTGTATATTGGGTAAGAGATTCTCTTGCTCATCGACTTATTGGTGGTGATCATATCGTCGACGAAGGTGAATATGGTGAGCATATTGATTGGGATCAACGGATAAAGTGGAATGATGAAGCGAATGTTGAAACGCTTTCCGAACTCTATCTTCCTGAAAGTGAGCGTTTTTATCGCCGTAAAGAAATCGATTCTCGTAAATTGAATTTCGAATTTTATTGGCTTGACTTACAGGCTGCAGCTCAAAAAGATTATAGTAAAGACCGAGATGGTGCTTCTGCATCATTATCAAACAGACCTCAAGGAAGAACTGATAGGTCGGTTTATATTATGAAAGAAATAATCAATGTTTATCCAGATACATTAGCTTGGATACATGATTTCACTTATTCATTTAATGATCCTATTACAAAGTCATATTTCTGGCATCCAGCCTATGATGACTATCCAGTTGTTGGTGTAAACTGGAAGCAAGCAAAAGCATTTTGTGTTTGGAGAAGCAGATTGTTAAATGGTTATCTAGAAGAAGACGGGGAAGATATCGTTCAAGATTTCCGTCTGCCATCTGAAAGTGAGTGGGAATACGCTTCTCGTGGAGGATTACAAAACAATCCATATCCTTGGGGAGGTCCTTATATCCGTAATAGTAGAGGTTGCTTCTTAGCTAACTTTAAGCCATTACGTGGTAATTATATTGATGATGGCGGATTTTATACTGTAAAGGCAACTTCTTACTGGCCAAATGATTACGGCTTGTATTGTATGGCTGGAAACGTAGCAGAGTGGACAAGTAATGCATATGATGAATCAGCGTATAACTTTATTCATGACCTGAATCCAGATTATATGTATGATGCTAAGGATAATGATCCATCTGCGTTAAAGCGTAAAGTTATTCGTGGAGGATCATGGAAAGATATCGGGTATTTCCTTCAAACAGGGACACGTAGTTATGAATTTCAGGACTCATGTAAATCGTATATCGGATTCCGTTGTGTAATGGACTTCATGGGCCGCGACAAATCAGATTTCTAAGATCAACATCTTTTCTGTATTATTATTAAGACATTTCAACAACCAAAATAAATTTACACTAACCAAAACAACTAAAAAACGGAACAACGATGGGGATAGCTCAAATAACGCAAGGTAAAGCGTTTAAACAATTCATGGCTAAGCTTTATGGTTTCGGTGCAGCAATCGTAATCGTAGGAGCTCTCTTCAAAATTCAGCATTGGGAAGGTGCTGGTTTAATGCTTACAGTAGGTCTTTTGACAGAAGCAGTAATTTTCTTCTTCTCAGCATTTGAACCACCACATGAAGATGTGGATTGGTCATTGGTATATCCTGAATTAGCAGGAATGCATGATGGAGATAAAAAGAAACCTAAAAAAGTTGGTGATCCAGTTGCACAGGAGTTAGATAAATTATTATCTGAAGCTAAAATTGGACCTGAATTAATTCAAAGTTTAGGAACTGGATTGAAGGCTTTAAGTGAGAACACTTCTAAGATGGCAAATATTTCAAATGCAGCGATTGCTACAGATGAGTATGCTAAAAATGTTACAACGGCATCTCAAAAAGTATCTTCTTTATCAGCATCGTATGAAAAAGCTGCTCAAGCAATGAACAGCATGAGTTCTTCTCAAGAAGAAGTTAAGATTTACGGAGATCAAATCAAATCAGCTGGTAAAAATATGGCTGCATTAAATGCGATTTATGAACTTCAGTTACAAGAAGCAAGTACTCGTATGAAAGAAACAACTAAGTTTTATGATGGAATTGGTCAGTTATTATCCAATTTAAGTAATACAGTTGAAGATACTAAGAAGTACAAAGATGAAGTTGGTAAACTAGCTAAAAATCTTGGCGCATTAAATACTGTTTATGGCAACATGCTTTCTGCTATGAACATTAATTCAGGTAAATAACCTTTCGTTTCTTAATAATACTTTACTAACCCAAAACCTAGAAACGAAAAATGGCTGGAAATAACCTCTCCCCGAGGCAGAAGATGATCGGGATGATGTATCTAGTGTTAACAGCTCTGTTAGCACTGAACGTATCCAAAGAAATCATCAATGCTTTTATTACGATAAATGATAGTCTTGAGATTACTGTAAGTAACCTTACAGGAAAAAATGCTCAAGCATATGCTGCTTTCCAAAAACAAATGGAAGTAGATCCTAAAAAAACGGAGCCTCTTTTCAAAAAGGCCCAACAGATAAAAAAGTTGTCGGACGATATGGGAACATATTTAACAACTCTTACTGATGAACTTATCCGTAAAACAGATAAGCTTGAAGCAAATGCAAAATCTGTTACGCTGCATGAAATGAAAGCTACTGATGATTATGATATCCCAACACATATCATGTGTGGTGATAAGAATGATGGTCGTGGACATAAGGCTACAGAGCTTAAAGAAAAGATTGTTGCATATAAAAAAGGAATATTAATTGCACTTGATGCGGAAGATCGTCCGAAATTTGAAAAGCGACTTGATGCGATGTTCAACACAAAGGATCCTGATCCTAAAAGTGCTGAAGATGGCAAAAAGACTTGGGAGATGTCGAATTTTTACCATAATCCAATTGTTGCTACTGTAGCGTTAATTACTAAAACTAAATCGGATGTTAAGAATGCTGAGTCTGAAATTATTTCGCATTTATTAGCATCTATTAATGCATCAGATTTTAAATTTGATACTTTAACAGCAAAAGTTATTGCGCCTTCAAGTTATTTGATTGAAGGACAACAGTACACTGCAGATATATTTTTAGCTGCTATGAGTTCAACTAGTGATCCTGAAATTTTCGTTAATGGAAGCAATTTAAAAGTGGAAGGTGGAGTAGGTACCTATACTTTAAGCGCTTCTGGCGTAGGTGAGAAAACGTATTCTGGAATAATTAAAGTTAAAGGTCCAGATGGTGTTGTTAAGCCAATTCCTTTTGGCCCTATAAAGTATATTGTAGCGAAACCAAGTTCTACGGTTTCCGCAGATAAGATGAACGTAATTTATATTGGTGTTCCAAACCCAATGACAATTTCTGTTCCTGGTGTTCCTGATGAGAAAGTGAAATATGCTGTTGCAGGAGCCTTAACATTAGTTCAAGATCCTAAATTATCAAAAGGACATTATATTGCTGAAGCAAAAGGACAACCGGGAGAAGCTACTATCACTGTAAATGCTGAGTTTAATGATAAGCCTACTAAAATGGGTGAATTTAAATTCCGTTTAAAGCGAATTCCTGATCCAGTTGCAAAGATTGGAGGCAAGAAAGATGGAAATATTCCAAAGGCGCAGTTAGCTGCTCAGCAAGGAATTATTCCTACCATGGAAGGCTTCGACTTTGACCTGTTTCCAAGAGTAGTTTCATTTAAGATGAGTCGTTTCGGAAAAGGACGCGATCCAATTGAAAAAACTGCTGAAGGTGGTACACTTACTGGCGATATGAAATCGATTATTGATCAATCTCGTCCTGGCGATAAAATTCTATTCGAGTACATCAATGTATCGATGCCTGATGGAACAAAACGTCAAGTGAATCCAATTCCATTGACTGTTCAATAAAAAATAAATTTGCAACAATAGTTCGCTATTTTGCGTTTAGTAAATACGGTGCAATTAAAACAAATTCATCCCATGAAAAAGCTCATCCTGTTATTAGTGACTGTTATTGGATTTACTGCCATAGCGAGCGCTCAAAATGTACTTGATGGGGTATATGTAAGAGAAAACAACCCTGCTCGCCGCGTTATTCCTTACCCTTACTTAAGGGAAGCTGATGTATTGTGGTCAAAGAAAATTTGGAGACAAATTGATTTGAACGAAAAGATGAATGCTCCTTTACGTTATCCAAAAACTGCTGAAACAAAAGACCGCAAGAATCTTATTGGTGTGTTAATGGATGCAGTTAAAGAAGGCAGCTTAACAGCTTATGATCCTCAAGATGATGAGTTCAATTTGCCAATGACTGCTGCTGAGTTTTCAAAAGTAGGTGGTGCAGACTCTATCGCCATTAAAGTTACTAGAGCTGATCCTCCTTATGATGAAATTGACTCTACTGTATTCCGACCATTTAATCCGGACGACGTAATTCAATATCGTTTGAAAGAAGAATGGTTCTTCGATAAGCAAAGATCTGTAATGGATGTTCGTATTATAGGAATTTGTCCAATGGTTTTGGCTCGTGATCAGGATGGTAATTTAATTGAAGGTGGACAGAAGAAACTACTATTTTGGGTATATTATCCAGAAGCACGTAGAATTTTCGCTAACGCTGAAGTTGCTAATCGTTACAACAGTTCTATGCGTTTAACATTCGAGGATCTCTTTATGAAACGAATGTTTAATAGTTATATCATTAAAGAAGATAACGTTTACAATCGCCGTGTTGATGACTACAAAACGAATCCTTTAGATGCATTGTTAGAATCAGAAAGAATAAAACAAGATATGATCAATTTTGAAATTGATTTGTGGGAATATTAATTCTTAAAAATTATTTAATGAAATGGCTGCCTTTATAGGCAGCCATTTTTTTTGAGATTTATTTTTAACTGTTCTAATAGCAGTTGTAGTTGCAAAGGCCTAAAATATTTTAGCAATTTGCTACAATAAAATTTTGTTGGCTTTTATGATTTGTTTATTTCCCAAATCTACGATTGGCTAATGGTTTAGGTAAAAAACCATATATTTGAAAAACGAAGCCCACTTCGCATATCCAACATGCTGTTTGTTGGATATACGAAAGATTGGTTCGTATATAAGACGTTACCTGCAACCCTATTAGCACCCTGCAAACTTGAAACTTTTGTGAATTGAACGAACAGTTTTGGGAATCACTTTGGAACTTCGACCGACACCGCTTTGAA
>Ga0114969_10000721_pt1 | contig 28670 bp, 43 predicted proteins | sample M_130807_MF_Meta_FD_87316 | JGI IMG/M metagenome (GOLD analysis project Ga0114969, IMG submission 87316) | Freshwater microbial communities from Lake Montjoie, Canada to study carbon cycling - M_130807_MF_MetaG | ecosystem: Environmental > Aquatic > Freshwater > Lake | place: Lake Montjoie...
GTAAAAATTGTACTTATTTTGAAAAGGGGGGATGTAAATTATATAGTTATGATTTTGCAACATCACAATCCAATTCACCAATTTTTTATTATTATGATGCCGATTTATGTCGAAATGATAAAGACTTGTGTGGACCGGATGGAAAATATTTTAAAACTAAAAGTAATGATTTACTTAAACTTGACTAGAAAACAAATTCGGAAAGTTTTTCAAACTACTTGGTTATCAACCGATGAAATAATAATAAAAAAAGATTCCTCAAATATGGATTTCATCACGTGTTACATGTATGATATTTCCCCAATTGAACTTTTTAACGGTACATAAAAATAATGAGTTATAATAGAATAACATAATGCACTATGTGGTTCTCTCTAAAAAAGGGTGTACTGGATGTGACGAGGCTGTGGATTTCCTTAGAGAGCGAGGCTTGGAGGTTGACAAGCGATTGGTTGACAAATCTGAACTCTTTGGTGAGAGTGTATACCCCCAAATTTTACGAAACAATCAACACATCGGTGGGTTATATGATCTCAGAGACTTGTTTGATGACCCCATTCTCAAACCCAATCCAAACAGATTTACTGTCTTCCCCATTGAATACCCTAATCTTTGGGGACTTTATAAAAAGGCCCAGATGTCAAACTGGACTTCAGAAGAGATTGACTTCAGTAAAGACATGGATGACTGGGTATCTCTTTCCGCAAACGAGCAACATTTTATCAAAACTATTCTCGCTTTTTTTGCCGCTTCTGATGGGATTGTTTTCGAAAACCTAAATTTAAATTTTGGAACAGAGGTTCAGATTTCAGAAGCGCGATCATTTTATGCCTATCAACAACATAACGAAATGATTCACGGTGAGACCTATAGTCTTCTTTTAGAAAAGTACATTCGTGATCCAATTGAAAAAAATAAAATGTTTCGGGCACTTGAAACAATTCCTTGCATAAAGAAGAAGGCTCAATGGGCTCTTGAATGGTTCAATCCAGACAAGTTGTTTGTAGAACGATTGATTGCCTTTGCGTGTATAGAAGGTATCTTCTTTTCAGGCAGTTTTTGTGCCATTTTCTGGCTCAAAAAAAGAAGTTTACTTCCGGGTTTATCATTTAGCAATGAATTGATAAGCCGGGACGAGGGTCTTCATTTAGAATTTGCAATTGAACTCGTGAGTTCATTAAAGTATAAACCAAAATCTAAAAATATTATTGAAATTGTAAAAGCTGCAGTTGAAATTGAAAAAGAGTTTATAGTTGAAGCTCTTCCGTGTCAATTGATAGGCATGGATTCCCAAAAAATGTCTCAATATATTGAGTACGTAGCTGATCGGTTACTAAAACAACTTGGTGTTGTTCCCGTGTGGAATTCTACCAATCCTTTTGATTTTATGGAAAACTTATCCCTGGATGGCAAGACCAATTTTTTTGAGAAACGTGTCGGAGATTATTCCAAGTTCGCTGATTCTAGTGGGCCAATCGGTTTTGACGAAGAGTTCTAGGACATCTTTAGGATGTTCTTGTTTGACTACAACATCATACATTATAACAAATGCAATAAGTAATACAGCGATAGCAAGGATGATTCCAAATACACTCATTCTTTATATTACTGCATAAATAATACCACCGTGCTGATCAACATCTTCGAACCCAACTGTGTTTTTTGAAGATGTTGAAAAGATTGCTGGGATGATAGGACTTGGGAGAAGACCTTGTGTAAATGGAGGTTTTGGTGGAGCCGGTCCCTCGCTAAGTGTATATCCCTCGGCCCAAGGCTGCATCATACTCTTTTCGGATGGTACTTTTGACTTTGAATTTGGGTCTGCCCAAGGCTGCCCAGAATCTGATACATCTGGGAGTTCTATGGTATTTATAACCGATCCACCAGATTGGGCGAGCGGGAATGGATTAATAGCACCAACCATAAATTCATTTTTAAAGTTTAAAGTTGCCCAAACTGCAAACATAAAGAAAATACTTTGAAGAATTAGTGCCTTATAACCAGATACTCCAAATAGTTTATTTATAGCCTGACAAGACATTGGAGATGCAAAAAATATAAAGAATAACGTGTAGATAAAAGCTAATACAAACTTCTTTTCCTGAATAATACCGTCACAACCACAACCACAATCTGGAAAGATACGACCCATTTACTATTACGTCAGAAAAAAGTTTACTTAAAGTTGAAAGGCCATAGATATAAAAAGTAGTAAAGATGGCCTCTCTTCAAATCAAATCTGCTTCCTCATTTGATGCTTCCTCCGTTGTCTTCTCCAGCCTTCGCAAGAACAAATCCGGTGGTAAAGCTGTTTACCTAAATGGGTCGGGTGGTACCAAGTTATTCCTTGAGTTTCCATTTATGCGTGCGCCTTTTGGACTCAGTACATTTACAGATGAGGCCACCAAGCGAATTTCATACTCCCTTGACTTGTCATTTGACAAGAATGACGACAACCTTTTGAAACTTCAAGAATCTCTCAAGAAGTTGGATGACACTGTAATCAAGATGGTTGCTGACAACTCTACGGAGTGGCTCGGTAAAAAATACAACACCAGTGTCATCGAGCAAGCCCTGTACAAACCCCTTATTCGCCCGGGCAAAGGAGATTATGCATCTACGATGAAGCTCAAGATCCTCTGTGATAGCAAGACCAATGTGTTTGTTCCAGAGGCTTATAATTTTCAGAGAAACAAGGTTCCTCTTGACAGTATTGAAAAGGGCCAGAAGGTCAAGTGCATTGTTGATCTCAATCAGATTTGGTTCATTGACAACAAGTTTGGTATCAGTGCACGCCTTCAGCAAGTGCTTCTTGAGCCTTCAAAGAAACTGCCTGCGTTTGCCTTCATGGATATTGGGGCAGCTGGCACAGATGATCAGATAGACGATGATCAGGAAGATGAAGAAGTTGATGAGTAAATAATTATCTAGGTTAGTATTATTAGAAATGAATATAGGGAAAAACCTTAAAAATCTTTTAAAAGATTCCGCGTGTGAACCTGAAAAGGTTATGCACGCCATTGTAAATAATAGAGGGTACGGTGGATTTAGAACTATGAATATTATAAACTCAAAAACTAACTCATTAAATATTGTGCCGCGTAAAAATGTAAAAGTATCGGAAAAAATTGGTTTAGGGTTTATAGGTAAAGGTGAATTTGGTACAGCTTTTATAGGATGTATTAACTCTAAATGTAAAAAACAAGTTGCTATCAAAATGCAAACCAAAAAGAAACTTTTAAAACACGAATATGAAATCTTAAAAATGACTTATGATATTACTCCACATGTAACAATCCCCTATTTATATAAAGATTGTGGGAAACACAGTATTCTTTATACTGAATATGCAAACGGCGGCGACTTTGAAAATATCTTTAAAAATTATCAAAATATTCTAAAACCCATTCACATTCAGACTCTTATATTTCAAGTTATTTTTACAATATATGCCATTCAAGAACAATACCCAACATTTCGTCATTTTGACTTGCACCCAGGTAATATCTTCCTTGACACAAACTTTCCAAAAGTTGGCGGAACCAAATATATAACTGGCCGTGACGTTTCGCATAATTTTAGGGTTCCTAATATTGGCATTCGTTCTTTAATTGGCGATTTTGGGTTAGCAAACATAAAAGGTGAAGAAAGTAACAATGTGAAAACACTTCAATATATTAATAATTATGGAGTTGGTCCCAATACCCATAAACTTTATGATCTTCACTTTTTATTGGGGACTTTATATGAAATAACTGAAACCGCAAATTTACCAAGTACAAAAAGATTTCGTATGTTTGTTGAGGAGATTTTCCCAAAAACAGCATATCTGAATGAATTATCATCCGTAACCACAAAGGGCCGATTAATGCATGGTATCACTCATAAACTACCAACACCCGCTAAATTATTGGAAAATACATACTTTCGGCCATTTCGTATGTTTGCTAAAAACCTGAGGGGTCACAGTCTTACAGATGTGTATCCAAAAAAACACAATCCAAATACATTTAAAAAGTTTGAAACATCTGTTAATGTTTTTGCAAATTTTCAATCTAAACTGAAACCATTGAAACTTGGACAAAGATCACCTATAAGTCCTGTGGCGTATAAAAATAAATTGAAATTGGCCGAAGTGGTTAAAAAAGCTGCAAAGCGCGTTGCGCCACGGACTTTATTGACAAATATTCCGGCTGTAGCCACTTTAAATATGCAAAGAATATTGAATGCATTAAAGGCGCGGGTTGCTTCTCCAGTTAAAATGCCGGTGAAAAGAAAGAAGAAGTCTCCGGCTGCTGCGGCATCTAAGAATGCGTTAAAGGCTTTATTTTCTAACAAACAATTGAAAGCTCTTGGTAAAATGGCTCCCAAAAAAGTCAAGGCCAATACTCAGTTTAATGTTAATAACAGTCCCCCAGAAGAGGAATACCGTAAGACACAGTTCCCAGTGACTCGCCCAAATGTTATGAAGTCACCAAAAAAAGTGATGGTTAGAAAACCAAAAGCTAGAAAGTCTGGAGAATTTGAAATAGCAAGCACAAATCCTGTATTTGCACCCAAAATGGTTGTAAAACAAGAATATGTTGGGCCTACACAAAATGTTGTAAAAGCCAAGGTGGCTGAACTAAAAGCATTCATTCAAGATGCGGATGTTCAAGTTATCAAATCTCCTACAGTACAAACCCGAAAACCACCACCAGCATCCGGAATCAGCACATTAAAATTATGGCAAATGTACAAGAAGAAATTAACTGAAAACTATTACGATAAAATGTCAAAAAATAGCAATATGTCTTATCAGAATAAGATGAACGAAGCTGGTACTCACGCAGGTAAAATAGTTAGAAACAAACAAAAGGCTGGTGAGGAACCGCCTCAGTACGTTTCAAAATGATAAAAAAAATAATTTATTATTATAAATGGATACCAACGTTATAATCGGAATTGTCGCTGTGATCATAATTCTGATTGTTCTTTATATGAAATATGGAAAACAGACAGGGTACGGATCTAATTCAACTTTCGGTGGTATTGGTTCATTTTGGACTGCTGGTTCCAGTGGCGGTGTAGCAGCAGATTCAGCAAGTCCTGGAATGTGGACTGTTTATGGGTCAGACAAGTGTGGTTGGACTCTTAAACAGTTGGCAGTTTTTGACAACAAAGGTATTCCTTATAATTACATTAATTGCGACAATGACAAGAGTGCTTGTAAAAATACTTCATCTTTCCCGACTCTTGTTGACCCAAATGGTGTCAAGACTGTCGGGTTTAACGGGCTGGCCTGAATTAACCGCGAATAACGGAAATCGCAATAGACATCAGAAGAGCGTCAAGAAGCGAATTGAGAGGCTTGAGTATGGTGATGTGAGGAACAAGTACCCGATCCCATACAAACATGAGAATAAATGCACTTATCACAATGATAAGAACCAAAATAGTCAGGGTGTAAAGAAACTCTGTGATAGTTTTAGATTGAGCCAAGTCCTTGAACATTTTTAATACATGCAAATATTAAAAATGTTGATGCCTTCTTCTCCTGATGCTCCTCCATATGAATGGGAACCCTGGGGAACTATTGGCCGCCGGTCCAATAACTGTTATGCCTATGGGGTAAATTGTTTTCAATTTTATAGACCACAGAAAAGTACACCAGGGGATGAAACAAAATTAGCAAACTTTAAATTACCATCTTATGAAACAAAAGCTGGTCTGACAAAAAGAATACTAATGGATAATCCTGGTAAAGTTATCAAGTGTTCGGCAAGTACAAAGCCTAAAAAGGGATTCTATAAAATGATGATGTTTATTGCACGTCACGGGAAAGAGTTTGATGATTTTCATTTCTATAGACAACACAATGAAGTTCATTATAAAGTTAAAAAAGGTGACACTGCATCAAGTATCGCCAAGTTTTTTCAAATTCCTATTGAACGTATAAAAGCAACTGAGCCTATTCGGCCTGGGAAAATAATAGTATTTGAAGCAAACGGGTGGAGCCATAAACAAGGGTGGGGAACAGGGCCATTGTTAGTGGATGCGAGTGGAAAACTTATTAAAGATCCTAGAAAGGCTGATCGTAGTTATGGAGATCTTAACTATAAAGAATACGGTGGTTCATTCTGCGTTAAAAATTGCGGGATCCAAGTCGGCAAGACGTATTCCTAAATCCCTAAAAAAAGAATTAAGATCTGAATCATTTTCAAGTGATATATCAATTTGAGTATCTGAAAATTCTGGTTGAATGCCCATACTTGTAATAAATGCAAGAAGTTCTAAAGATGTTAGTGGTGAATAAATATTTGATTGTGAATTTTCAGTATTTTCAACTCGTATAGTAATTTTGTACTTGTCAACAACTGCCCGACAATCTGGACACGTGCTAGAACCTCTTAATTTCCATTCATTTATACATTTTTTATGAAATAAGTGCATACATCTGAGTTCGGAAGAAGCTCTAGTTTTTCTAACTGGATTCAAACATATAGAACACGTACCTATGTTTGAACAGTGAAGATGACAGTTTATATTTTTACAATTGGTTCCTTTTGATGTAATTTCACCACAGAGTGACATCTTAGTTTATTCAAGCATGTTAATTTAGTAAATATTCGGCACCGCTAAAAGAGGTTTGTTACACTTGTTACAAGCTGATACTTCCTGTGTATTGGTTGTCCCAAAAATTGCGGGACCAGCTGACTGTAAAAGTTTTCGGTAAGAGTAATTGTCCTCGTAATAAATTTTATTTGATGTCATTACATAATCATTATACAATTTAGAAGCTGTGTTAACTGTGTAACAACGACCATCAGCCATCCCTATCCGTTGAGACATTTAAGTTACATTGAGAATTTAATCTGGGATAAAATCTAAATGTATTTGATTCAATCTGAGTATTGGCCTTTTCCATATGACAATAAGAATCACGATTGGTAAAGAAAAGAAGAAGAATTGCCAATATAATTAAAATTCCGATAAATACAATGTTTTTCATTTATTCTATACAAGTAATTTTAATTACATTGGTATTTTTTTAACTGTATAACTAATGTAATCTTTGCCCGGTATATTACCTGAACGAACAGCCACAAAGTAGTTTGGCATATCTGGCTGTGGAAGTATAAAAACCTGTCCAAGAGTTGAATTAACAGTTGGCTGTAACTGAACTTTATTAACCTCCACCTGAAGAAGTTTCATTTCCTCATCTTCTTTAATAATATCTTTAAAATCATAAAAAGTGCTGGATGCTGTAGTCGATGGTATCTGGTCATAAAACTCGGGGGAAATTACTGTAAATGTTACTCCAAGAATTATGGTAATTACTAAAAATAATAATATATAGTACTTCTTCATTACATTAAGTATTATTTATTTTTGGTATCGGACTCTATGGGTTTTTTAGCTACCGGTTTTTTAGCTACCACCTTTTTCTTTTTAATCAAAGGTTCATATACGCATAAAAGTCCATTATCTGTTGGATTTATTACTGAAGTTCTTTTATAATTAGGTACATCTTGGCACATGTATTGATGATATACGCATGGATCGTTTGATGATGGGCAATTCATCCTAGTCACTCCTGCATTAAAATCAAATGTAGGGAGTGGCACAACTTCATTTACATTTGAGCACATAACTTTGTAATCTAATGTATCGTATTTTTCATCTGGAACTTCGTTTATATCAAATCCAAATTCAGGTTTAATTGGTAGTTTAAATTTTACATCTTTTTCATAAGATGATAATCGTCTATTAATACAAATTACTACAACAATAAGTATGATTAGAGCTACTGATAAAATTAATTGTTTGTTCATTTATTATAACCAACCTTTATAATTTTTTGGATTTTTAGTAACTCCGACTAATCCTACATCTAAACTTTGTTTTTTAAAGAGCATAAACAATGCAATAAAAAATAAAACAAGAAGACAAGTATTTTCTAAAGACCATAAAGTTTTATGAACAAATTGCATTTTATAATTTCTATGAGAATTTAATTGGTGGGTTTTCTCTGGTGAATATCCATGGTTTAAATCCTTTCCCTTTTAAAACTGGTATCCAATCAACAAATTTGTAGCCCATAAATGTTTCAAAAATATCCGTATCGAGCGTTTTTGAAACCTTTATTCCAGGTGTGTTGTGAATATTCTGATTAACAATGTTAAATGCATAGGCAATTTCCTTGAGAGTTTCCGCACCTGTAATTATAATCTTACCAGTGCTGAATATACTGGTAGTCACCTCTTTCATATCAGAGGCTGGTTTAAACTTTATCTTTACGGCCGAGTACCTATCCGGTTCAAATGATACACTAAATATACCAGACTTTGAAAAGTGATCGGCAATTTTCATTAGATTAACATTGTAATTAAGGCTAAAGTTGGTATTTATCATAACAACCCTATAACTTTCCATAGGAACTCCATCATCATTAAGAAGTTCTTTAAAGATGGCTGAAAGCTGACCGACAATCCTCATACAGTCAAACAAGTCAGAACATCCGGCAACTTGAATACTTCCATTTGGAAAAACTTTTATAGATTTGGTACTGTACTGATCAGTATATCCAAGAGTAATCTGATTATAAAAGGTTGTGGGTTTGAGTTTCCATTCAAACCCATCAAAATCACTTCCGATTGTCTTTAACTTGAGAGAGCCACGCTGTTCCATAGCAGCTTTAATTTTAGGAATGTCAATTGTTCTGTCGCAACTCGAAATCATCGTAATTGTGGTGATTTTGACCCACGATGGGCGGTGTTCTTCTGGGATTGCATTTCTGAACTCGTTAAGTGTAAGAATATAAGCAAATGATCGTTGGGCAATCGCAGATGTAGCCATTTTTACTTTTTATATGGTAAAAACTAAACCAATCAAACCTAGGTTAATTTTAAACACATTTTTAAACTTTTAGATTGGCATACAAGTACCCTGCTCCCCTGCCTCCTTTTGCGCTTTGTTTTTATAACGACATTTCATTCCTGGCCCACATTTTTCTTTATTCGGACCCGTACCACCGCATTTTCCATCCGCCATTTCCATTCCTGAAAATTTCGCAACAATGCCGAGTGCAACTATAAGGGCTATAATAATCACAAGGGTTTTTGTACTCTTCATTTTATTATATACAAACTTAAAAAAATTGAGTACTATTTATATAAATGTGGGTCAATTCTGCAATCTACAAAAATGGAATGATCTCAGTTACATTCACCTGTTATCAGCCTGGTATTGGCTACAATAATCGTACTGAATTTTTATACACTACTCCAACTTATAATTGGAACAGTATAGATTTTTATAGTAAACACAAAACAACATACATTAATTTTCTAAACACAATGGTTGTTAAAACACTTGATATCAAGAGAAAGATTGCCAAGTTAGCCTTGTACGAAGCTCTTGATACCGGAAAAATTACCGATGTTATGAATGCAATTACCATTCTTGACCCAACGTTTGACCCTCCCATATTTAATCAACGGGCTAGGTGGCAAAGAGAGCTAGAATTTAAAATTGCTGAGGATACAAGTCTTATGGTTATATCAACTTGTTATAATGGACGCAATTTGAATCGTTATTTTAAAACTTTGATGCTAATGTAGCCAGCAAAACAATGAATGCAATGAAAAGAAAAATTCTTATAACTAGATCGGTATCTGACATACGTTTTTTAGGTTTATTACGGCGGTATTGTTTTACACGTTTTTTACACGGACTAACGACTTCAGTTGAATATGGTCCTTTATTTTTAATTTTATAGTTTAGTCCAAACACGTCACCATCTCTGTCGCAATACACAATGTCTTTATCCACACGTTGAGTAGGTTCAAGATTGCGAGACATTGGGCAATTTGGCTTTTGGGGATTGCACCACTCAATCTGGCGATCTCCTGCTGTTGTGGCGATGTCACAAGAGACGCTTGGAACCTGGGATTCCCAAATTTCCTTTGGCAACTGTTCATACACTGAATACTTAAAGGGGGCTGAGCGCGCACCTGGAGGATTAGAAAGAGTTGTATTAATTGGATCCAAACGATTATCGTATATCATTTACAATTAAGTAATATAATTCTTTTGAGCAATCTTGAGTTGATGTTTTTTCCACATTTCATCAAGATCAACATTTAACATTGAAGCAATTTGAAATAGATAACTAAATACATCGCCCATTTCCATTTGCACATCTATGCCCCTTTCCTTTCGTAGATTTGCCTTTTTAAAAGTTTTACTATGTTGTCTAATTGCTGACGCTAATTCTCCAATTTCCTCAGTAAGTAGCAACCAAACTGTATTTACATTTACCTTATCCCAGCCCTTGTATATACACATTGTCATTGTGGCATCGCGATATGCATTAAGTTCATTCATCTTACAAGTATAAGGCTTCATTATTTTAAGCTTGCTTACATACCAATCTTATTTTGGCCCATTCCCTTTCCAGCACTACTTGTGTTTGATGGAAGATTCATTAGATTGAGTGACGATGATGCATCCCTAAGATATCCCATGTATTGGGTAAGTCCTGTCATAACCTGAGAAGATGCCTGTTTTATAGAAATTTCATTCATTTTCTTGACTTGAGAACAAGTGTCGGCGTACGCATCTCCCGAGTTTGAAATAAATACTACTCTCATCAAAGCGAACAGATCTCCGCTATTTTGATAATCAATAGATACTCCAGTTGTCTTTTTAATATTTTCGCGTATCGCCCTTTGAACTAGATTTACATTAAATGTTGAGAAAAATAATGTGTTAAGAGGTGTTGGACATTGTTTGAGCGTTTCCATATTACAGTAGACCAGGAAAAAAAAAGTATGATAATTATAAATGGTGAATCAATCAGACTTTCCAGCCGCATATAATGGACCATATTGTAATATACAGAGAGGGCCTGTCTGTAAAGCTCCAAATTGTTTTATTGGATCGTATGTTCCTGTAACAAAGGGTGGAAAAATGGGTCCTTTTTTAGTCAATTCGTATCTTTTAACTCCTTGGAGATACGCCGGAACTGTTTCAGCAACCCCAATTCGTGAAGAAAATGTATCAGCATGCGTTTTTGGTTATAAAAACTAGAATACCTAATTATAAAAGATGAAGGTTGTTAAACGTTCAGGTCACTCCGTACCCATCAAGTTTGATCAAATCACAACACGTATTCTTAACCTTACTAATGGATTATCAAGTGGCGTAGATGCAACAAAGATTGCTCAAAAAGTATCATCATCCATTTACGATGGAATTTCAACACAAGAAATTGATTCATTGTCAGCTGAAATTTCAATAGGAATGATGACGGAAAATGCAGATTATGAACTTTTAGCAGCACGAATAATTGCAAGTAATATTCAGAAAAAAGCAGCAAAAACATTTCATGCATCTATGAAACATCTATATGAACTCGGTATTCTAAATGAACACGTATGGCATATTATAAATATAAACAAACACGATCTTGTTATAGAACCTTCCAGAGATTTTGAGTTTGGATATTTTGGTCTCAAGACTCTTGAAAAAAGTTATTTAATGTCCGGAGAGACTCCTCAATATATGTTTATGAGAGTTTCTGTGGGTATACATAATTATGATATTCCCCGAGTTCTTGAAACATATGAATATTTATCAAAGGGGTACTTTATTCACGCAACCCCCACACTTTTTAATGCAGGAACCCAAAACCCCCAAATGTCTAGTTGTTTTTTACTAGCAACCAAGGATGATAGTATTGATGGAATCTACGATACTCTCAAACAGTGCGCCAATATAAGTAAGTGGGCTGGTGGTATAGGTCTTCATATTCATAATGTTAGATCAAAAGGTTCTATTATCAAGGGTACAAACGGCGTGTCTGACGGAATTATTCCAATGCTCCGAGTTTTCAATGCAACCGCACGATACGTGAATCAGGCCGGACGCAGGAAAGGATCTATAGCTGTGTATCTTGAACCGTGGCACGCCGACATAATGGACTTTCTTGAACTTCGTTTAAATCAAGGAGATGAGGAGTCTCGCACAAGAGACTTATTTACAGCACTCTGGATCCCAGACTTGTTTATGAAACGAGTTAAAGATGGTGGCACGTGGTCTTTGTTTTGTCCTTCTATAGCACCAGGACTTTTTAATGTATACGGTTCGGACTTTGACGTGTTATACACAAAGTATGAAAATGAAGGACTTGCAAATAAGGTGGTAAAAGCTCAAGATGTTTGGTCAGCCATTCTAAAATCACAAACTGAAACTGGAACTCCATATATGCTTTACAAGGATTCTTGTAATTCAAAATCAAATCAAAAAAATCTAGGAGTCATCAAGAGTTCAAATCTTTGCACTGAAATAATTGAATACACTGATGAAGACGAAGTTGCTGTTTGTAATTTGGCATCTTTGGCTCTTCCTAAATTTGTTAAAAATGGTGTATTTAATTATGTAAAACTTCACAAGGCGGTTCAAATTGTAACACGAAATCTTAATCGTGTCATAGATAATAATTTTTATCCTATTGAAGAAGCTAAAAAGTCAAATATGCGACACAGGCCAATTGGTATAGGTGTTCAGGGACTGGCTGATGCCTTTTTACTTTGTGGTTATCAATTTGATAGTGATGGTGCTTCAAAAATGAATATTGCAATATTTGAAACCATATATCACGGGGCTGTTTCGCAAAGTATAGAACTTGCCGAATCAGAGGGATCATATGAAACATTTGAAGGATCCCCTGCTTCAAAAGGAATTTTTCAGTTTGACATGTGGAAGAATCCAAAGTTTAGCGGTCTTTGGGATTGGGAACCTCTTCGTGGTAAACCAATGAGAAACAGTCTTTTAGTTGCACCTATGCCAACCGCAAGCACATCACAAATTTTGGGTAATAATGAATGTATTGAACCGTACACAACTAATATTTACCTAAGAAGAACCTTGGCGGGGGAGTTTGTAGTTGTTAATAAACATCTTGTTGAAAAATTAAGTAAATTAGGAATTTGGTCAAAGGATATCAAAGATAGAATGATTCGTAATGGTGGTTCTATTCAGGAAATTACAGAAATACCTAAAAATATCCGTATTCTTTTCAAAACTGTTTGGGAAATTAAACAAAAAGTTTTGATTGATATGGCACGGGATCGTGGGTGTTTCATAGATCAGAGTCAGAGTCTTAATTTATTTATGGAAGAACCGACTGCTTCTAAACTGTCGAGTATGCACATGTATACGTGGGAACAAGGTTTGAAAACTGGTATGTATTATTTAAGAAGTAAGGCCAAGGCTCGGCCTATTCAAGTTACATTGGAACCAGATTGTAAAATGTGTTCTGCTTAATAGGATACACCATCGTATCCATAAAACTGTGCATTTCCAGCGTGAGGAAATGCATTTATTAATTCTGGGTTGGTTGTTAAATATGGACACCGTAAATTAACTCCAATTGCAACTGGTTCGTAAATTGAACTCGGGCCAAAATTATTCCTAACACCTGACTGTAATCCTGAATATTCTAGTTCTTCATCGTGATTCATATGAATGGGCGGTGCATCATTAGCCAATCCACACGAAGTTGTTATTTTTTCTGGTACTGATGCAACAACAATTTCTTTATCGTAGTTTTCATTGTTTTCTCTAACTTCATTAAATTTTAAAAAGCATAAAATAAATATTATTGTAACTACTATTCCAATAATAAGTGGTTTATTTGTCATTATATATATTATATATTTTTAAAATTTACAAGAGTGTCAATAGGCCGCGGGACGGAACTCTCTATGTAATTTCATTATCAGATATACGAATACAATTGTAGATGTTAATCCAATTACTAGAGTAATATCTTTGTTCATTTACTTTTTACAAATATAAAGTTTTTGATGCATATATAATAAAAAGGAATGAAGTTCATTGACTTTACAGCTCCTGACTTTGGTGAGTACACTAGTCGCAAGATTGTCCTGTCGTTAAATGATAAGCCTATTCGCTTACAAATTCCTAAACTCTATATGCCATTTGGCATTTCAGGTTTTACTCCTGATTACGGTCAGAAGAAGTGGAACATTGATTTTTCAATCAAGAATTGGGATCAAGAGTCTTATAATCAAAAGTTTTACAGGTTTCTTATAAATCTTGAAAATCAGATTATTGATCATATTCACAAGAATTGTGAACAAATATTTTTCTGCGCTCTTCCTCGGGATTCAATTGTGGCAATGTTTAATTCAAACATCAAGCCTTCCGATGGTCGTGATCCCAGGTTCAGGGTCAAAGTTGATACTGATATGAATGGTCGTATTAAACCTATTATTTTTGATGAGAATGAAACTGATATCACTTCAGTTGCTGAAGAGAAGCTTCATTCTCATAAAATGGGATCAGCTATTATTGAACTCAATAGTGTCTATTTTATGAACAAGCGTTTTGGACTAACTTGGAAGCTTCATCAGCTCAAGGTTTTTGAGCCTCAAGCAAAGAAAGCAACCGGTTTTCTCTTTTCGTCTATTGACGGGAAAGAGCCGCAAATGGGTTAGATCGTTTAAACATCCGTAGAGATAGCTTCTTCTTTTGCATAGCCCTCCTTTTAGATTCCGCATCCATCTTGCGCTGCATGTGACCCTCCCGAGGACCGCGAGCAACACCCTTATTTGTACGAATACGACGACCACTTGGGTGACGAGGAGTCAACCCCGTGCGCGCTGGGGCAGCCTTGCGAGCACGCTTCTTTCTAGGCGCACCTGGAGTATTAAAAATCATCTGAAAAGCCTTGGCCTCAGTCATACGCATACCACCTTTGTTCTTGCGAACGCGGCGACCGGCGATGGCCGCTGGGCGAATAGGCGCAGGGATGTTATGGCTTGAGTGCACCCGAACAGCCAGTGTTCCGGGGGCACGAACGTGGAAAGCCGCTTTTGGCTTGTACGTTTTGGTACCATCTGACTTCTTTATAAAGAATTTACCTTTGGCTGATACATAAATAATGCGCTTTTTGCTATTTCTAAAGTGAGTATTAGAATCCATTTTATATAATTATAAAAGAAAATAATAATTACATAGATCCATATGCTATTTTAGCGCAGTAAATTTGTAAAGATTCTTTAAGTAGTTTTCCTGATACAAATCCATAAGGTGCTGTTGGGGTCTGAAGTGATTTTTTAGCAGATGTTACCGATTTCATCCAAAGTTGAATAGCTTTTGGTGGAAGACTTTTAGCCATTTAACATGTACAATTATTAATTATTTAGATATTGCTTCTTTCTTCATTTGTTGTATACAAGCACCAAATGAAGATCTAGTATGAATAATACCCATTTCCTCACATTTATTAGCAATAAATAAAAGCATTGGATTATTTGTAAGTACAAATGGGCTATATGAATCTACATATTTCCAGTCTTTTATATATTTCCAAGCACCATCAACTTTATTACAAGCTTCACGAGTACCATCTAACAATTGATCCATTTATTATATAGAAATTTTACATTTTATCAGCCTTTTTGTGGTACGCATTAACAAGTTTCTTGTGGTCTTTGGTACCCTTCTTGGGCATTAAAACCATAGATCCATCTTTGGACTTGTGCTCTTTGCGATACTTTGCAGCCATCTTCATCCACAGCATAGCCTTGGGGTTGTGTTTGGTAGCCTGGCTAGCAGCCTTAGACACGTAACGAACACCAGCAGATGTCTTTTTGGCCATCAAATCGCCGGGTTTAAGACCACCTGGTGTATGGGCTGCGGTATTATTCATTACTTGACGACGGGATCCTTCTGCGATTTCAACCATTTTAGTATATATAATTACACTTGGAAAATTTTTAGAACATCACTAAGGCTGGCTGAACTTTTTCCTACTGGTATTTGAGCACGAAGTCGTGGGTCGTTAAGCACCTCCGAACAAATCTGCGACTTAAGTCCCTGTAAGGTTACTATAGCCTCCTCCGCGCTTGGGTAATCGCCTCCTGTACATATGAATTTTCTGACCACAACTTTTTGGGTCTGACCTGTCCTATGGCTTCGAGCAATCGCCTGTAGTTCGGTTGCTGGATTCCAAGACGGAGCCATAATATAGACCCGAGTCGCCGCCTGCAGGTTAAGTCCTTGTCCACCAGCCTTTATCTGAATCAAAAATACCGCACCACCTGCACACTCATTGAAGTGTTTTATCTGACGCTCCCTAACATCCTTATCAACAGACCCATCAATCCTACAAACTGCGCCTATCCTATGTTCAATTATATCCATCTCCTCAATGAATTGACAGAATATAAGAGTCTTTTCAGTCGGATGGTCTTTCATCATTTTAAACAGGGTATCCATTTTCATACACCCGTGTTTCCAAGTATCAAACTCGTGGCCATTTTTGGTTGCAATCCCGTTTAGATACAACTGTGGATGAACCATTACCTGTCTAATTCTAAGAAGGCATTCAAGAATAACCATCATATGCATACCTACATTAGTCGCGCGATTCACAATTGACTTGATTCTATCCTTATTTAGGTCAAATACTGTATCATATAGGGCTCTTTCCTCTGGGTACATTTCAATCTCAACATTTTGAAAATCACAAGGTGGCAAGGCTAATCGCTCATTGAACTTGGATACATCCTCCTTGGTTCTACGAAGCACATAGGTTTCCCGAATCTCTTGAGTTTTAGCCTGAACGTGGTTACGACTTAGCCCCACAAAAGAACACAAGGCAACAAAGTCCTTCATAGAATTGAATACTGGTGTACCAGAAACAACCCATCTAATAGAAGAGTTTAGACGGGCTAGTGAAGCGTGTCTCTTTGACCTAAGTGTACGCACCTCGTGACCCTCATCAAGAATGACCCTATCCCAATGAATTTGATGGAGAATGGTTGGTGTCCCAAGTGGAGCTCCCGAAACCGAAGTAACTGAATAGGGAGCAATCACAATATCGTACCCAAGAAATTCTTGAGCATCCCGAGTTCTACCTGTACCATCAAACATCAAGACCCGGAAATTAGGAGCAAACTTGTGAATTTCATCCTTCCATTGGGAAACAATTGACTTTGGTACAACAATTAGGGTATGCTTCTTGGTGTTACCAAGCATAACTGCGATAAGCTGAATAGTTTTTCCTAGACCCATCTCATCACAGAGAAACCCACCTTTTGGACCCTTGGGTGATAGCTCACGAATAAGCATCCAAGCAACACCCTCCCTCTGATAGGGGGCGATTAAGCGGCCTTGCAGCTGTTCAGTAGCGTATCGGTAACGTTGGGAGATTTGGGTATCCATTGAGAGTGAGTATATGATTAGTCATCTCAAAGTCCTAAACCTTGGCTACATTTTGACACATTTTTTGAACTATTTTGACTTAAAAATACAACCCATAATATATATAAGATGAACGTAAAACGCCTTAATTATATTGGTTCAAAGTATCAATTACTTGATTGGATCAAACAAACTATAGAAACAAAAACTGGATGGACTTCATTCGGGGACAAGAAGATTGCTGATTTATTTGCGGGGACTGGGGTTGTTTCACATTACTTTAGGCTTCTTGGAGCAGAGGTTCATTCAAATGACGCTGAAAAATATAGCTCAATAATTAGTCACGCCTTGACTAGATCTACCTGTACTACTCATTGTTTAGAAGTCATAGAAGAGGTACAAAATGAATCGTGTGTTGGATTTATAACCAGACATTATAGCCCCTATGAAGGTAATGAAAGAATGTTTTTTACAATTGAAAATGCAATGAAAATTGATGGTATTCGTAAAGCTCTTATTAACAGAACTGATCTATCTGATAATAAATTTAAGTTTCTTTTGGCATCACTTATTATAAGTGCAGATGCAGTAAGTAATGTACCAGCTGTCTACGGCTGTTATCTTAAGAATTTCAAGGCCAAGGCACTAAAAAAAATGATACTTGCCCCAATTCATACATTGGAAGAATCACCGTGTTCAGAATCACAAGTTTATAATTGTGATGTTATTAATGGTATATTTCCTAAATTTGATGCAGTTTATTTAGATCCACCATATAATGAACGTCAATATTCTAAAAATTATTTTCCACTTAATATGATTGTTGAGCAATCTGAAAAACCTCTCAAAGGTAAAACTGGTATTCCCGAAGAGTGTTTTTTATCATCCTTTTGTAGAAAGGGCCAAGTAGTTGCCTCTTTTGAGAAACTTGTTCAAAATCTAAAAACAGATTGGATATTTTTATCGTATAGTAGTGAAAGTCTTATATCCAAGGATAATATGATGACTCTTCTAGGTAAATATGGAATTGTTTCTATTGTGGAACGAGACTATAAACGATTTAAATCATTTGAGTACAATGCAGACAATGCAATTAAGGAGTATATATTTTGTTTACAAAAATTCAACATCTAAATTATCCTTGAATAATTCTAAAAAGTTTTCAAAATACCAACGAATTGCCATATTTGATCGGCTTTTCGAGTGAAACTGAAACTCTACTATGGCTACTCCTCCAACTTTAAGCGTTGATGATCCTATCCATTCCTCGTGAGTCATTGTCCACGTGTACTCGTAGTCGTTCCATTGAATTTCCTTCTTAGTCTTGATGTACTTGATGGTATTTTTTGCTTCGTTATAATAAATTATTGGACAATCAAATGTATATTCAAAGAGAACTGGTAGGATTTTATTAATGTTTTCCTGAATATCCTTTTTCAAGGCTTGAATTTCTGTGAATTGAAAATTCATCAATTCACAAAACTTCAATGGTTGTGGTTGTCCGATAACTTGGGGTGCAACTTTTCCATCTTTTTTGGTTGTTTTTGCACTTAAGTGCTGAGAACCATCCAAACTCGTAAAATCATACCTAGACCCACTCTGAGCGGAGTGCTTGCAATCGGGGAAGAGGTCTTTGAGCCGTGTGAGCCGTGGCACCAATATTTGGGGTGTATCCAGGTCGTATTTGTATTTTCCAACATATGGAATATTATATACAAGGCACAATGACTTTTCAAATATTTTTCCAGTATTTTCGGTTTGGATTTTAACAGTAGTCATTCTTAACATTAATTATATTAGATTTGTATTGTTTATCATAAACCTATGCTATTTTTAAACAAGTTTTTAGTTATAAAGACTGTATCCTACTAAATAATTTTCTTGACCTTCTTCTTCTTCTTCTTGTTCTTCCAGTTTATGTTTTTGACTTTTATTACCTAAATAAGTTTGTTCATCTTTTTGTAATGCTTTAATTATTTGTTCTTGTGTTGGTCGTTCACCTTTTAATTGTTTAAATGCTGGATGTCCACTCAATGCCCTTGTATTTTTACAAGTATTTGGGCACGCGGAATTACAATTAGTTTGTGGTATTTTTAAATCTTTTGTTGCTATACATTTTGTATCGTATCCACGCCCTGTAAAATTAGCATCATTATAACAGCTAAACTTACATGTAGGATCTTTGTCATCTGAGACACTTTGAGCTAAAGTTACACCTACACCAGATACAGCTAGGTTTGAAGCATTCTTTAATCCAGCACTTTGTAAACTACTTTGTAAACCATCTGGATCTGTTTTTATTTTTTTTGCTGCAGCATTAGCCGCATCTACATCATCCCCTTTATCCATTTCTTTGCTCATAAAATAAAATAAAATAATTAAAACAATAAGTCCTAATATTGTATAAAGTGCATTTTTTGTTGGTTTATCCATCATCATTCTATAATATAGTACAATGAAATATTTTAATCAAAATTGTCATATTTTAATAAATTAAAATTTGTATCCATACCCATTATATCCATGTTTTTATCCATTTTAATAGGACTTTGACTCATTATCACTGGTGGTGATGCACTCATCGGAACTGGAGTTGAAACTGGGTCTGGCACAGGAACTGGCACTGGAATTGGTAATACAACTACCGAAGTACTCACTTTTACTGGGGGTGGTGGAGTTTCTTTTCCTATGTATAGTAAAAAAAATATTAATACTATGATACTTACAAATCCTAAAATAATATTCAGTGTATTAAACTCCATATTATTTTATCATTTTATTTTAAATTATGATACTACTTTTATCATCAATTTTTCTTATAATACCTCCCATAATAGGTAATTTTGTAGGACCTATTGAGCAATTAATTCAACTTGCAATGTTCCTGATAGTTATAACATCTTTGGTTCATTGGAATAATCCGGTGAGAAATACTTTTAATTCGCGATTTGATTCAAGATTGGTAAAATCAACAATTATTTTTACTTCTATTTATGCATTGTTCTTCAAAGGTCTACATGAACAACAAAGAAATTTTGTAATTTTTTTAATGGCCTGTTTGGCTTTTTCATTTTATAAAGGTTCTCAAGCTTCAAGTAAAGAGTGGTGTTCTGATGATCACCTAGTTAAACATTATTTTGTTCACATGTTTGGAATACTAGCGGGATTGGCTATTTTTACTTAGCGTCTTTTAGTAGGACGAAGAGGCTGATTATACTGGACTTTATTAGCTGCACCCACCAATCTTCTTGCATTGGCTGTATTTACTGCAGTTGGTCTACGTGCAGGTACTAAAAAGATTGGGCCTCTGCCGTGCAGTTCATTTACCATATTTTTTAGTTGTTGTTTCATAAGACGCACAGAAGCGGGACGTCTGGCTGCTTCTTCTCTGGGAATTGCTTGATAGTGAACATTAATAGCTTGTTTTAAAAGTGCTCTAGCCCTTGGAATAATATTTGCATTACTCCTTGGTCCTTGATTTTTAATATAAAATCTATTTAAAGGATTTCTTGCAAGTTGACGATTTCTGTGATAGTATATATTTCTATTAAGGTGGACAAATCCATTTTTTTCCATCTTATTTTTAAAATTCTGTTCAGCCTTTCTCCTATTCTGTTCTTCAAGTTCTGGAACCATAGTTAAAACGCGTCTAATAAAATTTGGTGGTAAAGCATTTGGGCGAGATGACATACTTGCTAACCTGGATATAGCCATTGCACTAGCTTTTGATCGCGGTGACATTTATATTTAATCACTATTATTTTCTTCATCATCTTCAATCTCACATTTTAAAACAATTGGTTCTTTTTCTACAATTTTACGCGGTGTTCTAGTCTTGGGTAAAATATCATCACAACCGTTTGCCCTGTGCCAAATAATCTTGTCCCAAAGATCTTTCATAATTGGAAGATTATCCTGAAACCATTGACGATCTCTGGGAACGTGAACAACTACAAATTCAGCCGGACCTGGCCACGTTATATCAGCCGGTTTATATTGAATAAAATCGCACGTATCTAAATCTAAAATTTCCATTAAAAGTTGAAGTTGTGGCATATAGTAAACAGGCACTTCAGGTTTGATATCCCTTCTAAGAGGACATTTTATCTCTAGGAGCTTTCCAGATTCTGTGATACCATCTGGACTTCCACCTAACCAAGAGTGAATAGGATGTGGTCTAAGTCCAATTTCGTGAGCAATTTCATTATATTTCAGACAGTAAATATCTCTAGCCTCTTCTTCATACTTATTACCGTGCAAAGTTGCAATATTGCCGTCAAACTTTTTAAGACCACACTTTTTTAGGATCAAGTCTTTAGGTTTTTCATATGGATTAACACCTATAGCAGTTGCTGCGTCACTAGCCGTGAGCATATTACCTCTAAGTTTGAGCCATTCATCGGATCTTTGGGCGGCGTACTCACAATCCAGTAAATTTCTGACTCGTTCATCCATTTACCATTTAAATAGGTAAATGTTTAAGTGCATCTTGTGCAGCTATTTGTTCTGCTTGTTTTTTATTTTTTGCAATGCCAAAACCGGTCACAGTTCCATCAACCATTGCCGAAATTTTAAAAACGCCATTTACATGCGATTCAATAATATAAAGTGGTAAATCAAACTTTTTACTTTGACAAAATCTCATTAAACGATCCTTGTGATTATCATCAATAAGAAGACAACCCATATCAACCATTTCGGGGTTTTGAAAAATATTTAAAATAAATTCCTTGGCGTGTAAAAGTCCTAGATCAAGATAAATCGCACCTATTAATGCTTCAAACACATCTTCCAAAACTTTTGGGTTTTTATTCCAACCATTACGCATTCCCTTGTCATCCATAAGAATCCACTTATCAAGTTCCAACTTTGAAGCAATTTGAGCCAGCGTTTCTCCTCTTACTAATTTTGTACGCGCCTTGGTCAGGAAACCCTCCTGTTTATTTTCGTACCGATCAAAAAGATACTTTGTTATAATAAATCCGAGAACAGAATCCCCCATAAATTCAAGGGTCTCAAAAGATTCAATTAACGTGTATTTTTTCATCGCTGATTTATGGGTAAAAGCCCTTTGGTAAAGCTTGAGATTGGTAACTTTGACACCTATCAAAGCATCAATCTCAGATTTTACGAGTACTGGGGGATTTATAAGTGCAGAATATTCATCATCATCGGAAGAAGAAGACATTCGTTTTGTAATATATGCGTATTAGTTTTTAAGCCACAACTGTTTTAGCCTTCTTGACAACAACACGCTTTTTAGGGGCATCTGCCTCTGTGGGTGAATCAGCTGCTGGCTTTTCAGCAACAACTGCAGCCGCCTTTGGTTCCTTGGGTGCCTTGGGTGCCTTGGGAGCTTTGGGTTCCTTGGGAGTCTTGACGTAATGAGGGCTGAGATACTTTTGGATATTCAGAAATGTAACCTGAACACCCTCTGGAGGCTGAAGAAGCTCACGAAGTCCATCATCAAGAATAATCATACGACCGTTGTCCGGGTGCTTGAGATCATTTAGCGTAATGTACTGATTAATTCTGCGAGTCACTTCACTTCGTGAAACGGTATCCTCATCGGCGAGTTTCAGAAAAGTTCTGAGCATTGGAGACACTTCAAGGGTTCTATTGAAGCCATTGTTAGCTGCGCGGGTCTTTGCCTTCTCACCTGTAGGATCCTCCTGAGTGGCTCGGATCTTACGAACAATCTTGGTAAGGGCTTTAATATCTGAGCGGAGGGCAGCAAGTTCAATCTCCATTTAGTATACTATGGGACTGTTTCTTTAAGTGTTTAAATGAGAGCAAATGTGCCAGCAATCGCGAGAGCTATTAAAAGAATAATAACCGCATAAAAATAACGATTTAGTATTGGTTCTTGAACTTCTTTTGCTGAAACAGTTAGCCAAGGATTTGGTACAGGGCGAGTGTTATTAAATGATACTTTTTCAAGAGTTGTGCTATCTCCTGGACAGGGTCCAACCGAATTAGTTCCTTTACACGTTCCACATCCAGGATTGCAAAAATTGAACATATCTGCAATTTTCCCAGTCTTTGGATCAATTGCGGTTGCAATGTATCCGCAAGCGGTACTTCCATTTTTCATCAAGTGTGGTGCGCACGCTTGTCCCGAAAAAGCTGCATCACACGTGTTTTGATCAGTGCAAGTTGGTGGTGGCTGTATAGACTCTTGACAAAATCCCGGTGAAACTCCACCTGGACAACATCCGGGGTTGCATAGGTACGTAAAATGACTATCGGTATAACCACATACATAATTTGCTGTATACCCCAAAGGACTTACATTTAATATTGAACATTTACCAGGTGCAAAAGTACAAGCTTTATTATCAGCACATGTTGATTGAATAACATCGGCCGACATTATATATTATATTATTATAAAATAATGGACACTTCGTTTTATTCAGATTCCGTTGTGGAAGATTTTATTCAAACAAATTTATGTCAGTCTGATCGTAAGCTATATAAGCATTATCTAAATAATGATGTTGCAAAATTTAGAGAACGTATTCATAGAAAGTACCCAACAACTTCAGATAAAAGAATTGAACAAGTTGTTTATGCGTGTATAACTGATAGTATTCGTGATATTATTCTTCATACAATTGGAAAACTGACTGAAAAAATGTATCCTTCTGGTGACCTTGTTATAACGGGTGGAGAAGCTTTCAACATGTATTTTGAAAAAGATTCCAGAATAATTACAAGTGATATTGATACAAAGTTTATTCCAGTTTTTAGAGGACAATCTGGTCAACTTATTTCAACAAAAAGTTCTAAATATTTTGGATTTCTTCAATCTGTCAAATTACAACTTTGGAATAATCTTGGTGAAATTGCAAAATCATTAAATAAAAAAATAAGAGATAGAATTATTAAAACATTAAAAGGTACAAAGATTGTCAAGTTTTTAGGAATATCATTTCCAGAAAAAGGACCTTGGGTAACTCGCCGATATACTTTGATTCAGAAGAAACGACACGATTTTAAATCAAATAATGTCAAACTTGAAGATGTTTTAATTGATGTAGAACTTTTTGCACTTGATTTAAAAATTAAGTATTATTCAGTTGAAAAGAATAGAGTTATTAAATCAAATATGGGTGGTATTCTTGATATTGCCATTATGAGACCATTTGAAGTTGGGTACGAGATTGCATTTTCAAGAAATCAAGGAATAATGTATTTTAACAAGGATCAGAATAAAATGGTTTCTGATAAACGAATAATGTTTGCCGGAAGAAAATTCTTAATTGAAGATGTGTATTTGATGCAGCAACTCGGGCTTCGTCCAAAAAAAGCGGCCAAGGATAAAAAAAGAATGCTTACATTTGCTAGACAAGTTTTAGGTCTTACAACTATTCAAAAATCAGATCCACTTGATGTCATATTTAAGAAATCAATGAGAAAATTAAAAGAAGTTTCGGGACAATCTATAAAGAAACGACCAATTTTTAAACTTGATTATAAAAATATTGATCCCAAAAAGTACAAGAATTTTACAACTACACCCAAACCATCTATTGAATATCAAATGATTGGTCTTCGTGGTCCAAGAAATATAAACATTCCAAAATTTGCAATTACATCTGGACCATTTAGATTTAATATTAAAAAAAGAAAATGGATAACCAATACTAATAATTTGTATATTAAAAATGAAAATACGTACCGAGCAACTGAAAAAATAAATTCAAAATTTCATCTTGAAAATTTATTATATGGTTACAATCCAGTCCGAAATCAATGGATGCCTAAAAATCTTATTAAAAAATCTGCAATGATTCCAATAGTTGGTTTAAAGAATACATCATTTATACTGGTAGACAAATGATTTTCGGAAAGCCCAAGAAACTTCCAGATGGTCGTTATTACCTTAAAGTTACCAAGGATGACGAAACTCGTGTAATGTATCAGTTAAATAGGACAAAACTTGTTACAAAGTTTGATGATTCAGAAAATGTGACTCTTGAACTTACCGATGCGGCTGTTTCTATTATTTCTAGCGTTGATGAAAGTATACTTGCGGCAGCCAAAACAAACTGTCTTGATTGGTTTGGAAAGAATCTTGCAGAAAAGACTCTGGATGCCGCATTTTCCCGAAGCGTCACGGGTGGTCATCTTATGACTGTTGGCAAGGCGACTGTCAAGGGTCAGATTCTTACAAAGGTTTATACAAATACAAGGGACTTGGTTGAATCTAGTGTACTTGAAGCGGATGTATCGTGTGATGTTATGCTTGAATTTTCTGGTATTTGGTTTATGAAAAAGACATTCGGTCCTATCTGGCGTATTGCTCAGGCCAGGATGTTAGCAGCTCCTAAAAAGTTGTATCCGGATGAATATCTTTTCCAGGACTCCGAGGGCGATGCTCAATCAGAAGAAGATGCAGATTACATTTGATCAAAAAAATTAAATCTCATATGTATAGTAAATGATGAAGTTTGATTCAAAGTCCATGGTGATTATTGGCCTTGTGTTGGCTCTTTTATTTATTCTTTTTGGTCCCGCATCAGCAAAGTCTTCGTATATGTATGCACCCCCAGATGTCCCATCATCAGAGTATGCACCAGCAAATCTTGCTGGAACTGATATCAACCTTGTGACAAGTTGTGCACAGAATGCTGGGGTTGGGCTTGCTTCATCTCTCCTTCCCCGCGAGTTAGCAACACAGGAAAGTTTTGGACAGTTTGCACCAGATGATGTTCTATCTGGCCAGAACTTTCTTGATCCCAGGAGCCAAATTGGGTGGCCAGAAACCATTGGAGGTGTTCTCAGAAACGGCAACCAACAAGAGCGCGCAGAACCACCCAATCCCAAGCAGGCCTACACATGGAATAATTCTACAATTACCCCAGATCTTATGCAGCGCAATCTGTGCACTTAAAGTTTTTGTTCATTTATTACTAAATGGCTTCCGAAATTACAGATGAGTTCCGCGCCGCTATGGCTTCTTGGGTTGAGCTTAAGACACAACTTACCGCAGCACGAAAGGATATGAAAGTATTAAACAATCGCGAAAAGCAACTCAAGGAATACATAAAGACTTATATGAAAAATCAACAAATAGATAATGTCAATCTTAAAAATAACGCAAAAGTAGCAATCAGACATACTGTTAAAAAGTCAACTATGACGAGAGAGGCTGTTCGTTCCGGTCTCGCCATTTATTTTACAGGGGATGAAACTAAGATTGAGGGAGCAATGAATGCAATCATTGACAATCTTCCACAGACTGAGACCGATGTAATAAGTCTCACGGGCTTAGAAAAAAGGACCGACAAGTAGATAAGAAACGTTATTAAAAATGGTTTGGTCTGAATATGTTCAGGAAGCGCACGCACACGATAATGACTGTGAAATGTCGGATGGTGATAATCACGAAGATGGAGACCGCTGGATGAATTGCGATGATTGGACAACGTGGCACTCACAGGATTTAATGAATATGTGGATGTCAATTAGAGCCTATCGGGAAGATTCCGGAACTTATTATAGTATTTTAAAAGTTGCCACGTATACCGATTTTTGTGAATTTTGTTATCGCTTTTCTCATCAGTAAAAAATTATCAGTATACTTTAAATGATTGATGTTACTGGCCCTAAAGTTCTTATTCCAACCGTTCTCTTTGCACTATTGAGCCCCGGTTTAATCCTTCAACTACCAGACAAAACACCAGGTGAAGTTGGATGGTTCCATTCTGACCATACATCTAAAATGTCAGTTTTGTTTCATATGCTCGTCTTTATCATTGTATATTCTCTTATTGCCAAAGCTATGAACATTGTTCTCACAAAGACTGACCTTATTGTTACCGCCTTCTTATTTGCTATGCTTTCTCCAGGTATGTTGCTAACTCTGCCACCAGGTGTAGGTGGCATCTTTAACTCGGGACAGACTGGAATTGGCCCAATCCTTGTGCACGCGCTTGTATTTGCCATTGTGTTTGCGCTAATTCGCCGCCAATTCCCTCAGTACTATTAGTAACAATGAAGTATCTTATTCTTGGTCCAGGTGGTCAAGGATTATTTATAATGCTTGGATATCTTAAAAAAATTGAACACCAACTCAAAGATGTTGAAGAAATTTCTGGAGCGTCAGCCGGTGCACTTTTAGCATTTGGTTTAGCAACTGGAAAAACCCTAGATGAAATATTAAATTTTTCAATAAATATTGATATTGAGAGTCATATAAAAATACAACTCAAAAATTTATTGAAAAACTTTGGATTCATTGATACTGTTAAGATTAAAGAAACACTCATACAAATAGTTGGATATAATCCACGTTTCAAAGATCTTAAAATAAAACTTCACATTTCGGCAATGTGTCTAAATACATCAAGTACCGTTTATTTTTCAGCAGATACACATCCAGACATGTATGTGGTTGATGCGGTGTGCGCAAGTATTTCAATACCGCTCATATTTATCGGGTACAAGTATCAAGATGGTATTTATATAGATGGAGGAACATTGGAAGAAGTTCCAGCACTCCCATTTCTTCATAAAAATGCAGATGACGTGTTTTGTATTCAAATAAAGGTTCAAAAACCACAGTTTGAAAAGATTACAGACATACGAATTTATATTAAAAATCTTATAACAGCCGGATTCTTATCTAGAATAAATTATCCACAAATTAAACGTATATTACTTGAATGCGATATGTTTGACTTGTTGAACGCAAAGTTATCAGTAGAAGATAAGCTGCGTCTTTTTATGCTTGGTCAGAAGTAAAAAAATAATCAGGGTTACTATTAATATGGTTATTCCATGCAACATTAATGAAAATGAAAATATGGTTCGGTATAAAATTCGTAACCGGTTTCATCTAAACAATTCAAATGTAAAAAATCTCACAAGAAATCAATTGTGCCATTTATATAAGAAATGTTTGACACCACCTTATGCAATGCCCCCGATTGCATTTAAGACTATCAAAGTTAGATCTGATCATTATAGCATTGGTATGAGCGATAATATACCACTGTCCCGTAATCAAATGTTTATGCTTCTCAAGGGGAAACCGACAAAAGTTCAATTAATGGCGATGGGTCGCACGCTTGGTATATCGCTTGTGTCCAATTCAGAACTCTTTAAAAATGAAGCAAATGTTGTAAAATATTTCAAATCTAAAATTATTGAAGTCTTGACAAATCTTGGAGAACCGGAACCAATTCTTATAAAGGTTCCAACACGTGGAACTCGGGTAACATCTATAAGTGGAAACGTTACTATCCAAGATGCAAATAGTGGTGTAGCTCTAAATACCAATGGTATTCCTATACAATCATTGAATGAATCGGGAAATCTAAATACTAATGCGCCAATAAATAATTTGGGGCCCAGTACTAATAATTTGGGACCAAGTACTAATAATTTGGGACCAAGTACTAATAATTTGGGACCAAGTACTAATAATTTGGGACCAAGTA
>Ga0114969_10000725_pt1 | contig 28642 bp, 26 predicted proteins | sample M_130807_MF_Meta_FD_87316 | JGI IMG/M metagenome (GOLD analysis project Ga0114969, IMG submission 87316) | Freshwater microbial communities from Lake Montjoie, Canada to study carbon cycling - M_130807_MF_MetaG | ecosystem: Environmental > Aquatic > Freshwater > Lake | place: Lake Montjoie...
AGCCGGCGAAATATCGGCGCTACTTGGCTGTGAGCCAGATGAGATTCTCAGAATATCAGCAAAAGACGGCACTAATGTAGAAAATCTACTCGATCAAGTTATAGAACAAGTGCCAGCCCCAAGTGGTGATGCTAACAGCCACACCAGAGCTCTAGTGTTTGATTCTGTTTATGACGAGTATCGAGGCGTTATTTTGTACCTCAGAGTCAAAGATGGCACCATAAAAAAAGGCGACAGCCTAAGGCTGATGGTTCAAGGTAAGGCCATGCTAGCCATAGATACTGGTTATTTTAGTCCTACTATGGTTTCGGCGCCAGAAATAGGCTGTGGTGAGATTGGCTACTGCGTGACAAACCTAAAGTCTATTGGCGAAGCTAATGTAGGCGATACTGTGACGCTAGCCAAGACACCAGCCCTAGAAGTGGTACCGGGCTATAAGAAAGTGCGGCCTTTTGTGTACGCAGGGTTTTTCCCAACTTCTGGAGAAGACTACTTGTCGCTAAAAGACGCCTTAGAAAAACTCACCCTCAATGATTCGGCTCTAGAGTATGAGCCCGAAACATCACAGGTGCTGGGCTTTGGTTTTAGACTGGGCTTTTTGGGGCTACTACACCTTGAGATAATAAAAGAAAGACTTGAGAGGGAGTTTGACCTTAGCCTTGTTGTCACTAGCCCAAGTGTAGACTACCAAGTAGAAACTACTAATGACGAAAAGCTAGAAGTAAAAAGTGCCGCAGATTTGCCAGATATTAGCAGAATAAGCCAAATCAATGAGCCCTGGATAAAAGGCGAGATAATAGTGCCGAGTAGATTTTTGGGCTCAATCATTCAGCTTATCAACTCTGTTAGGGGCGTACAAAATAATTTAAGCTATATCGATTCAGAGCTAGCCCTAATAGCTTTTGAGGCACCGCTAGCCAATGTATTAACAGATTTTTATGACGACCTTAAGAGCGCAACATCTGGCTATGGCTCTTTTAACTACGAACTAGACAACTATCGCCCAGAAGACTTGGTACGAGTAGACATTTTGGTGGGTGGCGAGATGGTAGACTCTTTAAGTATGATCACCCATCGCAGCGAGGCCGTGTCTATTGGTCGCAAGGTGGTAGATAAGCTCAAAGTAATAATACCCAAGCAGCTTTTTGAAATTAGCCTGCAAGCTGCTATTGGTGGCAAGGTTATTGCTAGAGAAGACATAAAGGCGATGGGTAAAAATGTTACCGCCAAACTTTATGGTGGCGACGTTAGCCGTAAAAACAAACTTCTAGACAAGCAAAAAAAGGGTAAAAAACGACTTAAGAAAATTGGTAAGGTCGAAATACCCTCAGAAGCATTTATGGTTCTCCTAAAAAAAGATTAGAGTATGCAAAAAAAGTCTAATTAGCACTCTTGACAGGAGAGTGCCAATTTTTGTATAATAGTATTTAGTTTAGCACTCCTAGGTGTTAACTGCCAGAATCGAATAAAAATCATTATGACAAATCGTCAAAAAGAAATTCTTACAGAAATAATTAGACTTTATGCAGATAGCGCTGAGCCTGTTAGCTCGCGTGAGCTAGCAAACTCTTTTGGCTTAAGCTCAGCAACAATTCGGGCCGAAATGTCTGCCCTTGAAGATGCTAGTCTTATTTTTCAGCCTCATATTTCTGCGGGCCGTGTGCCAACAGACAAAGGCTATAGGTACTTTGTAAACAATCTCGTACCAACAGGCAACACCAAATCAAACAAAAATGTTCTTACAATCACAAAGCGCGTAGATAGTCTAAAAGACCGAACAGATAGCGCCATAAAAATAGCCGCCGAAACCCTAAGTGACCTAACCGGCAATATGACTTTTGCTACCCTAAGTGATTCAGTATATTTTCACGGCATGAGTCAGCTTTTTTCTCAGCCAGAATTCTTAGAGCAGGTGCAAGCCTTACAGGCAGCAAGATTTATTGATGCTATTCAGGAGTGGCTAAGCAGCGCCCAAATAGATAGCTTGCAAGTCTTTATAGGCGACGAAAACCCAGTGGTGAGAAGTAGCGGGCTCACTATGATGGTCAATAGATTTTCTAGCCCATATTCAGACCAAAGCTACATTGGTATAATAGGCCCAACTCGCCAAAGCTATGATAAAGTTATTAATCTAGTAGAAGGCACAAGTAAGGCCCTAGAGGAGGTATTTAAAACTTAAATTATGAAAAAACAAGCACCACAAAAACCTAAAAAAACTAGTAAAAATACTAAGCTAGTATCTGCCCAAGAGTATCAGCAGCAAATTGGTGAGCTAACAGCTCATTTGCAAAGCCTCCAGGCAGAGTTTGAAAACTACAAAAAACGCCAGCAAAGCGAAAGCGCAGCCTTAATGGAAAATGCTAAAATAGCAGTATTAACAGAGCTTCTGCCAGCACTAGATAATTTTGATAGAGCCGCCACCCACTTGCCGGCAGAGCTAGAAGAAAATGCCTGGGCTCGCGGCATGCAGTATGTGGGGCAGCAGATGCTAGATATTCTAGACCAAATTGGCGTCAAGAGATTTGAGCCACTGGGTCAAATTTTTAGCCACAGTCAGCATGACGCGCTAGAATATGTACGCTCTACTGAGCCAGAAGGCACAATCACAGAAGTAATAATTCCCGGGTATCAAATAGGAGAAAGAGTCGTGCGGCCAGCGCAGGTAAGAGTCAGTAGCGGCGACAAGATTGAAGCAGTTGAAGATGAAATTAATAAAATTAAGGAGTAAATAAATATGGCAAAGATAATAGGAATAGACTTAGGAACCACTAACTCAGCAATGGCTGTAATGGAAGGTGGCGACCCGGTAGTAATAAACAATATTGAGGGAGCAAGAACAACCCCTAGTATTGTTGCGGTAAATAAAAATGACGAACGTCTAGTAGGCCAGACAGCTAAGCGCCAGGCAGTAATAAACCCTGACAACACAATTTTTAGTGTCAAAAGATTGATTGGCCGAAAGTTTAGTGACCCAGAAGTGAAGCGAGATATCGAACTAATGCCCTACAAGATTGTCAACGTAGACGGTCACGTCAAGGTACAGATGGCGTCTAAAGACTACACCCCAGAAGAAATATCTGCGATGATCCTTGGTAAGCTAAAAGCTGATGCCGAAAAATATCTTGGCCAGCCAGTAACAGAAGCCGTGATAACTGTTCCAGCGTATTTTGATGATGCTCAGCGACAGGCCACTAAAGATGCAGGTAAAATAGCAGGCTTAGAAGTCAAAAGAATTATCAACGAACCAACAGCAGCAGCTCTAGCCTATGGTCTAGATAAGAAAAAAGAAGAAAAGGTAGTAGTTTATGATCTTGGTGGCGGTACCTTTGATGTATCTGTGCTTGAGCTAGGCGACGGAGTTTTTGAAGTTAAAAGTACTAACGGCGACACCCACTTAGGCGGCGATGATTTTGACATTACTCTTATAAACTGGCTAATAGATGAATTCAAAAAAGACCAAGGAATAGACCTTAAGGGCGATAAGGCGGCCATGCAAAGACTAAAAGAGTCTGCAGAAAAAGCCAAGATTGAGCTTTCTACAACCAACGAATCAGCTATAAATATTCCTTTTGTTACAGCAGATGCCAATGGCCCAAAGCACTTAGATATTCAGCTTTCTCGAGCTGATTTTGAAAAGATTGTTTTAGAGCTTGTAGAGAAAACCCTAAAGCCGTGTGAAGCAGCTCTAAAAGACGCTAAGATTAAAAAAGAAGATATTGACGAGATAATTCTTGTTGGCGGTATGACCCGAATGCCACTAGTACAGAAAAAAGTTGAAGAATTTTTTGGTAAGAAACCTCTCCAGGGTGTAAACCCAGACGAAGTTGTGGCTATTGGTGCAGCTATACAGGGCGGTGTTTTAGGCGGCGACGTCAAAGACGTGCTACTACTAGACGTAACTCCACTAAGTCTAGGAATTGAGACAATGGGCTCAGTCAGCACTAAACTTATTGAGAGAAATGCAACTATTCCTACAAGTAAAAGTCAGACGTTTTCGACTGCTGCAGATAACCAAACAAGCGTAGAAATAAATGTCTTGCAAGGAGAGAGAGAAATGGCTAGCGACAACAAGTCACTTGGTAGATTCACTCTTGATGGTATTCCACCAGCACCGCGCGGAGTTCCGCAGATTGAAGTTAGCTTCAATATAGATGCCAACGGTATAGTAAATGTGAGCGCCAAAGACAAGGCTACCAGCAAAGAGCAGAAGATTACTATCACAGGTGGCGGTAGCTTGAGTGAAGAAGAAATAAAGCAAATGCAGCAAGACGCTGAAACTCATGCTGATGAAGACAAGAAGAAGAAAGAGCAGGTAGAGGCCAAAAACCACGCCGACACTCTTATATACACAGCCGAAAAAAGTCTACATGATGCTGGTGATAAGGTCACAGATGAAGACAAGAAACCAGTCGAAGAAGCCGTGTCAGCCCTAAAAGAAAAATTAGAAACAGAAGATCTTGATGAGCTAAAAAAACTTAGCGAAGATCTAAATGAGAAACTCATGAAAATAGGTGAGAAGATGTACAAAGATCAGGCCGAAGATAGTGCAGACAGCACTCCAGAAGCTGAAGTTAAAGAAGACGAGTCAGCCGGCGATAGCAAAGAGTCAGAAAAGTCTAATGATAAATCAGAAGACAAAAAAGAAGACGACAAAGCCAAAGACGGCGAAGAGGGTGAAGTAGTAGACAAGAAAGACGAAAAATAACATGTCTTTTAGCCAAGGAGCTGACTTCCTGGGCAAGACTATCAACATTGAGTTTGATAGACCGTTAGGATCAAAGCACCCAAAGTATGATGATATGATTTACCCTGTCAACTACGGCTTTGTTCCTAACACCAAGGCCGGTGATGGCATGGAGATTGACGTTTATTATTTGAGCTCAGACAAACCACTAAAAGAAATAGAGGCCAAATGTATTGGCTATGTTCATAGATTTGATGATAATGAAGACAAATTGATTGCTACAGATGGAAAAGTCCCTACTAAATCAGAAATTGAAAAATGTCTAGATTTTCAAGAAAAATGGTTTAAACATGAGATAATTATAGCAACATGAAAACACCTGCCAATATCTATATAGATGGGGAGAACTTGTTTTACCAGCTTGTTGATATTTTGACTCGCGAGGGCTTGATTCAAGAGCGCACCGAACTACTCAAAATTGATTTGATATCGCTTTTTGTAGAGGCCGTTAAAGATGACGTGAAGCCAATAAATGTACGTTACTATGGTACAAAGCTTCATATAGTTTCTGGCATGGGCGAAGAAGCTCTCGAGCAGTCTAAGAAAATGGTAGAACAAAAAACTGCTTGGGGAGCTTGGCTCAAAAAACAGAAAATAGAGTATGTAACAGCTGGTAATCTCAAGGCTCGCCGAAGAGGTGAAAGCGTGGTTTTTCAAGAAAAAGGCGTTGACGTCACTCTGGCCGTTGACATGGTTTCGGCTGCCTACGAACAAGACAATCTTCATTTTGTGATTGTTAGTTCTGACTCTGACGTAATACCTGCCTTAAGAATAGTTAAGCAAAGAGGCCATAAGATAACTTACGTTGCTTACGAAAATCAACTCAACAAAGCTATTGTGGCTCATGCAGATGATACTGTTACGTATAGCAAAGATGACATTGTAAAAAGTTTTAAAGAGGCAAATAAGTAAAATGGAAAAGCGCGACTATTACGAGGTTCTGGGTATAGAAAAAAACGCCAGCGAAGATGAAATTAAAAAAGCTTTTCGTAAGCACGCTATTAAGCATCACCCAGACAAAGGTGGAGATGAAGCGGCTTTCAAAGAAGTGAACGAGGCCTATGAAGTCTTGAGTAATTCACAGAAAAGACAGGCCTATGACCAAATGGGCCATGCGGCTGGTGCTGATCAGGCTGGTGGCGGAAATCCTTTTGGTGGTAGTGCAGGAGGTGGCAATCCTTTTGGTGACGGCGTACAATTTGATTTTTCTGGTTTTAATGGCGGCGGCGGAGGAATGGGTGATATTTTTGATATGTTATTTAGGGGTGGTCAAAATCAAGCCAGAGATGTTGAAATAGCTGTAACAATTGATTTTATGGAAGCTGCTGAGGGCACTACAAAAGAACTTAGCCTAAGGGTGACCGACCGCAAAAACGGTGGCCGTAAACAAGAAGATATAAAGATAAAAATTCCAGCTGGTATTGATGACGGTCAAAGTATAAAACTAGATGGCAAGGGCGAAATAAGCGCCCAGGGGACCAGGGGTAACTTGTACGTGCATATTCGAGTTAGGCCACACAAGACCTTGAGGCGTGAAGGTCAAAATATAGTTTCTGAAACAACTATTGATATTTCAGGGGCTGCACTAGGCTGCGAAACAGAAGTTGAGACCTTAGCGGGTAATGTAGTTGTAAAAATTCCTGCCGGCTCTCAGCCCAATAAGGTGGTAAAACTTACCGGTAAAGGCCTGCCAATAATTGGCACAAGCAGCCACGGCGACCATTTAATACTTATACATGTTGAAGTGCCTAAAAAGCTCAATTCAAAGCAACGCAAAGCCCTAGAAGAGTACAGAAAAGCTAGCGAACACAGGTTCTGGTAGGTATTTAAAAAACAGTCTTGATGTATGCTTAAGTCAGGGTATAATTAAGCATAAGATGAAATACATTCCACAGCTTACTTTCAATCTAATACTTTTTGGTCTTTTGGCCGGACTGAGCGCGCTAGGCTTTGTTTTTGGTGAAAACAGAATAAAAAACATCAGCTATGGCGCATTTATTGGCTTTTTTATACTTATAGTAGGCTCTGCCGACTCTATAGGCGGTCTGGCCAGTAAGGCTAGTCTACCTGTAGAGACTGCAAAGCTGAGTTTTGTAGCAGTTGTTTGCTTGCTTATGTTCTTAGGTGCACTTATTAGCCAGAAAAAATCTAATAATAAAATACGTTCTATATTACTAGCCATTATTACCACACTCTTCATATGTGGATTCGGGGTAAGCCTGCTTAGCTCTGGAGCTAGAGAGTCTATGGTGACAGATTTTAATTTAGCCGCCCAGATTTACAATATAAGATATATTGTAATGCTCGTTTTGGCTGCCTGGCTGATTTTGATACAGCTTATTCCAGAAAAAAAAGAAGACGACAAAAAGAAATAATTTTACATCACAGCTTAGAGCTGGCGACCTAGTTGATGACTTGACTTATATACTTATAGGTATTTCTCCAATCAAGAAAACTATTGACTTAAGCATTATAAAATGCGATAATAAGGCATAATATAAATGAGTAATAGCTATGAAAAAAACCGAAAATATTTTAATACTGCTCGTGAAGCGCAATACCAAGTCTCACAAAAATGGTAAGCATGATTTTGTAGAGGCTCTAAAGACTCACCTATCTAGCAAAGTAAATGTTGATTTTACCTTCTACGATGACTTAGTGTATTCAATAAAAAATGGTAAAGCCAGTATTTATGATACAAAAAACTCTAAAGACATAAAAGAATATGATCTAGTTAACTTTCGTTTTTGGCATGGGGCTGGTGAACAAGCTGCTGCTTGCGCTGAATATCTAAAACGTAACCGAGTAGCTTTCTATGATCGAGAAGTTGGTGAATATAGATCTAAGTCTAAGCTTAGTGAGTACTTTAGACTTTGGTCTAAGGGCCTGCCGGTACCAGATACTATTTTTTGCAAAGAAGCTGTTCTAGATGATGCCCTAGAAAAAAATCCAGGATTTAAGCTACCACTTATTGTAAAAGATATAGATGCTTCAAAAGGTAAAAACAATTTCCTAGTAAGTGATAAATCAGAAATTATAAATATATTTAAGGCTCACCCTGAAAATAATTTTGTTATCCAGAATTTTATAGCAAATGATGGCGACTATAGAGTTTTAGTTTTTGGTAGAAGTATTGCCGGAGTAATACACAGACAGCGCAATAGCGACAAGACTCACCTCAACAATACTTCTCAAGATGCCACAGCCACCCTTATTGACCCAGCTGAATTTGATGACGAATTCAAGAAGCTAGCTATTAAAGCCGCATCAGTTCTAAAACGCCAAATAGCTGGAGTTGACCTAATAATAAACAGCAAGACTCAAAAGATTTCTGTACTTGAGGTCAATAACACCCCACAAATAGACACTGGTACTTTTGCCGAAAACAAGGCCCTTGCTCTAGCCGAATATTTTAGCAAAGGCCAGTCTATTAAGAAGAAAAGGCACATCAAGACTTTCGCCAGTATAGACATACCAGAGCTCGGTATTTTTGGCCTAAAAAGTAAAATTGATACCGGCGCTAGTCTAAGTGCAATTCATGCAACCAACTTCATGATTGATGATGCCACCAAGGTTTTGTCATTTACACTACTAGACGATGAACACCCGCAATATAATAATAAGGTTTTTTCTACAAAGTACTATTCTTTAGACGAAATTAAAAGCTCAAATGGTCAATCAGAAAAACGCTATACTGTTGAGCTACCTATCGTATATAATAGGGTCAAGTATAAAGTTATGTTTTCTCTTTCTAATCGCAAGAGCATGCGTAACCCAGTGCTATTGGGCCGAAGATTTTTAAGAGATGGCAATTTTGTCGTCAGGGTTAAATAGGAGATTATAATGAAAATTGCGATATTATCAAAAGGTACTGGCAACTACAGCACAAAAAGACTTATGGAGGCCGGCAAAGAACGTGGCCATGATATGGTTATCATAAATCATGCTAATTGTAGTGTCGATATTGAGCGCAATAAGCCGGGAATTTTGTACAAGGGCCAAAAGATTGAAAATATTGATGCAATTATCCCTAGAATTGGACAGTCTATTACGTCTTACGGATCAGCTGTTGTTAGGCAGTTCGAGATGATGCGAGTCTATACTCCAGTAAGCTCACTCGCGCTTGTTCGTTCACGCGATAAGCTGCGTAGCCTACAGCTACTCGCTCGCTCTGGCGTGGGTATTCCAAAAACTGTTTTTGCCCGTCAGGCTGTTGGTACCGAAGAGCTAATTGAACTTGTTGGTGGAGCCCCGGTTGTTATCAAGCTACTAGAAGGTACTCACGGTATTGGCGTAGTACTTGCCGAAACACGCAAAGCTGCAAAATCTGTTATAGAGGCTTTTTATGGGCTTGGCGCCAACTTACTTATTCAAGAATTTATAGAAGAAGCTCACGCTGCTGATGTTCGGGTTATTGTTGTTGGCGATAGGGTGGTAGGAGCAATGATGCGCCAAGGTCAAGAAGGCGAATTTAGAAGCAATCTGCACCAGGGCGGCACGTCACTACCCGTCAGCCTTACCAAGAAAGAAACCAACATCGCTATTAAGGCCGCCCGTACACTTGGCCTACCTATCGCTGGCGTAGATATTATTAGATCTAGCCGTGGGCCACTTGTGCTTGAGGTTAATTCTAGCCCTGGTCTTGGTGGAATAGAGAACCAAACAGGTGAAGATATAGCAGGTGAAATAATAGACTACGTTGTGCAAAAAGCCAGCGGTAAGCGCCGTAAAGACAGAATTGGCGCATAAACCCCAGCTTATCCAAAACAAGTATTGATTTTTTAGCTTAAAAATCGTACAATATTCAGGTTAATAACGTAATTATTTCTAGCGATTTATACTTTAAGTAGTTTTTATTAGATTTTTAGAATAGTTATTTTACGGGTCCGTAGCTCAGTTGGTTAGAGCACCTGCCTTTTAAGCAGGGTGTCGTGAGTTCGAGTCTCACCGGACCCACCAAAACAAGCCCCCGCTAACGCGGGGTTTTGTTTTGCTTAAATACTTTTTTAAGGAATATATAATTAAGTATTAGTAATTCTCATGCTTGGTCTAGAAACGCTCATGCTCATATAGTAGGTGTATGCGAAGGTCAAATCAAATAATAATATTATGCTCAAGTTTTTTGGCTGGCGTTGTTTTGGCTGCCAACTTTTTTATAGTCGTGAAGCCAGAGTTGTATTTATTATTGCTGGCACTATCTTGCGTGTCACTACTGAAAGTTAAAAGTAAAATTGGCTACATAATATTTTTTAGCATAGGTATATTGCTGGGTGTTTGGCGCTATGGCCACTACATTGGTAACCAGCTGCCCAGCGCACTTAATTTTCAGGGCCAAAAAGTAGTGGTGGTTGGTACTGTTGAAGGGGAGCCACGCTGGGATGAGTATAGAAATTATGTTTTTTACTTAAAAAATGTCAAAGTGGATGGCGTAAGAACAGAGGGGCTAATACGTATAAAAACAATTGCCGGCTTTGCTAAAGAAGGCCAAGTGGTAGCTGTAAGTGGAAAGCTTAAGCCCGGCCTAGGCAAAGCTGAAACTCTTATTAGCTATGCCCAGGTGAGTGTAATAAATTTTAATCAGCCACTCATGATACAGATAAAACAAACATTTATTGCTGGTCTTGATACTACTCTACCCAAAGATAGTGCTGCATTTATGTCTGGTATTTTGATAGGCTCAAGAAGTGCTCTGCCAAAACAAATGCAAGAAGTATTGCTGGTGTTAGGCCTTTCGCACATTGTAGCTGTTTCTGGCTATAATCTTACAATTCTGGTTGGTTTTCTGCAGCGACGCTTTATCAAAAACTGGCGCTGGGGCGGTCTTATTATTTCACTTTGGATAATACTTGGCTTTGTTATTATTTCTGGTGCCAGCGCATCTATCATGCGAGCTGGCATAATGTGTGCCTTGTTTTTACTGGCCAGCTACTATGGCAAGCGTCTAGATATTTTGGTCTGCATGAGTCTTGTAGCTCTTGCTATGGTTGTAGTGACGCCAGCCAGTATTCTAAGCGATATTGGCTGGCAGTTGTCGTTTTTGTCACTTCTAGGAATCGCAGTTTTGTCACCCAAAATAAGCCATATTTTGCCAAGCAAGCCAGCTCTTCTTAACGATATACTCTCAGTAACGCTTTCTGCACAGCTAGCAACTGCAGGTCTAATTGCATTCAAATTTGGTCAAATAAGCATTATCGCTCCTCTTAGTAACTTACTTGTTATGCCTTTTATTCCGCTTTTGATGTTGCTTGGCTTTGTGTCTGCCATCGCTGGCATACTTGTTCCCAGTATTGCCTTTATGATAATTGGCCGGCCCATAAACTGGCTAGTGGTGATACTATTTGACCTACTTAGCTATTTGGCCTCATGGCGCTTTGCGAGTATTAAGCTAAATACTGTGCCCTTAAGGGCCGCAATGATTTATTATTCTGCAGTTTTGGCCATACCTTTTTATATTCGTACGCCCACTAAGCCCTTATCTGAGTTAGAAAAAAATGATACTATAGACGTAGAAAAAGCTGGCCCTGCAAAAAGGTCTCTGCCCAAGTCAGCTTATATAGAAATATAGTTTAAATAAGGAAACCAAAGGCATGTCAGGACATAGCAAATGGGCAAGTATCAAGCACAAAAAAGGCGCTACAGACGCTAAGCGCGGCAAAATATTTACAAAAATGGCTAGTGAAATAACTCTAGCGGCCCGTGAAGGTGCAGACCCTGTAATGAATTTTAAACTACGTCTAGCTATTCAAAAAGCTAAGGCTAATAACGTGCCAGCTGTAAACATCGAGCGCGCTATTGCCAAAGGTAGCGGTACTGGCGAGGGCGCTGCGCTAGAAGAACTTACCTATGAAGGCTATGGCCCAGCTGGGGTCGCAATTATGGCCAGAGCACTCACAGACAATCGTAATCGAACTGGCCCAGATGTAAAATCAACATTCACAAAGCATGGTGGCAATCTAGGGGCAACAGGCTCAGTAGATTATTTATTTGAGCAAAAAGGCGTTATTATTTGCAAACCAAATATCGATAAAGATAGCGCCGAGCTTGCCGCAATTGACGCGGGCGCAGATGACATAGATGACAGTGGCGAAAATATTGTTGTATATACTAAGCCAGCTGAGCTTGAGCAAATCAAAGAGGCTTTAGCAGATATGGTTGAGTCTGCAAGTGTAGAAATGATAGCTAGTCAGACTATTGTTGTTGATGATGAGAAAAAAGCCCAGACTCTTATGCGACTAATAGATGCCCTAGATGATCTAGACGATGTGGTCTCGGTGACCTCAAATTACGATATTCCCTTAGATATATTAGAGAAGCTAGAATAAATTACATGAAAATTTTAGGCATTGATCCTGGAACTGCAACCACTGGCTTTGGTGTCGTGCTAAAAAATAAATCTCAGCTTAGCGCTGTTGACTACGGTGTGATATCTACTTCAAAAGAGCTAGATATGCCTAGTCGTCTGCTAATAATATTTCAAGATATAGAAGAACTAATAGCTAAGCATCAGCCAGATATGATTGCAGTCGAGCAATTATTTTTTGCTCGAAACGTAACTACTGCAATCAGTGTGGGGCAGGCCAGAGGAGTGGTTTTGCTGGCTGGCCAAAAAGCCAATCTCCAGCTTCTTGAATTTACGCCACTGCAGGTCAAGCAGTCTGTCACGGGCTACGGTCAAGCTACCAAAAAACAAGTCCAAATAATGGTACAGAAAATACTAAAACTTAATATATTACCAAAACCAGATGATGCCGCAGATGCCCTAGCCATAGCAATATGTGCTAGCGCCCAGGCCCGAACTAAGTAGTTTTATTACCCAGCTATCAAGACTTTTGCTATACTAATAGCAATGATTGCGAAAATAACAGGAACAATTGAAGAGTTTTTGCCAAGAGGCTTAATACTTAACGTCTCAGGCGTTGGCTATGAGATTTTTGTTACTGCTGCTGAAAAAGACTCTCTAGCAGTTGGTGAAATACTGAGCTTTTATATTGCTGAAAACATCAAAGAAGATGAACACAGCCTATATGGTTTTTTGCACCTATCTGGCCGAGAAATGTACTACCAGCTCACTTCTGTAAGTGGCGTTGGCCCTAAGGCAGCTATGGCTATTTTGTCTGCCCACCCAAGTGAGAAGGTTGCCTCGGCAATACTAAATGACGATATTAGTCTTTTTTCTGGGGTGAGTGGAGTAGGTAAAAAAACCGCCCAAAGAATTATTTTAGACCTAAAAGGTAAGCTAGTAGACACCGAGAGCCTAGATGACAGCGGTCAAGAAGACCCAGCATTTCAGGCCCTAACTAGTCTTGGCTACGCCCCGAAAGACGCTACACTAGCCCTAAAAGATGTGCCAAAAGGTATCAGTACCCAAGAGCGAGTCAAGCTAGCCCTAAAAGGTGCATCAAAATGATAGAGCGTCAAAAGTCAGAGCTTGACCCAGTGCTTCAGCCCGGCGATGAGCAAGAAAAAGTTTTTGAAGATGGCTTAAGGCCGGCAAAATTTTCTGACTATGTGGGCCAAGAGCAGATCAAAAAAGGCCTACAGCTGGCAATTACCGCTGCCACTCAGCGCAAAGAGCCTATCGACCATGTATTGCTTTATGGCCCACCAGGGCTTGGCAAGACTACTCTTGCCCATGTGATAGCGAACGAAATGAGCAGACCAATAAAAGTTACTAGTGGACCAGCTATTGAGCGAGCAGCAGACCTTGCCTCACTACTTACCAATTTAGAAGAAGGTGATATCTTATTTATTGACGAGATACATCGCCTGCCTAGAACAGTAGAGGAAATATTGTACCCAGCCATGGAAGACTATGCGATAGATATTATTCTTGGCAAAGGCCCTTCGGCCCAAAGTCTAAGACTAGACTTGCCCAAATTTACACTAGTGGGAGCTACTACTCGTTTTGGCGCGCTTTCTGGGCCAATGCGCGATAGATTTGGTCTAGTACACCGGCTAGAATATTATACGCCCGGTGAAATTGAAAAAATAATTGGTAGATCTGCCAAAATTTTAGATGTAGCAATAGACAAGCCAGCCCTAGAGCAAATGTCACATAGGGCTAGGCTCACACCACGAATTGCCAACAGGCTTATTAAGCGTGTTCGCGACTACGCTCAGGTGCATGGAAACGGCAGTGTAGACAAAAATATACTTTATAGTACCCTAGAGCTTTTAGATATTGACGAGTATGGTCTAGAAAGAGCCGACAGAAAAGTAATGATGACAATAATAGATCAGTATGGCGGTGGCCCAGTTGGTGTCTCAGCAATAGCTGCCGCTACCGGCGAAGAACAGCTCACAATAGAAGACGTATATGAGCCCTATCTTATTCAAATTGGCTTCTTACAGCGCACCCATAGGGGCCGTATTGCTACCACCAAGGCCTATACTCACCTGGGTGTCGAGCCTCCAGAAGTAGTCTGAAAAATACTCACATTCTAATGTGATATAATAATTATTAATATGCAAGACCCCCAAAACCCCCAGCCTCAGCCTCAAGACCCGCATCTTGATGTCTCTGAGAAAGATGACTCCTATCCCGGACAAGACAGTGCAGAATTAACCCAAAGAGTTATTTTTAAGCATGTTATTTTTATTTTGCCCTTTATGGTCGCTTTGGTTATTTTGGCTATCTTGGCAGTACCGGCGATAATTTTTATCTCTGCAAATATTGATTCTGTTGGCCAGATTGTGCCAGCCCCAGTGATATTTATCGTGGCATTATTCTACATCGCTATTTTAGTTTTACTACTTGTTGCTGTTTTGTGGATATGGCGTCGCAACAAGGTTGTTATTACAGATCAGCACATTGTAGATATTGACCAATTGGGGCTATTTAACAGAAAGGTATCTACTTTAAGGCTAGAGGAAATACAAGATATATCTGCTAGTGTAAAAGGCCCATTGCAGACTATTTTACAGTACGGCTCAATAGTTATTCAGACAGCTGGTGAGCGCGAAAACTTTGTTTTTAATTATATACCTAACCCCTACGAGCTAGAGCACTATATCTTAAGTATTCGCAAAAAATATAATCTGCCAGGCGACGACGGCGTTAAGTCACTATAGGGCCAGCCGACATCGCGAGCCCTATGGCACTGGCGTAGCTTGGGTCTAGTCTTTTTGGCATTGGCTTGAGAGGGTAACTATTGATATTACTCCATGGCTCAATGACCTTAATGGGCAAAGAAATATTTCTTGACATGTACTTGCTTAGACCTGGCATACTGGCTATTGTGCCAGTTGTAATAAATTTTTTAGCATTAGTAGGGTCAACTGAATTGCTATATTTATCTATACTTATATTTATTCTATCGCTAAGACCGTCTAGGCTCGGTCTTAGTAGGCTAAGTATTTTTTGACCAAGGCTGTCTCTATACAGACCTGTTTTGTTGCTCAGTAGTGTTGCCTCGCGGGTGGAAATATTAAAACCTTTGCTTATAGTGGAAATTATTTTCTGTGCTCCTATTGGGTATTGGTCTTGCATCAGGCCATACTGCCCAAGTAGGTAGAGTCTTGAGGAGGTTTCTCCAATATCAAGTAGCCAAACTGCTTGATCTGTAGAGCGCCCGGCAATTACTCGCGAAAGCCCGTCTACCTGGCTACTAAATGAGCTGGCATGCAGCCCTATTTGTGAAAGTTCTTTATTGAGGTTCTTACGGGTATTTTTTATCAGCCCGCGAACTGAGTATATGTCATCGTAATTATTATTTTGCTGTGATTCAGAAATTTTGTGACTGTATATATCAAAATCAACATCTGCTGAGGTTTTAAAACTACTGGCTAGTCTAGTAAAATCTTTTTTAGAACCATTTTTTGGCATACGAATAATTTTTGATTTTGTAACTTGATGCGGTAGAGCTATTTCTAGCTGAGTTGCCGCTAGTTCGCCGTAAGTTGGGCTACCCAAAAGTGTGGCTATAGAGCCTACTAACAGGCCAGGGTTTTTAAGCTGATCTAAACCAAAACATTCCTGAGGTGTCGCGGCTGTTCCGTAGCCCAAGAGCTTGATACCACGAGAATCAAAACCCAGACTCACGGCCTTGATGGTATTACTACCAATGTCTAGGCCCAACACGCAGTTTGATTTTTTATTTATAAGTCTCATTGATGGTTAGCCATATAAACATTCAATATTTTGTTATCTAGAGATTAATTTAGTTTGTACTGTTTAGCTCGTAGACTTTGCTAGTGCCAGATTTTACGTCTTTGTCGTTATTATTTTCTAGATTTGCTTTTAGGATATAGCTATTTGGAGGATTGCCCGCAGTGGTGTAGATATATGCAGTCTTGGTCTTGGGGTCTGTGGGTAGAGCTTTTAGATAAGGAGAATTACCCTGAGTGAGAACTTCTAGCGTAGCAGGGTAGCTATTGTTGTCATTATAGTAGCCTTCAAGAGAATTTTTAATTGTTTGCAAATCGGCTTTTCTCTGGCTGTCACGAGCTCTGGTGGGTCCAGAAATTAGATTTGGCACAATGATAATTGCAAGCAGACCAACAATAACAACTACAATCATTAGTTCTAGTAAGGTGAAGCCCTGCCTAGATCTGATGTTTCTAAATAAATTCATTAATTCTCCTTAAATATCTAATACAGCCCTAATTGTAAACCCGTTATGGTTATTTGGTCAAGCTAGACCGAGTAAAGCAATTTCTTTTAAAAAAACAAAACAGTTACGCTTTACTTTCGGTAAATGGGGAGTACAATACAAGCATCATGAGGGTGAAACTACTACTTATATTGTTTATTGTCAGCGCTGCACTTCTGCCTACCAGAGTATTTGCAGCTTCTGACGGCATTGTTATCTCAGAAGTAAGTATGGGTAGCGAAGATTCGGCTAGTACTGAGTTTGTAGAGCTATACAATAACTCAAGCTCAGCAATAGATATTAGTAGCTGGAGTCTGTACTACCGATCAGCAACAGGAACTAGCTGGACCAAAAAAGCTGCTATTGCCCCAGCTACCGTTGTCTCTTCGCACAGCTTTTATCTTATAAGTACTGAGGCCGGTAGCAAAACTCACCTCACAAGCGGCATGGCACAAAGTGGCGGTGTGTTGCAGCTAAGAGATAGCAAGTCATTAGTTATGGATATGCTGGGCTGGGGTAGTGCTAGCTTAAGCCTTGGCTCGCCGTCTGTATCAGCTCAGGCAGGCGAGAGCCTATACCGTCAGTATGACGAAAGTAGCTCCACAATGGTAAATAGTTCTGATAATCTAAATGATTTTTATATCACTGCAAATGAAACCCCAGCTGGGCTACCAGCCGTTGAGGTAGATGACCCTCAGACCACAACTAGCTATCCAAACATAATTATTAGTGAGCTATACCCTAACCCACCCTCAGATCAGTCTGAGAGTAGTGATGAATTTATAGAGCTGTATAACCCAAATAATTTTGATGTTGATCTAAATGGTTGGCTCCTAAAAGATGCTTCAGATAAAACATTTATTATTAAGAATAAGACGATCGTGGCTTATAGCTACCTAGTCTTCACAAGCGCCGAAAGTCATCTTTCACTGAATAATACCGGTGATGTCGTGAGGCTAGTGAGCCCCTCAGCTCAGCTAATAGACGAAACTGCCGACTACGGTGAGGCCAAAGAAGGCTTAAGCTGGGCGGTTGTAGATTACAGCTGGAACTGGACAGTCAGCCCCACACCAAGCGTTAGTAACTCCAGCATTTATGTTGAAAACATTGTAAAATCTGTAGGTGTCACACCGGCAATCAAAAAAGCAACTACCAAGAAAGTCACTACAGCAAAGCCAAAAGCTACCAAAGCCAAAAAAGCTGCAGCATCTAAAATAAGCGCCTCTGCTAAAACCCAAGACCCAACTGACAGCAGCGGCCCAGCTAGCTCAACTCTAGCAAATATATGGCCATGGTTGCTGATTTCACTAGGAATCGGTACCATAGGTTATGGAATATATGAATACAAACCAGAAATCATTACAGCTTACCACAAGCTTAAAAACAAATTCACAACTAGCAGCTAAGCTCGCTAGTTTAGTAGAGCCACCACAGCTTATTGAGCTGGTTGGAGATCTAGGCGGCGGCAAAACAGCTTTTACAAAGGAGCTTGGTAAGGCCCTGGGCATAACCAAGACTATCACTAGCCCAACATTCAATATTCATCGTAGCTATGATTTTGAGAAGGGTAAGCTTGAACACTTTGACCTGTATAGACTAGCAGATGACGACATAGTACTAAATGAGCTGCAAGACTGCCTCGAGCAGCCAGGCTCTATTGTGGTAGTAGAGTGGGCCCAGCATTTCACTAAATCTCTTGCCCCAGATTATCTTAGTATTGAATTCGTTTTTTTAGATGAAAATACACGCCAAGTAACGCTAATGGCGACAGGCCCTAAGAGCCAGAATATTATTGAGGAATTAAGATGATTTTAGCTATTCGTACCGACCAGCCAACTGCCGAGCTTTATCTTTTTGATAAAAAAACTAAACTAGATAGCTACAGCTGGCTAGCTCATAGAAATTTGGCCAGTGAGATTTTAGAAAAAATAGAATATCTACTATCTAAGAACGATGCAAAAATGCAGTCTTTGACTGGAATTATTATTTTTACAGGCCAAGGCTCTTTTACGGGCCTAAGAATTGGTACTACCGTGGCCAATACTTTAGCGTATTCCTATGCCATACCAATAGTTAGCGCACAAGGCGACACTTGGCTTGACGATGGGCTTAGCTCAATACAGTCTCAAAAAACATCTGCCTATGTTTTGCCAGAATACAGCTCAGAGCCAAATATTACCAAGCCCAAGCCAAAAACTTGACCTTAGCTCACCAAAGGTCTTAAATAGAAGTAGACCGATTTTTCAGAAAACTATAAATAGAAAACTATTAAAATCTAAATATTACAGCGAGAGACCAAGAGTCTTTTGTGCTTATTTATAATAAAGTGAGGTGAGATATGCCAGTTATAATTTTGATTGCTGCTGTTTTGGGTGCTGGAGCACTTGGCTATGGCAGTAGTGTTGTGATAAATAAAAAACAAAGCCAGACCGGAAAAGATGAGGCTGCAAAAATTATTGAATCAGCTAAGGCCAAGTCAAAAGAGCAGCTACTAGAGGCAAAAGAGCAGGCCTTAAAAATACAGGCTGAAACTAAAGAAGAAGAAAAGCGCCGCCGTGAAAGACTAGACGAGCAAGACAAGCGAATTTTAGAGCGTGAAAAGCTACTTGATAGTAAGCTCGAAGCAGTGGAGCGCCGAGCCGAAAATATGACTGGCGACGAAAAAGAAATAGAAGCTATCAAGCAAGAGCTTCGTGATATAAGATCTCGCCAAGTTCAGAACCTAGAAAAAATAGCTAAACTAAAGCGTAAAGATGCTGAAGAAAAACTAATGTCAATGACCGAAAAAGACATTAAGGCAGACCTGTATGAATATATTGAAAAATTAAAAAGAGATGCTACAGAAAACGCTGACGAAGACGTAAAAGAAATAATGGCCCAGGCTATGGAACGAATGGCTACGGGGCAAGCTGTGGAGCGCACAATAACAACAGTTGCGATTCCTAGCGATGAAGTAAAAGGTAAGATTATTGGTAAAGAAGGCAGAAACATTCAGAGCTTCGAAAGACTTACCGGGGTAGATGTATTAATAGATGAAAGCCCAGGGGTCATAACGCTTTCAGGATTTGACCCAATTCGTCGCCAAGTTGCCCGGGTTGCTATGGAGCAGCTCGTAAAAGACGGCCGTATTCACCCCGGCAGAATTGAAGAAATTGTAGATAAGGCCCAAAAAGAAATTGATTTAGAGATAAAAAAAGCTGGTGAACAAGCCGGTAGAGAAGCCAAGGTACCTGGCTTGCCCCCAGAAATAAATAGACTCATGGGCATGCTTAAGTTTCGTACTAGCTTTAGTCAAAACGTGTTGCATCACTCTGTAGAAATGGCTCATCTTGGAGCAATGCTAGCCGAAGCGCTTGGAGCTGATATAAAAGTGACTCGAACTGCATCTTACCTGCACGATCTAGGAAAGGCCGTAAGTCATGAGATAGAAGGCAAGCACCATCACATTACTGGTGATATTATGCGCCAAGAAGGTTTTGATGAGGCTACCGTTCATGCTGCCGAAGCTCATCATGACGACATTGAAGCCACTTCTGTTGAGGCAATGATAGTTCGTGCAGTTGACGCCTTAAGCGCTGGTCGCCCCGGAGCCCGCGGAGACAGCACCGAAAACTTTGGCAAGCGAATGACAGACCTAGAGAACGTTGCTAACAGCTTTAGCGGAGTCACCAAGACTTATGCAATGTCGGCCGGCAGAGAGATTAGGGTTTTTGTTACACCAGAAGAAGTTGATGATCTTAGTGCCATTAAGCTCGCTCGCGATATTGCTACAAAAATCGAGGCCACACTTAAGTATCCTGGCACAATCAAAGTAAATATAATTAGAGAAACAAGAGCCGTGGAGTTTGCTAAGTAGTGAATGATACAGTAAATATTGAGATGGTTGGTCAAGCAAATAAACCAAAACACTTTAGAGAGGTAACCCAAAAATGACAAAAAGAGAATTAATAGAAGAGCTAGCCAGCAGCGCCAACATCACCAAGCGAGAGGCCGAACGTGTTGTAGAGAAGCTTTCTGTGATTATTATGAGTGAAGTGAAGCATGGTCAAAAAGTAAATATAACTGGCTTTGGTACTTTTTATCTTGGCAAAAGAGCAGCCAGGGCAGGCGTAAACCCTATGACAGGAGAAAAGATAGATATTCCAAAGGTCATGATGCCAAAATTTAGGGCCGGATCTAGATTTAAGGGGATGGTTAGATAGCTTTGCATAGCTTTGCATAAGAGTTATAATAGGCTATTATGAACACCTATATAGCCGACGAAAAAGTTGTAGAACAAATAACCAAGCTACCTAAAGTAAGACTTACTTTATTTCGAGATGTAGATGTATCTCAGCAGGGAATTGTACTTCTAAAACTTACTAAGCGAGTTAGACAAAGTATCATTAGCGATCTCGATAATGACGAGCTTATTGCCTTAATCAACTACCTAGACCCAGACAAAGCCACTGATCTAATTCAAAGCCTAAGTTCTCGTAGGGCTAAAAAAATTACCGCAGAGCTCAGTGACACCATTCGTGAAAAAGTTGAGACTCTGTTGAGTTTTAACCCTCGCACCGCGGCGGGCCTAATGAATCTTGACTATGTAGTCGTTATGCCTAGCGAACATTTTGAAGATGTTTCAAACAATATCAAAGAACACGAATCACGCACCGGTAAATTTCCGGCAATCCTGGTAGTTGACTCTGGCAAGCTACTCGGTGAAGTACCTGGCCATGAGCTTGCCCTGCACTCTGGCAAAGAAAAAATTGGTAATTACGTCAAGCGAATACCTTCTGTTCATTTTGATAACGACGAGCACAAGGTGGTAAACTCGTTTATAAAAAACCCCCATAACAAAGTTGTTGTACTTGATGAAGATGAAAGTATTATTGGTGTCATTCATTCTGACGACCTACTAAGTCTTATCGACAAGCGAACCGCAAATGACTTGTACGGTTTTGCGGGTGTGAGCAACGAAGAAGGCGCCCTTGACGGTGTAGGCTCTAAGGTACGCCATCGCTATTCTTGGCTCATTATAAATCTTGGAACCTCTTTCTTGGCAGCCTCAGTGGTAGGGCTTTTTGAGGGTACAATATCTAAGCTCACACTACTAGCCGTGTACATGCCTATTGTAGCTGGCATGGGAGGTAATGCCGCCACTCAGACGTTAGCGGTAGCCGTGCGTGGGCTAGTAATGAAAGAAATAGACCTGGCTCACAGTATTAAATTTATTTTGCGTGAGTTTGGGGCCGGTGTGATAAATGGCGCTATTAATGGCTTTATAGTGGCCTTAGTTGCAATATTTATCAACAAGAGCCCAATGCTAGGCTTAGTGCTCGCACTTTCTATGATTGGTAATCTTATTATCGCTACTGTAGCTGGTGCCACTATTCCACTTATTATGAAGCGACTGGGCAAAGACCCGGCCACTTCTGCCACGATATTTATTACTACCTGTACAGATGTAGGTGGGTTTTTTATATTCTTAGGCTTAGCCCAAATATTACTAGTCAAATAATGCTATAATTTAATTAATAAATTTTAATACTAGGAGAGATATGCAAGACAGCAAGATAGTAGAAGAAAACCAGCAAGAAACTGCCCATTTAGACTCAGCCGAAAAAAACGTAGCAAAGTTTTTAGATTCTTATATAGACAAGAACCCTGAAAAAATGCGTGCTCTAATGAGCGATAGTTTTCAGGCTAGCTACGATTTTGAAAAAATGTCTGCAGATAGAGCCACTCAAAGCCCAATTTCATTTCGTATTTTGCGAGTGAGCAAAGAAGCAGGCAGCTACAACGTTGTGGCCGAAGTACTATTCGAAAATGTTAAAAATGGTAAGCAAAAAACAAGCGAATTTATATATGGCTTAGTAGAGCTCGACGGTACTAAAAAACTACTAATAAATACCGAAAAACCCAACAAGGCCAAACAGCCATTTTATAAGAAGCCACTATTCTGGGTGGTCGCAATTGTTGCTGTTGCAGCAGTGGTTGCTGGCCTGCTTTGGTATGGCCAGAATAAAAAAACTACTCAAAATCAACAGTCTGTAACTGCCAGCTGGCAAGAAATAACAGCAGAGGCTAATGCTGTAAACGTGCTAGGTGATAAGGCCGCTCAAGACAAATCTGCTTTCAATGACTACTCAAAAGAATTACTTACATTCGTGAACCTTTTGAGTAGCAAGAAGTATGCTGCAGACCAGCTGGTTGCTAGCTCAGCAGACAAAAACGATATTAGTAACTACAAAAATGCTCTCATGTCTATGAGTGACTATATTCAAGAAGCAGCAAACCAAAGCAATAGTATTGAAGACTATAGTACTGCAGATAACACAAAGCTCACAACTTTAGCAGAAACTGCCCAGAGCTCTGTAAACAACTTTCAAAATAATGCTAAGTATCTAAAAAACCAAATGCCGCAAAAAATATATGACATAACAAATGTTCTTACTAAAGTGAAAGATCAAATAAATGCTGTCAATGAGCAAGACCAAGCAGCCAAAGACGCCGCCGCTGCCGCTGCAGCTCAAGACGCAGCCAACAAAACAACAGTAACAAACAATATTACTACCTTTGAGCAAGGCTTCATTGCAGGTAATGCCAATACAATGCGCCCAGTTATGACCACTGGGTTTCAAGGTGAGTACAATTTCAATCAGCTAGCTCCAGACCAGAGACAGTTTCAGTACCCAAGTAGTTTTAGAATAATAAATGTGACCAAGCAAGCAGATAATACCTACAAGGCCCAAGTAAATGTACTCTATAAATATACCGACAACACCAATCAATACACTCAGGGTTATACCTATAGCGTCATTAGCTCAAACAACAAGTGGCTCATCAACAATGAGGCGGTGGGCAATAGTTTCTAGCAACCGCTAGAAAGAGAAGCCATGAAAGCAATTGAGACAAAAAAGTTAACAAAAAGCTATGGCAAAGAAAGAGGCATAGTAGATTTAGATTTGTCTATTGAAGAAGGTGAGTTCTTTGGTTTTATTGGCCCCAACGGATCTGGTAAGTCTACCACTATAAGAACCTTGCTAGGGCTTATTTTTCCCAGCTCAGGTACCGCAACAGTTTTTGGAAAAGACATATCAAAATTCGGCCCAGAGATAAGAGAGCAGATAGGCTATTTGCCGTCAGAGGTATTTTATTATGACAACATGAGGGCAATAGACCTATTAAGGTACAGTGCGAGTTTTTATAAGCTAGACAAATCTCATACAGATAAAAAAATTCATGATCTAGCATCACAGCTAAACTTAGATTTGAATAAAAAAATTGATAATTTATCTTATGGAAACAAGAAAAAAGTTGGCATTATTCAGGGCTTACTGCATAGCCCCAAATTAATAATATTAGATGAGCCCACTGGCGGGCTAGACCCGCTCATACAGCAAAAGTTTTTTGATATTTTGAAGGTAGAAAACAAAAAAGGTGCAACAATACTTTTCTCATCACATATTCTAAGTGAGGTGCAAAAGCTATGCGGGCGAGTTGCAATTATCAAAGAAGGTAAAATAATCAAAGTAGAAGAGATTAGCTCACTCATTAAAAATACCTATAAGAGAATTACTTTAGATTCAGCAAAAGTACTCAAAGAAACAGATTTCAAGATACCAGGCATAAGCGATTTTAAATCAACCTCTGGCTCAGTAAGCTTTTTGTACAATGGCGATATAAACATAGTTACAAAAGTTATCGCTGGCCAAAATCTTACTAATCTTTTAATTCAAGAGCCCGACTTAGAAGAAATATTTCTGCATTATTACAAAGAAGGGGAGTAGATTTGAATATTTTTAAACAAGAATTATCGCAGCAGAGAAGGTCTGCTCTGCTTTGGATAGCAGCGCTTTGTGGCCTGTCGCTGCTGTTTTTCTCTGTTTACCCAGCTTTCACCAAAGAAGTGACATCTAGCAAGGTAATTATTTCTAATCTACCGGCATCAATTAGAAATGCATTAGATATTTCACTGGCAGATTTTTTTACTTTCTTTGGTTTCTATTCTTATATTTTTTTATTTGTATTATTGGCCGGAAGCATATTCGCGATGAACCTAGGTCTATCTATCTTATCTAAGGAAGAGTCAGCAAAAACAACCGACTTTTTGCTTTCAAAGCCTATTACAAGAAACAAAATACTAATAGAGAAAATATCTTCATCACTTTGTGTTATTTTTTTAGTGTACCTAGCGTACATAATGTTTGCATTTTTGGGCTCTCAAATAATTACTAATGAGTCATTTAGTGTAAAGACATTTTTTCTAATTAATTTTAGCTTGATATTAGTGGGTCTATTTTTCTTTTCACTTGGTTTGTTGCTTTCGGTTTTACTAAAAAAAATTAGGTCTGTACTTACTATATCGCTGAGTGTTGTTTTTGCATTTTTTATAGTTAATTTGTTTGGCTCTGTGATAGGCGAAGATAGGGTGCGTTATTTAACTCCATTCAAGTTTTTTGACCCTAGATATATTGTTTCTCACCAGTCTTATGAGATAAATTTCTTGATAATTGACTTGCTGTTTATATTTGCTTCAATTGCTGTAAGTTTTATTATTTTTAACAAAAAGAACATCCGCTCGGCGGTATAACTATGAATATATTTTTTATTGAAATAAAACAGAATATTAAATCACTAATAATTTGGTCTGTTGGAATAATCTTTTTAGTTGTTTCGGGGATGGTAAAATTTTCCTCTTTCGCTTCTAGTTCCCAAACAGCCAACGAACTAATGTCTAGCTTCCCTAAGACCGTGCAGGCGATATTTGGAATCAGTGGCTTTGACCTTTCAAAGGCGATAGGTTTTTACGGAATATTATTTTTGTATATAGCGATAATGGCCGGTATTAATGCAGCAATGCTAGGCTCTGGTATTTTGTCTAAAGAAGAGCAGTATAGGACAACAGAATTTATTTTTGTTAAACCAGTCACACGAAATAGAGTTATAACTGCAAAACTTTTTGCAGGAATTTTTAGTCTTATAATTCTCAATATAGTAACGCTCACCGCATCACTGGCGATGCTCAGTACTTACGCGCTAGACTCATCGAGCTTAAAAATAGTTGCTACTTTAGTAGTCGCACTTTTTATTCTTCAGCTATTATTCTTTTTTATTGGTACTTTTTTTGCATCAATTAGTAAGAGCCCTAAGACCACCGCAGCCTTATCTGCCAGTACCGTTTTGCTTGGTTATTTTATTTATGTTGCTGTAGGTCTTAGTGATAAATTTGATTTCTTAAAGTATTTATCGCCGTTTTTATATTTTGATGCCCGCTACATTATCGTAAACTCTAGTATTTCATTACTTTATTTACTGATATCATTTACTATTATTGCCATCACGCTAGCGTCAACATACTTTTTCTATGGCCGTAGAGATTTAAATATATAAAAAGATCTCTATAGTAGAGATCTTTTTATTATGGGGTGAGTGATGGGAATTGAACCCACGACCTCCGGAACCACAACCCGGCGCTCTAACCAACTGAGCTACACCCACCACGTCGTCGAAACGCGCACTTCAGCTTTTCATTTTGAATGCTTCAAAACTGCCAGCTTGCGTCGCGTTTCTCCTCTCGATTTGTGAAACAGCTTTGGGGCTTGGTTTCATAAATAGTTCAAGAGCCACGAAACCAATGTCATTTGCAAACAATATAATCTTTTAAAAATTTATTTGGTGCCCCCGGCTGGACTCGAACCAGCGACCTACGGTTTAGAAAACCGTTGCTCTATCCAGCTGAGCTACAAGGGCGAATATTTATTTACTTTAGTAATAATATTTTATAAGAACTGGAGCGGGTAGTGGGAATCAAACCCGCATCACCTGCTTGGAAGGCAGGAGTAATAATCATTATACGATACCCGCCTAACAGACCTGCTTTATATAAAATATCTAGCGAGGTCCGAAGGCATTTTTAACAATGCAATATATTCTTACAAGGTACAGGGCTAACTTAAATAAGGGCCATTAACTAGCATATGATACGTTATTTTATGTTATATTTCAAGTCACTAGACGGTTAACGCATGGCTTCTGACAGTCTGCATCTCTCTAATAGAAAAAGCTCCAGTAAAAACTGGAGCTTTTTCTATGGTCGGGGTGAAAGGACTCGAACCTTCGACCTCATCGTCCCAAACGACGCGCGCTAGCCAACTGCGCCACACCCCGATACTTAGACATCTACTAAAGTAGTTGTCTTCCTTTTCGCTTGAACAAACAATTTTGTAGTTTCTTCAAACGACTAGAAAGAGAACACTTGGTGGGTCCGGTGGGACTTGAACCCACAACCAATTGCTTAAGAGGCAACTGCTCTACCAATTGAGCTACAGACCCTCACTAAAAAATGGTGCGCCCTGAGGGATTCGAACCCCCGGCCTTCTGATCCGAAGTCAGACACTCTATCCAGCTGAGCTAAGGGCGCTTGAGCTCTATTAACTTGGTTATTCTAGCACATTAACAGATAAAAATATAGATTTTGAGTCACTGCTAAGTCTTTCTTAACTAAGACCATTATAGCACACTTTCATTTTAAAAAACAGTCTTGTTATTTTGTCAAATATAAACGAAAATAAGGTTGTAAATAAGGAGATGTAATTTGCAAAAGATACCACAAGCCAAAAAAGTTCCGTTTAGCTACACTATGCACGGTGAAACAATACTAGACCCATATCAATGGCTAGAAGATAGGGATAGCGCAACCGTACGTAGCTGGGTAAAGAAACAAAACACTTTTACGAAGTCGCATTTAGTTGATGCCAAGTTTGAGGCTATTAAGCGTGACATAGCCAAAGATCAAGAATACGATATTGAGAGTACCCCAAGCTTTTCACAAGGGTATTGGTATCTAGGCAAGCGTGGCAGGAGAGATCAAAAGTTCAAGCACTATAGAAAAAAATCCCTAACTGGCGGTAAAGATGAATTATATTTTGACGAAAATACTCTGCCTAAAAATACTAGTTTGCAAGGCCTTAGTATTAGTTTGAGAAAAAAATATATCGCCTATCAGCTCTCAGACTCTGGTAGTGAGCACACAACAATATACGTCAAGAATTTAGAAACCGGCCAGATCTTAAAAGATAAGATACCAATTGGCTTTAAAAGTAGCGTTACCTGGAACGTTGCCGAAACAGGGTTTTACTATAATAAGCCAGATCCTAAAAAAGTTACCAAACAAGAACCGTCATATTTTGGTAAATTATATTTTCATAAGCTTGGTACTAGCGCAGCCAAAGATAAGATTGTCTTTGGCCACTCTTTCCACAAAGAATTTAGTTTTTATTGCAGCACAAAAGATGACACCCATCTATTAATATATGCTCGTAAAAGTGGGAAACAAAACCAAATATTCTTGTTAAATACTCACACAGGAAATTCGACAGAGCTGCTAAAAAGCCGTATTGGTTCAAAGAATTTTGTTCTCACTGATGACTATGTGTTTATGTTTACAGATGCCAAGGCCCCGCGTGGCAAAATTCTGATTGCCAAGACTTGTGATTTGTATCAAGGAAAAGAGAAATGGAAAGAAATAATTCCACAAAACGACGCAGTACTGCAAAGTTTTTCGATAACTAGTAACGCAGTCTTATGTATTTACCTCAGTGACGTTTCAAACACTCTTATCGCCTATGACTTTAATGGCAAAATAATTAAAAATATCCCAATACCACCACACTCTACTATATCGACGCTAAATTCAGATATAAAAGAATCTATATTCTCTTATAGTTTTGAAAACTTTTTACAAATGAGAACTTCTGTTGTGAGTGACAGCATTAAGTTTGGTAATAAAATTGTAGTAAAACCTGCAAAACATTTAGACCCAGCATTATTCAAAGTAGAACAGCGATGGTACAAGTCTGGAAATGCAAGAGTACCTATGTATATCTTGCGCCGAAAAGACGTAGCTTTAAATGGTAATAATCCAACCGTGCTGCATACCTATGGCGGCTATGGCACGATATCGATGCCACACTACTTACCGCACTGGGAGAAGTTTATTAAGTCTGGTGGCATCTTTGTAATTGCCAACATTCGCGGTGGTGGCGAGTTTGGAGAAGACTGGCATAGGGCGGGTAGTGGTAAAAATAAATTGAATAGCCTACATGATATTATTGCCGCAGCAGAGTTTTTGCAAAAAGAACTCTACACATCACCCAAGCATCTAGCTATTTTTGGTGGTAGCAACGGCGGTATGAATGTGCTGGCTTGTATGGTGATGCGACCCGAACTTTTTGGCGCAGTAATCTCGGCAGTACCCGTAAGTGACATCTATAGGTTTCCTCAGTTTCTTATGGCTAGTCGCTGGGTAACAGAAAAAGGTGAC
>Ga0114969_10000726_pt1 | contig 28622 bp, 21 predicted proteins | sample M_130807_MF_Meta_FD_87316 | JGI IMG/M metagenome (GOLD analysis project Ga0114969, IMG submission 87316) | Freshwater microbial communities from Lake Montjoie, Canada to study carbon cycling - M_130807_MF_MetaG | ecosystem: Environmental > Aquatic > Freshwater > Lake | place: Lake Montjoie...
ATCTAAATCAATATTATTACAAATAATATTACAATTTGACTCATTTTCTTCTAATATAATTTCTGATTCGTTTTGTGTCATACTATTATTTAGCAAAATTCTATTCTATAGAGATACTTTCCATATAAAGATCGTATATTAGAGTCTTTAATTTGTTTTTATTTTCTATTTCTTCCATTCCGTCTATTTCAGTATTGATAATACTTAATGTGTCTTGGCTGTTATCCACAGGAGTTTCTGTCAATAAATCTATACTTTCCTTCTCAATTATATTTAAACTTGTTACAGGACATGTATATAATGTTTCCATGAAACGATCAAATGTCATTGGCTTAGATTTATTTTCTATAATAACCTTTATATAACAATTCTTATATTGTGTAAAGTCTAGTTTAAGCATGTCTTGAGATTTATCGTCATAAACGATTGTATGAAACATCTTTTTAGTATTTTTAATAAATTCCATATTCCTTGTATCGGTATCTAAAACATGAAATCCTTTGTCTTCTCCAAGATCTCCAAATGTTATTTGATATGGAGTTCCCAAGTACATTACATTCCGATCCGACTGTCTACAGTGAAAATGTCCAGAATATACAGATTCAAATTTTGCTAGTAGTGAAGAATCCATACCCCCTTCATGAGAAATACCACGAAGAACTTGATACCCTGCCAATTCCAAATGTCCCATAAGAATAGGTGCTGATACTTGTTTGATAAATTCCATGGTTTCATCATGGTTAGATTTATTGATCCAAGGAACTAGTGCTATCTCTAATCCATCATAATTCATGCATATAGGATTTTCATAAACTGTGATACTATTAATATCAAATAACTGATTCACAGAATTTAAAGAATTAGTATTACGATAGAATGTATCATGGTTTCCTATAATACAATCCATCTTAAACTCACCAGTTTCAAACGGTTTAAGGAATCGGTTTTTGACTTCTGAAAGAGTGAAGAAGTTTACAAACTTTCTTCTATCCATCATATCTCCCAAATGTATTACTTGTGTAATACCGTGTTCTCTGAGATAAGGAAAAAACTGATTTTCAAAAAAAGATAAAAAATAGTCTAAAAATATAGGAGAATCGTTTCTTGCACCAAAATGAGAATCACAAATGACAGCAATTTTCACAATTAGTCCTCCATAATATCTTCAAAAGAGTTCTTTGATTTTCTTTTCTTTTTAACCTTTTCTTTGGTTAAATTCTTATATCGTTCTTCTTCATCTTCATTTATTCCCATAGTTCTGAGATACTTTGTTATATCACCATGCTTGTCTTGGGATTCTAAAAATTTATACTTTATTAGATTTTGTTTTTTCTCTTTTTGAATTCTTCGTAAGAATGCATAATAGATGATTTGAGTGAAATATGAAAACGGATTGCTTGATTTATCAGGATTAAAATTGTGAGCATACATTAGACAATTTTCAATTCCATCACCTATCATATCATCTTTGAATTGGTAGTTCATAAAATTAGGTTTTCTAGCTAAATTTTGAGCAATCTCCATGAAGCATATTCCGATATATTCTGTGACAGGTGGAACAGGATCATCTACTTCTCTTGCTTCGTTGATCATAATTTTCCATTTAACAATTTCAGCATAAAACTTCTTGTTGTCAATGTAGTGTGTTTTTTCTGCTTTCTTTGGTTTAACCAAAATCTTTTGCAGTTCTAATTCTATTTCACCAAGGTCGTCCATCAGTTCAATTTCTTTTATTTTCTTCTTTTTCATAATTTCCTTTTGTTAGGTACACAGATTATACAACATTTTTCAGAATAATCAAGTAAAAACTCTTGACAATTCGAATTCTTGTTGTTATTCTTAGTGTGTCATCATTAACGGGGCCATTATATACTGTTGGATTAGATATAATCCTTCGGATCATCCGACCAATCTTTCCACCCATTACCATGTTTTTTAGGATCATTCTTTTTAGGAGTTTTCTTCTTTTTAGGTTTTGAGGGTTCCGCATCGTCTTCTAGATCATTTTCTTCATAAAAATTACCCATCTCATGCATATAATCTAATAGATCTTCTGCCATATCAGGAGTTAGTTCAAAATGAACTGATACCGTATCTTTTCCTTTAGGTGGTTTATTTTCTAAAGATTTAACCATGTCTTCAATGGTTTCAGTATTTTGTTTTTTAATTCTTGTTTTTTCATCATCATAAAAAGAATTTAATACTTCGCTCGGAATCATTAATGATATAACCGCAGTAATGCTAATATCAACTGTACGAAATGTGGAAAATTCAGTCCAATCTCTAAAAGTAATTATATCTTTTGTTTGTAATGTTTTATTATCTACAACAACCATTATTTTATATTCAAAAGGATCTTCAACTTTAATAACTGAAGAATTAGTAGATTTTACAATTTTACCTACAAGAGTTTCACCTGATACGAGTTTTATTATCCTATATCCGTTGTCTTGCATATACTCTCCAATTTAATATTGATTTTTCTATGAGAGAAATTCTCAGACTCATATATTTTTAAGCGTTCAATAAAATGGCGAAGGGTGTGGTTTTGGTAAGATTTCCACTGTAAGTCATCAGCAATATCAAATAGTCTAGCTTTGTCTTTGAATTCCGATTTACGCAACTGTCGTCCAATACTTTGCAATACTCGTATTCTACTCTTTGATGGTGAGGAGAATACAATATTATGTAGTCTTTTGATGGAGACACCTGTTGAAAAAGTTCCATAAGAAGCAACGATAATAGCATTGTCTTGTTTTTCACATAATTTTCTAACAGATTCTCTCATTTCAACATCGGTTCCACCGTAAATAAAGAAAATATCTTTAGTTTTATTCGCATTCATGGTATTCATTAACTGATGTAGTATCTTTCCATGTTTTTCCACGTATTGAAATAACACAAGAGTATTTCCTTTTAAGTTCATTGCAAGATTTGAAATGAATTGATTTCTTGCAGGATTCGCAACCAACCAATCCAATTCTTCTTGATATGTTGCTCGTTTCAATTCTTGTCTAGCAGAATTAGGATGATTTAAAACTAGACAATCAATATCTAATCCTGATAGAATATCTTTTTCCATTAATTTTTTAGTAGTGGTAACATGCTTTACTCTGCCAAACAACCCTTCAATAACTAGTTTATGCGTGAAACTACCATCCAATGTGCCTGTGGTTCCTATACGATAATCACAGTCTGTCAGTTTAGTCATAATGGTAGTGAGAGATTTGCTCTTGAATAAATGACACTCATCACCCATCACAGTACCAAACTGATCAAAGTATTTCTGAGGCATCTTATAGATGCTTTGCCAAGTGGAAACAATAATTCTTTTATCTGAATTTTTCTCCTCACCACCAAATATTTTATGTACAAAATCTCTAGTCTTCCAATTTGTTTTGGAAGCATATTCAAAGAAATCAGAATACATCTGAGATACTAAAGAAATAGTTGGAACAATAATTAATATTTTTCTATCTTTTGGAAGTATACTGAGTAAATATCTGCATATAACATATATTATTAGACTCTTACCTGATCCCGTGGGAGACAGTAGCAAACAACGCTTATGATTAAGAGCATGATGAATAGCATCGATCTGATGATCGTGTGCAACAAGACTCTTGCCATAGGCATGAGGATTTAAAGTTTTTATATAATCTATAACCCCGTCAATCGAGATACTATCTTCTCGATTTGGGATATTGTTCGTAAACGAATACGATCTATCTTTTGCGAACTGTTCAACATATTCTGAAAGTCCTGCATAGATTTGCTGTTTGTAGATATTATACAGCTTGATTTGTCCGTCCCACATTTTGTTTCTGTAGGCGGGCATGAATTTGTGTCCTGGAACTTGAAAGGTAAAGTGATCGGATAACTCCTTGGCAAAGCTTCTTTCACAATCCACTTTTATAAACACAGAATCTATAGGTTCAATCACTAAGTCAGACATATACCAGTATTTAGGTGGTTTACATACTGCCGTCTAGGAACTTTCTCCAAGTAATAGCATCTCTAATATGAAATTGTCTGCTAGTGATACCCTTAAGAATGGAACTCAAATAATCAACCTTTTCTTCTTGAATACTCAGTTTACCCTTTAATTCAAGTAGTTGACTGTCGGATTGTAGATATATCTCTACATCTTGACGAAGAATCTTAAGATCAAAGGCTTCCCACGCAAGTTCCTTTAATCGTTCTTCACTCATTTTACCTGTGTAATACTCCCACTTATCCTTGTATAGTTTAGAGTAGGATGTCTTGAACGCTGTCAACCGCAACCGTTCATCATGAAACATGATCAGGTACTTGTTGTGGAGTTGAGGGATTCGAAGCGATTCTGTATCAAGTTCAGTCTTATCTAGTCCCAGATCCGATTTAACAGCGTTATAGAGGTCTTGTAGAGTCATATGTAAAGTATATCACGGATTACGGTAAAGTCAAATCTTCTACGCTATAGCCAGTATATGCAAAAGAAACATTACAAATAACAGGTGGTATATCTACAACTTGAGTTTCAAATGTCATAGAGCCTATACTTGTAGGAAAACAATCCTTGAATTTTATGGCATAAAACGGTTTAGAAGAATTATTCATTATAATCAAGGTGGCATCTGAGAAATTATCTCTATATTTGTCGTATCCGTAATTTAGACTAGTAGTTGGAGTAATTTCTGTAATCCAATTATAAATTTCTCTCCAGTTTGCCATATCTTCTGAAACTATGAAATTCATATCAAAATTATCATAGGTTAATCCACCAGCAGGTCTACGAATTTGTGTTGCAAATGGTGCAGGAACAACAAATTCATTTATTCCTATACCTGGCAGATTTGCGCTTTGACAAAAATATACAACATTGGGAATTCTACTAAAAACAAGTCTAAACTCATTGGGCTGCAAAGCATTTAGAGTTTTAGGTTCTCTTGCTATTACTGATCTTAGAAAGGTGTTATCCATGTAATTATATAGGTATAAAAAAACAGAGACCTTTCTTAAGGGTCTCCGTTTTCTTTAATAACTTAATTTAGAAATTAACTCTGAGAAGCATCATTACCATGCAAGTTCTTAATTTGGAACAAGCGATAGTATTGATTACGACGGCGTTGCAGACGCATACCGTCAGCAAGACCATCAGTTCCTGAAACAAACGGATTTGAAGACAAGCCGTAACGAGTCTTGAAACCAATCTTTGGTTGGAAACTGTTAGGATCAACTGCACGAACCATTTGGAGCGGAACGTATGGGCAATAGAAGATACCTGCATCGTAAGGACTTACACCCTTATAACCCATGCAGACATAATTTACTGAAGTAAAGCTTTCAATTGAAGTTGGCATTGAATAAGGATCAATATAGACCTTAATTTTGCCACCAGCCATTGTACCTGCAAGAGTACTGCCGTTAACGTCAGTGTTCAGAGCACCGCTAAAGGCAGGAGAGAAGTCAAGAAGACCACTCATGCTTAGAGCAGAGCAAACGTCTGGAGAGACGATTGCCATATTTGCACGACCACGACGAGTTTCAGCACCAATAACGTTGGATTCACGTTCCATTTGGAACTGAAGTCCACGGAACTTTTCAGCACTCCAACGACCGTCTGAATCAAGTTCAAGATCATAGATACCGCCAGCAAGATTTGCCGAGAAACGATTAGTTGTATTGGCAACCGAATCCAAATCAACTTGTTGGCAACCCAACTTAGCAACGTCGTAAACCAATCTAACCAATTCACGATTGATTTCAAACATAATTTCAGTTGAAAGAATATTTGACAACTCAGTTTCAGCATCAAGACCGTGAACAGCCTTGAGATCTTGCGCAAGTTCAATCGTGTATTCAGCCTTCAGAGCACGGGTCTTTGCTTCAACCGCACTCTTTTCGATGGTGAATGACATTTCATTAAAATCTACTCCTGAACCAGTAACGCCGAGACGTTCACCTGTTCCAGTAGCCATACCACGACCTGGTTCAAAACCCAAGTCAGATCCCAAACGATCATCAGCAAACAGATCACCCATGTTACCGACTTGAACGCCACCCTGACCACTGTTAGAGTGAGCAGTATTGGCTTCACCGAAGAAGGCTTCTGAACTGCTGCCAGGACGAGCACCAGTAGAACTATTAACAGGACCGTACTTGCTCTTCATGGCAAAGATAAGACCTGTTGGGCCTGTCATTGGTTGAACACCCGCAATGTCGTATGCCATCAAATTTGGCATTGCACGACGAACAAGCGAGATGAGAACAGGATCAAAAGAATCGATACCCGTTCCTGCGCTTGCGCCAGGAAGCGAAGAACCAAGTTGTGTACCTGCAATTCCCTGATTGGTTTCACGAAGAAATCGTTCTTCGTTTTCCAAGAGAACTGTGGTAACATACTTTCTGTAGTTATCCTTGATTGGCGGAAGAGCCGAGTGTTCAAGAATTGGTTGCCATTTTTTGCGAGCTGATTCTGTTAGTGCCTGTTGTCGGTTTTCCATCTGCATATCTCCTTTAAAGATTTCTATTTCTATATATAAAACTTGATTTTTTCAAAAACTTATTCGCTGAGTGTTCTACCCAAAACTTGTGAATACAACTTGATATTTTCACTCAAAAACTCAGCTTGTTCATCTGATTGGTCTGAATGATTCATTAAATTGTCAATTGCATTTCCAATAGCCTTTGCTTCATTTGTCTTAGCAGAAACAACTGGTTTCTTGGCAGCAGATTTAACGCTAGTATAGTTTTCAACTAAAACTTTTACTTTGCTTTGAAAATCTGCAGCAGTAGAAAATTCTAAATTCTCTGCAATCTTCTTGATATTTTCTGCGTCCATTGATTTCAAATTCTTAGTTTCTTCACCGAAAATTGCTTGAGCTTCTAAAAGAGAAACATGTTCACGAAGTTTTAAATTGTTATTCATTTCTTCATTAACACGAGTTTCTAATGCTTCAATTGCATTGGTCATTTCATCAAAAACATTTGTCTTGTCTTCAGGAACTTCAATGTAGGATTCAGCAAACAAATTCTTTAATCCTGCAATAAAATTTTCAGCAATTTCTGTACGCAAACCAGTTTCAATTGCCAATTGATTTTCTTTCATCCATTCTTCAACAACGTAACCAAGATATTCGTTGACCTGAGTCTGAATTGCTTCTTGAATTTCTGCAACTTCTTCTGCAAGAATGGTGTTATATTCTTCTGTTAACTGTTCGGTGATTTCTTGCAAATTTGTGTTCAAAGATGCTTCGTATAACGAAGCGGCTTGAGTTAAAAATTCTTCAGAAACATCTGCACCAAAAAGAGTCTTAACATCTTCTTGAACCTTTGCTGAATCTACTCCAACTTTCATTGCAACAGATTGACGATTGGCTTCTGCACTAACGCCAGTAGTTTCAAATTCGGTTTGACCCGACGAACCATCCCAACTCTTATTGCCTTGACCAGTTTGGTCGTAAGTGCCTTTAGCACCACCTGAAGAAGCACCAACAGCACTTGCAGATGATTTCATAGCAACTGAAGCAGCCATACCACCCTGTTGCTGTTCACCTTGATCCCCGCTGTCATCACTTTCTTCACTATCGTTATCATCTTCATCGTTATCTTCATTTTCCTCAAGGGTTTCTTCGTTTTCAACTAACTCATCACCTTGTGGAAAAAGTTCATTAATAATATCTTCTGCTATTTTTTTCGGATCCATCTTAAATCTCCTTGTTGGTCTGTTTATTTATAATTCTTTTAATTTTGACAAAAAGTGTTCAAACACCTTAATCTTCGTTGCTTCCATGTCTCGTTTTGATGCTTTTGTGATTTCTTTTTTGTAATCAGCAATATGCATTTCTTTAATAATACCATTGTCCCAAACCCATTCACGACCTTCCATGATGCCGTTCACAAAGGCACCAGGCGCAGAAGGATCAGCCACTACATCCACTGCGGAAAGCATGAAATCGTTCTGAACCATGTTAATTCCTCCAACATCCTTGAGGCTTCCCATACCACGACTAGAAACTCCCAATTTGGCTCCTTCGTCAACTAAATTTTGTACAATTTTACCACATGGAGTTTCAAGAATCTTAGCTTTACCAATACAGTTATTTCCTTCAAAAACCAAAGATTTAGTCATTAAACAGACTCGGTCTAGATTTGTGGAAGGAGAGTCAGGATGACCCAATTCACCAAATGCTCTACCTGCTTTAACGTAATCATTAATATACTTTTGAGTGGCATTGTTTAAAACATCGAAAGAATACTGTCGTTTATTCAAATTAGTTGCTTCTGCAACCATGAATGGGCCAGTAATAAAATAACTCTTTTTACCACCTTCGGCGGCTTCTTGAATAATATTGATGTTTTGCAGTGTTTCTGTAATTAATTTCATGCTTTGTTCCTGTTATTTCTTTTTCAAATTTTTCATTAATGATCGTCTTCAGATTCTTCATTATTATCAGAATAAACTTCTAGAGCCATTTCTTTTCGTTTTTCATCCATAAATGCATTAGTTTTTGCATATAATTGAGCAAAAATTTCTTCTCTAGCCGATTCCAAATCACCATTACTTAACTTTTCGATAAAATCTGACATAATAACTCCTTTTGTTATATTTATATAGTTTATTTTAATATTACACTTACCATGCACTTCCCACACTAGATACGAGAAGGGTATCGCCTCCACTTAAACCTGACAAGAGTTTTCCACTAGTATTAATATTTGCAAATTGATATACTAGTGGATCTTTCCAATATTTTGCCATTGTAGTCTGACTAGGAAAGTCTGGTACATGAATATGAATATACATTGGATCGTAGTTTGCGCTCCACGGCAATGTTCTTTCATAATCAAAACAACCAAGTCTTGAACCAGGACAACCAATTCCAACACTCTGTGCAGTTAAATCTGAACACGGCAGCAATTCCACTCCACTTCGATACGATGTAGTTTTACACTCATCTCCAGATACTAAATTTGGCTCTAGTATTATTCTTTGTATTGCAAAATTATTATTATCAAGCACTGTTATTACTCTTTCATTTCCTCCACCCCACGATGTTACCTGTCCCGAAACAGGAGTAGGACTACTAGTACCACCACCAACATTTCGAATATAAGACATAAACGGAGGTCTGTATCCAACAACCTTAACTGCTGAGAGTTTTTGAGAACTGCCACCACTACTTATAACTTTAATATCCATAACATCAAATGTTCCACCAGTAGGTTTTGCAGAACCTAAACATCTTCCAGTTTCTATTTTCCAAAAGAAAAATTTTCCTGATGGATCAGCATATGACTTATTAATTTGGTCATTTGGCGGTGCCCACGTTTTAAAATCAGTTCCACATTCTGTATTTCCGGCAATTTGAATTTGTGATCTTATATGAAATTCAAAAAGAGGATCTGTAGTATCTAAATTATTACCAATAACTTTAAGGTAATGTATAGAAGGACTTGCATATGGTGTTGTTGGCGAATATGTATCCATATATTGTGATGTTTTTCCATCATATAAACGACCAATTGGCACACCACTACCATCAGTTGCCCAAACTTCCACTCCTGTTATAGTTGGAGCACCCATTGCAACACTAAATCCCGACAAAGACGCTTCACCGGCTGGATCTTTCACCACAATAGTGTATCGACCCGCTGGTATTCCTGTAGTATTAACAGTGCAACTAATTGTTGTATCATTAACTCCAAAATTTAAATTAGTATATGCACTATATTCAATTCCTGTTGTATCATTCCTTAAAACTGCTGTTGGAAGAGGAGAGCCTTTATAGGTAAAATTAAAACCTCGAATTGTTGCACTTTGTGTTTCTCCCTGACCCATATTACTAGGACTAAAACTTGTAATATATGGGTTTGCATAACACGTAAAACCAATCGCACCGCTAATTGAAGCTTTATTTAAAACAACTAAATTAACAACACCAGTCATTGGTGGAGTTAATCGTGGATCTTGACCAGCAACATTAGGTAATATAATTTGCATTAATGTAGGACTTAGTACTGTAAATCCACAAACTCCTTCTTGCAGTGTTGCTCCGCTATTATAAGACAAATAAACTCTATCAATATTAATAAAATTATTTCCACTAATATTAATAGTTTGACCCTGACGAACTTGCAAAGAAGATGTTAATGTATCAATACTTGTAATAGAAGGATTCGTTGCCACATAAGAAAAGTTTACAGATGCAGTACTACCTGAATTATTTGTTATAACTATTGGAGTTGTTCCAATTGTATATCCAGTATCTTTCAGTGGTGTTGTAAATCTAAGAATATATTTAAAAATAGGATCTACTGCGAATGAAGAAACAGAAACGCCACCAATCTTTACATCATTAATATTTGAAAAATCTGATGTTGTTGGGCCATAAAGTGTTATAGCAGTACCACCAAACTGCGTTCCTGAAGTTGGAGAAATACGATCAATTACCGATGTATTATTTGTATAAGTAAATACTGGTGTTAGAGTAAGAGTTGTATCAGGTGATGTAAAATGTGCAGCAACCGATTTTGTACCAAGAGATCCTGCCGGTGTTTTTGCTGTAATGGAAGTTGAAGTTTTAGTAAGATTAGTACAAGCAACCCCTCCAACTTTTACACTATCTGCACTAGTTAAATTTGTTCCGACAATTGTTAATGTTGTACCACCATTTACGGATCCTTCATTCGGAGAATAACTTAAGATTGCTGGTAAACTTTCACTTATACCATATGTAAATCCCTCAACTTTAGTTATCTGATCTAGTGTTTCACCTGTGACTGTATCCTTGGTAAACATAATAATATCTTTAGGGCCAACAGTTCCTGGTGGTGTAACACACGTAAGTTTTTTATCACTTATAACATTAAGTGAAGTAACTAATTCCCAATCAAGATTAGTTTGTTCACCATCACCAGTGCCAAGATATATTCTATCTACAGTATATGTGATTGGAGGATCCTCAGAAGTTGTTCCTGTGAATTCTTGACCAGTAATAGTAATTGCAGTGCCACCTCCAACATCACCCATATTTGGTGAAACTGTAAACATTTGAGTTCCATTTAGTGGTCCAGAACAGCAAAAAAAACAAGGATTTAAATTATCTAGATAATATATTCTAGTTTCACCATCTGCTTCATAACATGGACACCCTGAAGTACACACATCTGGTCTAGCACATTTACTGGAACAATCTGTATATTTTGCAAAATGTGTTAATTGGTCAGGTTCAATTGTAGTACCTACGCAACTATATGTGGATGGATCGCATGTATAAGATTTTATACTAGTATCATCTGTAATAATTATCACAGGATCATCTTGATCATCTCTATGATTTCTGCAAGTTCCCTGACACTCACACACAACTCTATTTTCTAACATATATTTTAAATTATAATAATTAGAAATATCTGGTTGCAAACTTTCATCTTTATTTGGAGAATCATTCAGTCGTTCTCCTCTTACACCCTTTTTATTTTCTTCTATTAAAAATGGCCCAGATATAACAGGAGCGCAACATTTATCTGTATTTGTTAAAATATTATTTTTAGGACTAATATTCATAGAATATGAAACACATTTTGTATCATATGCTCTACCTGCAAAGGTTTCATCTCCTGGTAAATCTCCAAGATTAGAACCACATCCAGATTTATATATTATTGAATTTTGTACATTTTCATTAAATTCATTTACAACTAAAGAACACTCTCTAGCATACCAATTCACAGAAGTTCTTAATGGAAATTCATAATAATCATATGGTACTAATTTTGCAATATGACTACCAGATTCTGGATGATCCCATAATTGTTGATATAATCCAAACGAATTATCAAAATCTCTAGTATTTAAACACCCAATATCAGAACGACTTCTAGTTTTTGGAGTAATATCTATTCTTACAGATAGTCCTGCAATATTAACATTTTGAGCCCCAAATGATGGTTGTCCACCAACACCCCCATTGCAACTTCCATCACCAACTCCACCATGAGACTGACCATTTTTATGCCACCAGCTTGCATAATGCTCTCTATATACTCCATTTACTTTTCCTGAAGATGGTGCCAACAGACCATAACTTGTTATAGTAGACCTATTATATAATTCATCACACGTTCCGTGACATCCACATCTTTTTCCAAAAGAAGAAGCACATTCGTGCCATGGATACTCTGCACCTCTGTTACATCCTGGATCTCCAGCACACTTACAATGTTTATTTGGAATGTTTTTATTTCCAATACATGTTCCCATTCTTTGACCCGCATTATTTTTCATAGAACCAATTCCATATGGCCCTTTAGCGGATATAGAAACTCTATTATCATCACCGTCACTGCCTATTGTTAAAATTAAAACATCACCTTCTTTAAATTCTTCACCAATTTCAAAAACTCCACCATATACTCCTCGTAATCCTAATCTTTGACAATCAGCATTAACGTTAGAATGTTGACTATAAAACATACCACCTTGTTGAGTTATAGGTGTTGGATTTTTTGAGCTACCATTAGGTCTTAAAATTATATAACCAAGTTTTACTGCTTGAGGAGTATCAGTCATAGGAGATCCAATAGCATGAATCCAATAATCTACACGTGATCCAGGATATACGCTAGGAAGAGGATTAACATCATCTCCAGGAATTCCTAAATATTTAAGATCTTGTTGATTCGTTCTTGGGTGACGAAATCCTAATGTTCTATCACATCCATTTAAGCCTTTTACTAAAGGCATACCACCATTTACAGTAGTAACAATTTTTTCTTTTTTAGTAACATAATCTATTCCTGTTAATGATTTTTCTAAATTTGGCGAACTTACATCTAATGTAATAGAAATACCAGCAGCATCCGCTACTGCTTGCTCATACGGATAATGAGTGCATGACCAATCATAACCACCTTTAAATCTTAAAAGGCCTTCAGGACTATCACCAACACATTGATGTCTAGAAATGTTTATAAAACCAGGAACTCCGGCTGTGGAATTTTCTAAATTAATGTTTGATATCCAACTAGGATTTGTTCCTCCATTTGGAGAATTATATATTGGTGTTGCCATAACTTATATTACTCCTCCTGGTCGGTTATCATATTTATCAAATTTACCACGACCATTTCTTTTATCTGATTGAAACGGATTTCCACATGGCCCTATATTAATAGAAAATGGATTATTATATAAATCATCCACCGAAGTTAGATTTACATAATTACCACAGCACCAACAACCATAATTATTATTACCAAATGTTAAATCTTTTTCATTATTTTGACAAAAATTTTGTTTATTTATAACAGTACTGTAACGATAACATTCATTTTTATCTGAAACACATGTTCCTAATTTATTATCTCCGTCAACTTCCCATATCCATAATGTAACATTTTTACCAGTTTTATCTATAATATTTTGTATTTTTTTACCAGAATAATATGTAACAGCACCACATGTCTGACCATCTCTATTTAATGTTTGACCGTGTATATTAAATCCACCAACAACTCCATATATGTCTCTTTGTTCGTAAGACTCTGTTGCAATTTTAACCATTGGTCTCCAAAGCACATCCCAAAAAGAATAATTTTCAAAAATTTGTTTTTCTACTGCAGATTTTGCTTCTTCCTGCGTATCAAATGGCCCAAACCATCCCATATCTCCCCATGGGTATATTTGTTGATTGTATGTTTTTGGATCCTTTGCCATCAATCCAAACAAACTAGTATCATTTGGTATAATATTATTTCCTAAAACATTTTGCCAACGTTTATAAAAACAACACCAATTATTTAAATGTGCTTGCGCTGGCAACATATCAGAGCACTTTTTTCCTCTTGGAATTTTATAAATTCCTGCAGTTCCCTTGGAACCTATGGAGTGTGGTTCTATACATGAACAATAAGTATCTCTAAGAGAAAATGCACTCATTGCAATTGTCTCTTCCAATCAGGATTTGTAAGATCATTTTCATTTCTTGGTAATGGATTAGGAACAACTATACCATACTTACTCAAGACTGCAGAACTAGCATATGAAATATTATAAGCATCTCTTAATCTTAAAAATCTAGAATAACTATCCGATCCGTCATCTCTATTTGTTGGATTTGATACAATAACTCCTGGAGTATTTAAAAACGTTATAGGTTTTGACCAAAACATTGTTGGATCTAAAATATCTACACCCATATTTGTAAAAAATCCAAATTCTGTAGGTTCACTCTTTTTAGATGTAAACAAAAATCTATTAGTAGTAGAATCCCAATTTGAACCAACGTTTGTAATTGTATCAAAATTACTTTTACTATCTCCATAACGTACTTTACCATTTGGGCCAATTAGTGGATATAAATTATCAACTGTATATCCATCACCCTCTAAATGTATTTCATATATTGAAGGAAAAGTTCCAAGGTTTGAATCGGCTTTCCACCTATCAGATCCAGTTGTTCCTGTGATACAACTAGTTGCTATATTTTGAACAGGAATCATTCCAATCATAATATCATCTATACATGGAGTTGGATTACATGAACAATTATATGTTCCTATTTGTTCTCCAAGATTTGAACTATCACATGGTAATATAGTAGCACTGGCTCTTCTACTATAATACAAATAGGTATTTGTATATGCATTATAAAAAGTATCTCTATCTAAAGTTTTTGCTGCATATTCTCCATCCGTATATTCTGAAATTGGAGCCAATTTTACACCAGTAACAACACTCAAGGTTGGATTAATTTTACGTGTTCCATCAGTATTTTCTATTTGATTCATTTGTTCATAACAAGTAATACAAAATGGCACAATTGCTCTATCTCCAACTTTAGGATTACCCAGATAGCTAGTCCATAAAGACCAATCATTATGAATTCCAGTAGGATAATGTATAGGTAAAGTCCTCATTCCTAAATCTGTAAATTTTTTACTCTTATCCCAAAAATACCATATTCTTCCGTATCCACCAGAATTATGATTATAGCAAGATATATCACGTAGAGATAAAATATTATTTGGATTACAATTTATATTCTTAGGAAATCCTAATTTACTTAAATTTGATGCAACAAGAAATCCAGTAGTTTCCCACGGAGTACCATCAAGTTTACCCCATACAGTATTTGCATAGTTCCAATTAGTAATTTTTGGTGCGCCGGTAATAAATACATCACCACATCTTACACAATTACAGTCAATGTTATATTTCCTATGACAAGAAACACATCTTCCTGCACCATCACCACATGCTCCAATTTGCATACATGTAGTATCATCAGGATTTCCCATGCCAGCACCAGAACTAACAATTGGAAAATCTACACCACATTTATTATAAAATGGAGATATTAAAGATTGATTGGTTGCAGTAATTTTTGATACTTCATATTTTGCATTTGCTTTTGCTTCTAAACACGACATACAATCACCATAATAAAATGAAGAACTGATTTTTAAATTAGAAAATGTTGATTGTACATAACCAAGATCTCTACTTGCTTTATTTGGCCCACCGTATAAAAATCTACCGTTATGTCCTTCTTGTTTAGCGGATAATGGAAAATAACAATTTCCAAAATTATAAGATGTTGCACTATCCGTAAAAACTTTCCCTTCCAAATCACCTAAAAGAGAAAATTTCAATTGATTTACTGGTTTATTAAATTTTTCTGTAGATGGAGTAGGTTTATAAGAATTAGTCAGGCATTTAGAGGTAACGCATCGAGAATCTGTGTTTCTATAATCATTTGAAGAAAGACAATTTGTATCTTTCAAAAATTCTGCATCTCCAAAGTCTACATTTGTTCTAATTGGAGCACAAACTTTTGCTGCACAACTTGGATTGCCTCCACAACTTTCTGACATCATTAGTGGTTCATAACCATTGGTTGGATTTGTAGGATTTTGTCCCAATTTATTAACACCAATTAATGATATTCCTGATGCCACAATCTGAAGAGGATCATATATTTGATAATATTTTCTAACTGTTGGAAATGGTTCTTCTAAACCAGTTATTGCCCATACAGAACCAAACTCTACTTCACCCGAAGTTGGAATTGGTTGTTCACCTTTTGGTCTTTGAAAATATCCAACTGTCCAACAACCAACAACATCACCGGTTTCACAAGATACGGCGCATTGATATAAATAATTGGAATTTTCTAAACACGGATCAGAATTAGGATCCAACCAATATCCTGTTAATGCATAAAATTTATTGTATGAAACTTTACCATTTTTTCCTGCATATCCTCTCCACCCACCATCCGTTGTGGTATTTGAAAAACTTTGACTATAATGAACCCAACTAGAATAAAAATTAGAAAAATTATTATTTGCAGGATCATCATTATCTGCAATATTATCAACAACAGAAAAACCACCACCTAAATCTGGATCTCGTATAGTATCATTTGTATCAGGAGTCTCTAATAGGTTTTCCCAATTAAAATCTATTTTTGATAATAGTGTAGAAGAAAAACAAGGATTAATAGTATCTCCAAATTGAGTGTCTAATGGTTGCTCGCAAGATCCGCAACTAGGAATATAGTTGAATCCTTCAGTATAATCTGAGCATGTTGATGATGTACATCTATTATAACTTGCTTGATAACTAGGATCTCTGTGTGATTCTTCTTTAATATCTACAATTGTAGCACGAAAAGAAACAATATCAATTACGTTATTAACCTTTAATTTTGTCTGTAATACAGGAGTATTATCAAAAATTGATACATAATAGTTATTTAAATCTACAATTGGATTTGCCATTTATTGATCTTATGGTAGTGCTGAAGCACCTCTAGTTATTGATGGGGATACTATAAATCTTCCTTGCAATATTCTAATAACCACAGATCCTAAACCAGATTTACCGCTTGCAACATCTGTAGCCGCTAAGGTATTCTGATAAAAATATAATTCAAGATCGTATAAATAATTTCCATAATTAATACGTTTAGTTATGTTTGGAGAAATTCTTATTTTTATATTTGGTTCTTCTTTGTATGTGACAGGAGTTGTATTTGGTACAGCACTCTTACCTTTTGTTAATGTAATATCTATTGGAGTGGCATTTGGTCTACCTGGTCGAGTTTCACCAACAAGTGACGGTGAGTAATCGTCACTTTCATAAATTTTATTAATTCCCACAATAGAACCGTTTACAGAACTTCTTACCTGCATTTTTGCTAAAACCAACATGTTAGTATACGGATCAAATAAATCTTCATATCCTTTTGGAATAGGTATTATGAATGGTGGAGAAGAAGTTGAATCACCTTTTAATACTACAACTTTAGAGTCTGTATCTCGAAAATGTAAATCTAACTTAAAACTAGATCCTTCTTGAACTTTTATATCATAATAGGCTGCTGGCATCGAAAGTTTTACCTCCAGTTGGATCTGACTGTTCTCCCGTATTTATACCACCTTGTGACGGATCTGCGCCTGGTTGACCACCAGCACCATCAGGAGGAGCACCCTGAGCCTGTGCAGCCTGTGCAGCGGCTTCTTGTTGTTTTTGTAATTGAATTGCTTGTTCTTCTGAAATTTCCTGATCCATTGTGGCAATTTCATCATCTGTTTGTTGTAGAAGATTTTTACGAATCCACTTATCAGAATAGAATTTGCCAGAATAATCTGCAACATCTCTTAGAATAGCAACACGATCCTTCATTATTTCTGCTTGCTTGGATTCTGCAAAATATGAATCTGTAGCAAAACGGAAAGAAATCTTTTGTTGCATCTGCTTCCAATCCTCATCACTCATAATTTGTTTGGATAATAATTGAACTCGTAAAAAGTTTAAAAATAATTCACTAAATTTTACACGCATACGATTGATAAATTTTGCAAACTTAAGTTCATCTCTAGTAATTTCTGAAGAACGACCCATATTGAAACCATTTTCTGCTTCAATACGACTAATAGGAATATTAAGAGATTTCAATAATTTCTTTTGAAAGTATAGAACATCTTCCATCTCTCCTAGATTTTGACCACCTGGTAGAGTTGAAATTTCTGTACCCTTGCCACCTTCACGTCGTGGCAACCAATAATCTTCCAACATGCTCATATGTTTACGATCATCTCGAATTTCACCAGTATTAGCATCATAAACAATTTTATTTCGGAATCTGTTCATCTGATCCCGTAAATATTGTTCTGCTTTATTTTTAGGCAAAGAACCAACGTCAATATAAAATACTCGTCGTTCAGGTGCTCTTGACCATCTGTAAATTACGCTGGCATCTTCCACCATGCGCAATTGATTCAGGGGTTTAATTGCCTTATGCAAAAATCCTGCTACTCGCTTGGTTCCATAATCATAAATTCCAGAATGAACGTAGTTGATACTATCCAAAGAAATTTTCAAACCCTTGACATCATATGGATTTGTTTTTTCATAATTAGAAAATACATAATATTCATCTGTTTGTTGAACAACAGGAATTGGGCCTAGTTTATTTGTTTTTTTAACTTCTTTAATTTTTCTAATAAGAATAGGATCGATTTGTCTAACTTCTTTTAAACCCTGTGTAGGATCATCGTGAAGAATATGATGGTAATATAATCTACCGTCAACATACCATTTTCTAAAAATATCTTGACCTTTTCTATTAAAATCTAAAAGATCTAAAATGGTTGAAAATTCTTCAAACATTAATTCTTTAATTTCAACAGGAATTTCAACCTTGTCCAAAACTAATTGAACAATTATTCCTTTAGCGTCTTCTGTTACTGCTTCGTTTACTACATCTTCAATTGCCATATCAACTTCGGCATGTAAAGACATTTCACGGTATTTTCTAATAAGATCCACGTCCGATTTGAGAGTTCCATCAATATCGACATAAAATCCTTGAAAACCACCAGCCTCAACAACACTAGAACCGTCTTCCACATTTTTTGGAACGAACGATTCAATATTGTCAATCGGTTTTTCTCTTTTTCCAAACGTAAACCCAAAAATATCAAATGCCATAATATAAATCCTTTTTTGTTAAAAGGGAATCAACCACTAAACCCGAATCCGAAACTATTTCCACCAGCCGTGGATATACCGAATCCTACACTAGTTTTGTTGTTGTTTCCAGCACCAAATCCACCACCACTACCCAGACCACCAAGACCTGCACCACTAGCCAAACCACCAATAGCAGCAGCTGCTGCACCACCAAGACCACCAGTGCCACCAAGACCTGCACCAGGAACCATTGCAACGTTTGTTTGGAACGGTGAAGAACTTGAAACAAAGTATGAATATTTAAATGTACATTGGAAATCAGATACCTGATCATTTTGATCGTAACCTAATTGCACCGCTGCAACATTCTCGGGCCAAATATCAAAGAATTGATAATATTTGACAACTTGATAATTTCGTGATAATTGAGCAACAGTTGCTGAACCAAAACCTGCTCTAGGATTTGGAATAGGAGTAGTATTACCCGAATATGTGTTAAACAATTCGTTCCAATATTCCATAACATTTCTTAAAGACATGTTTTGATCATTAAGAATATCAATTGTCCAATCCTCAAACTGTCTGTCTCCTGGGTATTTTGCAATACGACCAAGATAAGGAACAGCAACTTCCCCTAAGATTGAGGAAGGAAGTGTTGCAGATTTACATAAAAACTGCAACTGTGGAAGTGGTCCAACTGGACAATTCATAGTAACCGAATAAAGATTCGGTCTAGAACCACCATCGAATGCGGACATGAATGAATTAATTGATGAATCAGCCATTTAAGTTACTCCTTGTTATTCCTCTTGTATTTAGCATCATTTTATAAACTTATCCACCGAATTCCGCGAAAGTTACACCTGTTGGGGTTGCAACAAAATTGAGTCTTATAAAATTAATGCTTCTTGCTGGTGCTACAAATATATCAGCAACAAATTGATTTTGATCAACCACGCTGCCAGGATTGTTTGTTTCGTTACATACAACAGCATAAGAACTAATACCACGTTTTCCTTGAACTTCTCTCAAGAAAGGTTCAACCAATTGACTAAATTGTGCTCTTGTGAAAGCATCATTAAATTCAAACAATTGGAACTTGGCAGCAGTAGATATTGTTTTTTCTAAAACATTAAACAGTCTTCTAACATTGATACGATCAAAAGCACTTGCTTTTAATTGCAATGTCTTGTCACCAAACAGAATGGCTCCAGTTCCCTGAGCAGAAATTACAGGATTGATACCCGATTGGTACAACTTATCTCTGAAGGCTTTGCTAGGATTCCAAACCAATTTAACAATATTATTAATTCTTCCACGTTCGTAGCCTGCAGGAGACCACCAAGGATCTTTTTTAGTATCTGTTCTAACACAGCAGCCTGCAATATCAGCACACAGTGGAAGATAAAAGAATTTATCATTGTATCGGTCATATTGATATTTGGCATTACTATCCATAACACCGTATGAAGAAGATCCTATAATATTTCTATAAGCAGAAAGAACAGTATATATTGAACCTTCAGAATCAACATCTCCAGAAGCGTCTACAACATCTCCGCATTTAGCGGAAACAAATGCAATGCAATCCTGTCGTGCTTCTGCAATATTAACAATCATTTTTGCATTACTTGCAGAAAGGTTTCCTGCAATCAGAAGAGAAACATCAGATTCTTCTGGATTTTCAAAATTTTGAATAAACGATAAAACTTTAGCAGATTCAATATCTGGTGTATTGTTTTCAGTGTATGCAGTTAATTCGGCACCAGAAAGAGTATATGTTTGTAAATCTTCTAATTTTCTAAAAGAATTAGAAGTACTTACTGCGGTGCCCCATTGAGCATTAAATACTGAAGTATATAATGCAACCGAAGGGTTATCGCAAGCCCACACATATTCTGATTTATTATTTAAAACATTTTTCCAATAAATTGTTACACCTTCTGGACTTTTTGCGTCTAATGCTTTAGAAACATTTTGAAAAACTTCCAAAACAGTATTAACAGTTCCTGAAATTTTTCCACCAGCATCAATAACTAGAATATGAAATTCATCATTGGCATTTGGATTTATTTGACTTGCATAAGAAGAAGTGGTTGGTAATCCGTAAGCATCAATATAAGTATCCCATAAACCAGTTCCATCAGTAGGATTTGGATAAGGATCTGCACTATCGATCATTACAACTTGCAAAGAATTTCCTAAATTTCCTGGATATTTTGCAGCAATTTCAACTCCCCATACATCAGCATTTATTGTTTTTTGTATTTCGTAATTTTCTCTATTTTTTATTAAAATGCTTGTCAATCCCTTAGAATTTGCATTTTTATCATCTAAATAGGTTCTAACAACATTTAATTGACCACCGTATGAAAGAAAATTACTAACTAAGAACCAATCGATTTCATAACCAGTAGACGCTAATGGCTTACCAAAATAGGAAGTTAATTGTTTTTCTGTCTGAACCAATACTCTTTTATCTACTGGTCCCCATTGGAACACACCAACAAACCCAGCAGGAGTAGTGGCAATCGTTGGAATAACCTGTGTTAAGTCAAATTCTCTAATTTCTACGCCTGGACTCATTTGAAATGCCATAGTTTCTCTCCTTATACCTGTATTTTAGTCTACGGTTATGTATAAAAATCATTATTTCTATATTCCGCATCGTTCCAAACAGTACCAGAACTATCTATATTTTCTGATATATCAGGTCTTCCATCATCAATAATACCAAAGGGGGACATCTCATCTTCCATTTGTCGTATTTTTTCTTGAAATACAGTTTTTCTTACATCCATATTTGTAAGATCTTTAAAATAATTTTGTGTAGTTAGCCACGCAAATAAAACCAAGCACATAACAAGATCGTCATTATGACCAGCATCTGCCTCAAACGAATTATTCTTAGAAACAAAAGAAACAAGTTCTTGTATGATATGATAATCTGATATAAGCATCTTATTGGATTCAATCATAGACTTAAGCACAGAGCATCCTAGACGCTTTACAGCCTTTGTGGTACGAAGACCCAATTGAGTATGACCCGTACCAAACCCACCATCTAGGGTTTGACCCTTTCTACCTCTAATGGTAGAAACTAATAGGTTGTCGTATTCCATGTCATTATGTAACATATCAGCCACCTGACCACCAATATCATTTATTTCTACTAAAACGTATGCACCATTATATTGCTGTGCTACTGGATATATCACACTTGGATAGACCATAGGAGATATATCATTATTTTTAAACGTTGCGGCAATTTTATAGGGGGCTTTTGTTATATCAACCACAACAAATGCGTGGTAGTCGCTTCCAGCACCTCTGGCGGTATCCACTGTCAACACATAGGTATGATTGTTTTCTGGATTTTTTGTATCAACCACAGGTTTTTCATAAATCTTTAATCCCTGTTCAGTTTCGTGTACAGGTTTTTTGAAAACCATGGTTTTAAGTTTTTCAGGAGTAATAAGAGTATTTGTACTACCAATGAAATCGCATTCATGCTCTGTTCGGAATCTGTCTTCTCCAAGATTAGCCAATTCATTTTTATACCAGTTATCGTCTCTGCCAGGAACATCGCTCCAATGAACACTAATGTGTTTAAAACTACTTCTACCTTCTGTTGCTTCAATCCACAACTTATAATATAAATTTAATCCGTTTGGAGTTGAAATAACAACCAACTTTGAGGTTTTACCAGAAGATATTGTAGGAAACACTGAACTATAGAATTCGTTTGCAATATTTTCAGGAACGAAGGCAAATTCGTCTAATAGAATATAATTAAATGAACCTCCTCGGATAGCAGAGGCAGAAGTAGCAGATGCTATAACTTTTGATCCATTTTCTAGTTCAACAGAGTACTTGTTCCATTCCTTAATACCCTGCTGTAACCACTTTGGTAGATTTTCATATGCCATCTTTAAACGATCCATATGTAACTTGGCAACCTTTTCTTTATTTGCCAAAATACCAATAGTCTGATTTTCATTGAATAAAGCATGGTGAAGAATATCCGCCACAATGGTTGTAGATTTTCCGCACTGCCGAGGCATCTTTGCAATAACAAATCTATTATCACGAATCAGTCTGACAAGTTTTTCTTGAAACGGATAGGTTTCAAAATTTATTAATCCTTTATCAAGATTAACAATCTTTACATAGTTTTTCATAAAATAAACAGGATCTTCTGAACATTTTATATACTCTTCTACTTGTTCTGGTGTAAAATTTACATTTACATTGATCTTTTTAAGATTAGGATTACCCAAATAAGAATTCTTGTCACCAATCATAATTCGCCTTCAAGTTTTTGTATTTCTTGAACTTTACCTTTTAACAATTTTTGAAGATCTGCGGTACTTCCCACAAATATTGATTGATTTGTAATAGTACCTGCCGATTGATTGCCGCTATTTGATTCTTGTTTAATTTGTTTAAGTTCTTTATGTAATTGTAAAAGATCTTTATTAGCATCAGACACGCTTTTTATCAACTGAGATACTACTTCATATGCTCTAGGAGAATCACCTTCTGAAGCAACATGAAGAATTCCTTCTATTGCTTGCTGACCTTTGCTTATAATATCATAAAGATTTGTTCGAACTACTTCAAAATCTTTATCTAAATTTTCTTGTCTTGGAACTAACTTTGCTTCAAGAACTATTGGATTTTCTATAATATCACCAACAGTAGTTGGTAAATTAAATTCATCTTCTAATTTTTCATCAATTGATTTTTTGCCACCCATAATTATTCCTTTTAAACATATTCAGGAGGAGTAGAAACATTTCGTGTTATCCAACATCCTCTTCTTTTTGTAACATCACTATCTAAACTATTTATTGTTATTGTTGCTGGTATATCACTATCAGAACCAACTCTTTGCAATGTAACTGTTGAATTAGTATAGAATTTTTCTGGAGCCAAGGTTATTCTCCAAATATATAATCCACTTTTTTCTGTTTTTCCGCCACTAATGGTGTATTTTGTAAAACATTTACCTATTTCTAGACGATCAACTAATTGCGTAGTATCTCCTGTGCTATTAGTACATGGAATAGTTTTAGAATTTTTACTTAAATTTCTCCATATATCTAATGCGTTTTGTACATTTGACGTATATCCAGACTTAGCAATTTCAAATAATTGCAAATGACTACATCCACTAACAAAAATATGAAATAACATTTCGTACCAATATGCATTATCATTTCCCCAATTAAATCCATAAGCAACCCATGGTGCCCATGTTTTATGATAATTTATATTACTTCGTAGACTATGTCTACTTTCTTTTATATAATCTACAAAAATTTTGTACGCACCCTCATCATACATTTTTTTCCAAATTGTAGAATTCCATTTACGAGATACTAAAGAAGCAGGAGTTACAGTAGTACTAAGTCCATACGTACCTGTTCCTCCAGTAGTAGGGCCTGATATAATAGTTACAACATTACCTACTGTTGTATCAGGTATTTGACCACCAATAAAGGAACCACTTCCTGATAATATGTTAGTGACTGTAAGCGTAGTACCCGATACTGAACCTTCAAATTTTATTTCATCTACAGGAATTGAAACAGGATAACGAGTTAATGCTGCATTACCAGATTGTCCTCCGTATGGAACATCCAAATAACCAGACCATGTCCATTTTTCCCATTGATCATTTGGTGTAGCAACATATCCGCTTCTATAGGAAAAATCTTGCAACCAACTAGCAAGCGATTCACCATTATAAGCAGTAGGACCAGAGAACGTTCCTATTTTACCACCATATATCCAAAGATTTTTTGGGCCATAAATTGCACCATAGAAACTACTACCAGTAATAACATCTGATTGATACGGTAAAGCATGTGCCTGTATATTAGAATCCTGAGTATATGGAGTTTCACTTAATGAAATAGGTGCCCATTCATAATGTGAATATTTTACATTTTTAAATTCATCAAATTTTTGTAATGAATTACGACAGAATGTATTCATATAGTATATTTGCCAATTTAATACGGTATTTTCCCATGCTGGTATTAAATAAGAAACAATTGAATATGCGTTACCTGTAGTATTATCTGGGCCAGCACCTATGGTGTATGGAGGAGATATATATCCTTTATTATTTTGCGCATCTAGCAAACTGTAGCCGTTTCCCATATGTCCATTTCCAACGCCACCACCATATGGTGTCCAATAAGCGGTTGGATAACAATCTCCTGTAGTTTCGCTTCCTGTTGGGCACTTAGAAAGATTTAAATATGGTCGTAATAATTCTGCACAATCCGCAGTTGTATGAGAGTGACCAGAAAGTGTATTATAATTATCAATAAATTCTTGAGCAAAAGTTTTCCCTGTTACAGGATGTGGTTTAGTAGTAAATCTAACATCATTAAACATTGCTTTTAATAATCTAGAATCCCAACTATAAGTAAGAGGTTGTACACTAAAAGTTATAGATCCTGAAACTGTTGCTGCTGGTGATATTGTGAATGTTGTTGAATTGGCTGGATACGCAATACTAACTATTTTTGTTTCTCTTGCAATTGCTCCAGATCCAATACATTGAGATTTTACAATTGCAACAGGAGAACTTCCACCTAACATAAACTGATTGCTACCAGAAGTTAGTGTTGCTGTAGTACTTCCTGCTGTAAATGTTGCAGTATATTTTGAATCTCTTTTTCCTTCTTCACTACAAGGATAAGTTCTTGCACTGTCACCATTTAACATCCATTTTGAATACGTTTCTTTGTCATCCTGTGCATAATCAAAAGAAACTCCATCGGTTTTGCATTTATTTAAAAATGCAGTAAAAGAAGCAGCAGCATCAGAAGCATTTTGATCTGCCCATTGCGTTAAGAATTTTTTACCATTGTATGTAGTACCATCACTAGTTTCTTGATAATACATTTTAGTGGTTTCCATATATACTCCAATATCTCTCCACCAAGGAAAAAGACCAATAACTCTTCTCCCTGCTGGTATAGATGACAAGTACGTTTTAAATGTATTCCAATTGGTGTTATCTATAGGATATCCTAATTCATTTGAATTTCTTTGACCATTTTCACCAGTTATTCCTGGATATACAACTGTAGTAATTCCTTTATTAGTAGTGAATATACTATTTGTTGGATCATTCCTTCCAAAATCTACACCCCAAATTTCATAATCAGCAGAATTTACAGGAGTTGGTAGTGCTGCCATTTGTTTAGACGCAATATTTGAAAACTCACTAGATCCAAAACCATTTACACTCTTTACAGAGTAATAATAAGTAGTACCCATAACCAATTTTATGTCATTATCAATATATGATGTAGATATAGTGGATTGGTTAATAAGTGTCATTGCAGCGGTATTTGCAGATAATCCGCGATAAATTTCATAATTTGCAGCAGAATCAATATCACTCCAATTTATTTTAATATCTCCTGTTGGAGTATTAATACTTGTTGAAATTATTGGAGGTGCTATTTTTAAATGACCAAAAGAAACACCACTTGTTTCACCCTCTCCTAAAGAGCAACCAGCAGAAATTTTATAATAATATAAAGATGATCGGTTTAATCCCACATAAGAATCAAAATATGAATTAGATGGAGTTGTTGTTAAAAGAGTCATAGTACTAGGATCAGTTCCTCTATAAATGTTATAACTAGTCGCACCTGCAACAGAATCCCATGTGCTAGTAATACCTGTAGTATCATTTTTACTTGTTATTAAATTGATAGGTTGTTCTAATTTTCTCCAACCAGTAACTATGGCGGAATCGGGACTGTATCCATAACCATTGTGTGCCAACACTTCATATGCATGTAATACACCAGGAGTTGCGCCAGAATCATCATATGATGATCCTAAACCGCTTGTGATAAACATCATATCTCTATAAACATTATAAAAATCAATTGGTTGATTTGGATCTGTTGGATCCATATCAACAAAACCTAATGATGCAGGTAAAGTCCATGATATTGAAATTTTATCTGTGTATTCTCCATAAGATACTGTTATTCCTGTAACTGCATCTGGAACAGTTCCTGGTGCTTGTGTGGTAGTTGTTTCAAATCTACAACAATTACAATCATTATTACTAGACTCGTCTAATCCAGAAGGAGATGTAGCCACATCCCAACAATATGTTGATAAATCTTGACCAGTACATTCGCAGCATTGACGAGAAAACATACCTCCACTCCAAATCCATTCGGATTCTCCTGCATTACAACTACGTAAATATGGAGAAGCAGTAGTGGTAGATGTTGTTGATGTGGTTGAAGTGGTTGATGTTGGTGCTATAGTGGTAGTAGTTGTTGAAAGTGTGGTGGTTGTTGTGGTTGGTACAATAGTAGTTGTGGATGTTGTAGAGGTTGTACTTGTACTAGTAGTTGAAGTAATTGGTAAAGTTGTAGTAGTTGTGGTAGATGTTGTTGATGTAGTTGTCGGTGTAGGCACGTAAACATATGTGAATGCGTTTGATAAGGTAACTGATCCTGTTTTAGTTTGAACTGTGATATTTTTAACACCAATATCTGTGGTTGAAGGATTTGTTATAATTCTAAGTACGGTTTTAGAAATTTCATAAAAAGATACAAGGTGTTCTCCAACTATTACACTAATAACATCAAATAAATTTGTTCCAGTTATATTAACAATAGTACCACCTTCAATTAATCCTTCAGTTGGAGATATTGAAGTTATTGTTGGTAATGGAGTAATATAATTAAAAGCATTAATTTTTGTTACTGTTCCTGTATCCGTTGTTAAAACTAGAGTAGAATATCCCGAAGTATTAGCGCCAGTAACGGCAGCAACATAAGTTGGAGAAATAATATTAAAAGTTTTAACAGGAACTCCACCAATTACAATAGACTTGGTTTCATATAAATTACTTCCTATAATAATTATAGTAGTATCACCGTAAGTAAATCCTGAATTAGGAGTAATACTAGTAATTGTTGGTAATTTTGGAATTGCTGCAGTAGTTGTTGTAGTTGTAGCAAGTGTTGTAGTGGTTGAAGAACCAGAATATGTTGTTGGTGCTATTGTAGTTGTTGAAGTTGTAGATGTTGTTGTACTAGTTTCATTATGAACATTTAAAATTTCTGGTGGAACCACTACAGGATTACCACCATCAGGGGATAATTGCGTATTCTGATTTATATCAGGAGAACTATCATAATTTTTTGGTAATTTTTTTTTCATATTATCAGTTTATAGTTTCATCAATTTCTATTAAAAATTCATATGGTTCTGTTGGATCTACATATTCAGGATATACCAAAACAATCTTTTCACCATTAGTATCTAGTTCATATTCACCATCAGTATTTTTCTCATACACAATGGGTCGTATTCTTATATGTGCATATTTTTTATTTGCCATTTTAAATTTCTTCAAAATCAAAAAAGTTTATATTAATATCTTTAATTAGTCCTGCTTGTTTTACTGGACCATACAAAAAGGTTTTTGCTGTAAAGGCTAAATCCCAAGTTAATAGTCTTGTATCATCTTTAAACGTACCATCATATGTTTCGGAAGGTGTTATGGTATTAAGTACAATAGGAATATCTATTTTTTCATTACTAGTATTTAAAATCTTTGGTTTAATTGTAATGGTAAATTCTGGTGTAAAAA
>Ga0114969_10000728_pt1 | contig 28600 bp, 19 predicted proteins | sample M_130807_MF_Meta_FD_87316 | JGI IMG/M metagenome (GOLD analysis project Ga0114969, IMG submission 87316) | Freshwater microbial communities from Lake Montjoie, Canada to study carbon cycling - M_130807_MF_MetaG | ecosystem: Environmental > Aquatic > Freshwater > Lake | place: Lake Montjoie...
CCATACAGTCTCTGTGACAGCATAATTGACATCATGACCTATAAGATCCATCAATTCAAACGGCCCCATTCTGAAACCACCATATACTTTCATCGCGTGATCAATCGTTTCTATTGATGCCACCCCTTCTTCATATAGCCTAATTGCTTCACTGTAGAAAGGTCGGGCAATTCGATTGACAATAAAACCCGGTGTGTCTTTTGTTCGAACCGTTTTCTTGTTCCAACTATCTATCATTGCGATTGACTTGCCCACTATGTCTTGACTAGTTTGCAATGCCGGCACTATCTCTACTAATTCCATGATTGGTGCGGGATTAAAAAAATGGATACCAATAACCCGTTGCGGTAATTTGCATGCAGAGGCTATGGATGTTACTGAAAGCGATGATGTATTGCTTGCCAATATACACTGTTCGGATACGATATTTTCAAGCTCAGTGAATAAGGTTTGCTTGATATCTAATCGTTCAACAATCGCTTCTATAACCAAGTCCGATTCGTTCAATTTATTGATTGATAGCTCCCAGGAAATCAATGAAAAAATGCTAGCTGCTTTCTCAGCGCTTAGTTTACCCTTTTCTGTGAGTTTAGAAAGTGTATTCTGCAAACTATGTTTAGCCTTATTCAGCACTGCCTCATTGGTGTCAATCACCACCACGTTATTCCCGGCTTGCGCAGCCACTTGTGCTATGCCCGCGCCCATTGTGCCGCTCCCTATGATTCCTATATTCATATTGCTTCTGTATTGAAGGCAAATGTAACACAAGGTATATGAATTAAAAACTAGGATTCAAAACGCCTACTTGTTGAGAGGGCATAGCATCATTGACTAAAACACGAAACCCCGCCCTAGGCGAGGTTTCATTATTATTCTTTATAAAACTATTATCGAACGAGAATCACATCCCCTTTGTATGTTTTGGTTGGACCATCAGGGAATGCCACTTTAATCAGGTAGTAGAACGTCGCTGGATCTTGGTCTTTTCCTTTGAATTTACCATTCCAACCTCTATTATCATTTGCAGAGAATACTTCTTGTCCCCAACGATTCATCACTCTGAATTCTTGAATATTTTGGAAGGTTAAATTCACCACTTTGAAAAGGTCATTCACGCCATCACCATTTGGAGAGAAGGCTGTTGGAATAAATAATTTATCACGGTAATCAACATTTACATAGATACTATCCCAACTTCTGCAACCCAATTCATTGATGCTATATACATAATACATAGTTGGCTCTGATGGAGATACAATGGTTGAGCTATCATTCGGGTTACTTGAATTCCAAGCTGGAGTCCAATTGTATACCAAACCGCCTGTCGCAATCAGATTCACTTGCTCTTGATATCTGATCGTTACTGAGTCACCATTAATAATAGATATTGGCGGATTAGGATATACCAACACCATTGTCTTGGCTGTATCGGTGCAACCATATGTATCTGTTCGCACAGCAAAATAGGTATGAAGGCCTGGCGTCGGAGGTGTAATGATAGGATTAAAGCATGTTGTACAACTTAATCCTACGCTTCCCCCATTCTCATCGATCCAAAGGAAATTCTCAGAAGGTGCGTTTCCAATACCCGTTGCGAAGGCCTGATAGCTATCGCCTATACAAAGGCTGTCGCGCAATGGCGTTACTTCAACATCATGAACAGACATTGTAATTAACACAGAATCCTTTACCTCGCATCCGTTTCCACCGATAGAATAGATATGATACATACCACTTTGATTAACATAAGCTGTTGTTGAACTTGCTGTTGAATCATAAATAAATACTGACGGATCCCATCTGTATTTCCATGGTTTCACAGGCACATCACACAAATAGAAATTTACAATCGGTCGTGCCGTTGAAATAATCGGTATTGATGGGAACTGAACACTTGGCAAATCGCATCCGCCATAAGCAGAACCTTGGAAGTAGAACTGTGCATTGGCAGTAGTTGAATAATCTACCGCATCCGGCTGTATTGCATTGGATTGTCCATTGAAGAAACAGATATCAATGATCAAATTATTCGTACCATCCCAAAGGAAAGGTGTTTGAAGAACAAATTTATTCGCTCCAACAGTTGTTGCGTAACCAGTATTTTGATACACATCTTTCAATTCAAACGGAGGAATGAATGCATTTAATTGTGTCAATGGGGTACAACCCATTTTGATATTCATATTAAAGGTAGAGAAACTTGTTTTTGTGATGATATTGAGGGCAAACGAATCGATACGCCCTTTTGTAATACCCATCGCATTTAATTCAGCTACTGTAAATAACATTTGCGATCGAGCACCTGCATATGAACCATTGAATGGCGTAACTGCCAAACTTGACCCTATACTTACTCCTGAAATATATTGATTAAATGGAGACGCACAAGGCACATTATCTTCACCACAATAATATTGCGGAGGTGTCCCTTGCGGTGCTGCATTCAATGTCGTCATACCAGGCCCACAAAGCACTTGAGGAGAGGCTGACGCCGATACTGAGTTTGAATTATCAACGTTCACGCGAATCGTATCCTTACTAACACAATTTGTATTCGATGTTGCTGTTGCCGTAACAATGAAATCCGTGGTTGAGTTAATACCACTTGAAATAGGATTCTCATTTGTGGCGCTATTCAGGGTTGTGCCAGGCGTCCAATTAAAGTTAAATGAACCCACTTCACATACTCTGAATTTTGTATTAGGACGAACTGAACCAAGCAACGGTGATGAAGCCGTTAAGTTACATCCACTCGTGTAGGCATTTTGAAGTAACATTTGTGCACCCGGTGTATTTGAGCTTGCAAGGATATCTGTATTAACGCTGAATCCAGTCATATCATAGCAAATCTGAACAACGAGATTAGTCATACCATCCCAGAAATAATCATTTTGAAATATGTGTGTGTTCCAACTTTGAACAGAATAAAATTTAGGATTATAATACACCTGAGAAAGCCCGGTGACAAATCCTGTGGCACCATCCAAGGCTGTTTGTGATGTACATCCCATGCTGATACGCACATTACGCATTGTATCACTTCCTTTACCAACCACATTCCATGCGATCGATTTTAGATTCCCTGGTTTGATTCCTGCTTGCGACAATTCAGCAGCTGTAAATAACATTTGTGTTTTATAACCACTTTGGAAACTTGTATAATAAGGTGAATATTGCGATTGTTGAATATTTCCTGTACCTACTGTTTTATAAACGGCCGCCGGACTATTGCAAGGGAATACGGATAATCCGCAAGGCATAGACGAAGGGTTTGTAAACAACTGGAATGGCGATTCAGGACATACTGGATTGACAGATACCTGCGCGTTTAACAAGGCTCTTGCACCACTAACATTTACTTTATTCGAATCGGTATACACACATCCATTATCATCTCGATATGTCAATTTGTATGTCGTTGTGCCTTGTGGTTTGGCCCAAGGATTTAATACCGTTGTGCTACTAAGATTATAAGCAGGCGTCCATGTAATGGTAGGATTTACCTGAGCAGGTGTGGCGGACGCGTTTAATTGTATAGAGTCATTCACACAAATGGTTTCAGGACCACCGGCGTCAACATTGACGATACCAGGAATGAGCGTAACCGTTATCGTATCTTTTATTTTGCAGACTAATCCTGCAGGAGGATTTAAGGCCGTTACAATATAAGTGGTGGTTACCAATGGAGCCGATTTTGGATTTTTTATACTCGTAGAAGATAATCCAATATTGCTTGAACTGCCTGCAAGGTTAGTCCATGACCATTGAGATATTCCCGGAGGAGCTGTGACATTCATTTGTAATGAATCAGCGCCAATGCAATACACTAAATCCGGACCGGCATCAACGCCCGGCAATACCTTGATAAGGAATACCGCATATGATTTTAATACAATCGGTTGAGCCGTTGTACAGGTCGAATCAGAGAATGTAATAATTAATGTATGATTCCCAATTTGAGTTCCGTTTGGTGTCCACGAGAAATTGCCTGTAACCGGACTACCGCCCCCAACAGGTGTAGTAGAAAATGTTGAACCTGGACAAGAGGCCGCGTTATTGGCATACCCAATGACCATATTACTGAGTGAGTTACTAATGGATGTCACTTTAAATGAAAGAGCAGAACCTGGGCAGGTTTCAATTACATCTGGACAGGTTGACGGTGGTATTGCCGGCTGAAGGGTGCCTCCAAATAAATTGGCAGGCGTATAGCATTGTGTTCCATTGGTAGCAGAAGGCGGTGCTGCATTACAGTTCAGTACATTCAACTGCACATCTCGCATCACAAAACCAACTGTATCAAGGGTAATAGGGTCAATTTCATAACAAGTGAACGCAATTACATACGTGTTTTGAACTGTTGGAGTGAATGTGGCAGTTCCAGTATTTGAATTTATCGCATAACCGCCTGGCGCACTCGCACCAAAAGGATTAGCCGTATTAACACCTGCACCATTCCAGTTGATAGGGGCACAATTGCCTGTTCCTAATGGTTGCGTTCCAATAAAATTCAATGAATCGTAGTCAGGATCTAATGGTCCATTCAAATACGTCTTAGGCTGATTAACACACACATACGGGATGGGCTTTATTGAAAGAACAACAGAGTTATTAATAGGACGCACCACATTGTTCAAACCTGCTGACACACAAAGGCTTTGTCCTCCAGGCGCCTGAAGGTTACTGATGATATTGTTACGGCAACATAAATCATAATTAAATCGCCAATCAGTGCAAGCCATTGGTAATACAAGGGTTGCAGAATAGTGCCATTCTTCATAACCCGGAAAAATACTCGTCCAATCTGTACACCAGTTATTGATGTTTGGACAAAGATCACCATACATTTTATTAGTATTATTACCTGTAGTATCTACATTAAAATTGATATTTTGACCGCATGAAGCCGAAGTAGCAGTCATAGCTGCAGTGCCTCCAAGGGTGGCATTGGCCCAACCACCTGTCGATGTAATTTTACAATCACGGTAAAGCACCAAATGTACCTTGTAGGTCAATGGTGACAAATACTCGTAATAAATATCTGCTGCCGATACGTGCGTGGCCTTTGACTGCCATGCAGTTACAAGAAAAATAACAACAAGAAATAATGAACGTAACGTACTTTTCATAAAAATGTATTCTATTTTGAAGATAATAATCGCAAAAGACAAACTCGGCCTAATGGACCGAATAGCCTTCTGTGAGGTTCTAAGCAAGACGCTAAGTTAATATACTTGGTTGGAATACGAAATATATTTTTTTTAGACATTTAAATAATTTTCAAAATCTTCCGATATTTCATTTTTGTTGTACATTGAACCCATGTTTTCGGCAATTTTAGCAGGTTTAGCGTTTGGGCTCTTCATGGCTGTATCGGTTGGACCGACGATTTTCGCTATAATCAAATATAGCATTAGCTATGGTTGGCGAGCCGGCGTGAGTTTTGTCATTGGCGTTTCGTTAAGCGATAGCTTGTATGTAGCCTTGGCGAATCTCGCTTCGGGTTGGCTTTCGGGGTTGATGAGTCATGAAAAAACCATTGGTTATATTGGGGCAGCTTTGTTTTTTGGTATCGGATTATATGGTTATTTCAAAAAAATTATGATCACCCGTAATAATCGGGATATGGCAACTGTCACCTCTAGGGATTATTGGAAGATTTTCAGCAGTGGTTTTCTGATGAATACCTTCAATCCGGGCGTTATACTCACTTGGATTACAGCTGTGGCAGCGATATCTGCCATGAGTAACGGCTATCGGGTAATTTTTTTTGGTAGCTGCTTAGGGCTCATTCTCGGACTTGATTTTCTAAAAGTGTTTCTAGCACAACGTATCCGAACGAAGCTCACCCCCCGAAATATTGTGTATCTCAATCGAATTTCAGCCCTTTGTATCGCCGCGATTGGGGTGTTTCTTTTTGCAAAAATATTCTTCGATATTAAAGTTGGGGGATATTAAATACTTGACTATTTTTTCATTCACTGCTCCCAATTGTAACGTCCTCAATTTTTTGATACTAAAAAATAGTCCCTAAAAAAATAGACAACTTCGGGCAAACCTACATTGTATATTCGTGTAAATTATCGCTTTATTTCATTCATTCTAGAACATATACAACAGCAACTAAAAGCCACTACTATCATTGAATGGCTGGCTTTTTTGTTTGGCGTGGCACAAGTGATTTTGGCGTTGAAGAATAAGGCCATCAATTTCTACGCGGGTATTCTCAGCGTGTGCCTTTATATCTATGTCTTTTATACGTATGGACTTTATGCCGAAAGTATCCTGAACCTTTATTATCTGTTTGTGAGTGTGGCCGGTATTTTTTTATGGCAGCAAAAAAATCAAGCTTCTATTACCTTCACGACATCGCGTGAATGGGTGATCACGTTGCTGACAGTTATCCTATCCTGGGCTGTGTTGTTTCTTATCTTAAAAAATTTCACCCCAAGCACCGTTCCTTTTCTGGACGCCTTTGTAACCGCCGCAGCCTGGGCAGGCACTTGGCTTCTCATCAAACGCAAGGTCGAGAATTGGATCATCCTCAACATATCCAATATCGTGGCTATACCATTGCAGATTTACAAAGGTCTCGAACTAACCTCCTTACTTACTTGTATTTATGTGGTGGTGGCTGTTGTAGGATACATCGAATGGCGAAAGAATGTCTGTAGGCAGACATCCAACTAAATTATTTACTTTTTTCATCAATGACTCTGTCTTACTTTTAGACACTTATGAAACTCGATATCCTCTACGAAGACGAACATTATATCATCGTCAACAAACCATCCGGTCTGCTTTCGATACCCGACCGACATAACGCTGCGATTCCTTCAGTGACTGGACTACTTCGCTCGATGTATCCTTCTATTTTCATCATTCACCGTTTGGATAAAGACACAAGCGGTATCCTTTGTTTCGCAAAAGATGAAGAAACGCATCGCTATACATCGCAATTATTTGAACACCGACAGGTAAAGAAAAATTATATTGGCATCGTTCACGGTAGTATGGCCAATGAAAGTGGCACCATCGAGGATGCCATCATGGAACACCCTGTGATCAAAGGCAAAATGATCATTCATCAGAAACAGGGCAAACCAAGTATCACGAAATTTGAAGTCATGGAATCGTTTGGCTTGTATACGTTTGTGAAATTTGATATCCTCACAGGACGTACACATCAAATTAGGGTACATATGCAGAATTATGGCCACCCGATTGTATGCGATGAAGTCTATGGCAAAGTGGACCCAGTTTTCATTTCACAGTTGAAGAAAAAATTCAAACTTTCTAAAGAAGAAGAGGAAGAAAAACCCATTCTACAGCGACTCGCATTGCATGCCTTTCGCTTATGTTTTACCGATGCAACAGGCAAGGCAATTGACGTTGAAGCGCCTTTGCCAAGAGATATGAACGCCATGTTAAAGCAATGCCTAAAATGGATGAAAAAATAAATTTTCAATAGAGATCTCTTCAATAAATACGCAGTATATCACTACTTAATTTTTACCTTTTTGCTTGATCAAAAAGGTAAGCAATAGTACGAATTGTGCTGAGCAAAAGGATTTCAATAAATGACTCGTTCTTTTTCCGCTAGTTCACTATACTAGTCATGATTAAAAGTGGGGCAAAATTTATCGTGAATCTTCGGGATTCGAAAATAGAACGCTAGTTGGCAAAAGTGGCTTGTATTAGTTATTTCTAAAAATAAAATAGAGTATCTTCGGCAAAACTTATCATTGATGAAATATGTATCATTATTCATTGTGCTCTTTATGTTTCAATTATCGGCCACCGCGCAAGGCTATCGGACCAATAACATAGAGAGAGAAAAGAAAGCGCCGAAAGAATCGCCAACCTATGGCAAGAACATCATCTCATTTTCGCCAGTACAGATTGTTCTCACCGACGTTGAACAATCTTCGCCGGATATAACGGTGGCATTTGCCTATGAGCGCATTTTCAATAATAACCTTGTCGCCTTTCGATTACCGGTGAGCCTTTCTATGAAAAACAATTTCTTTTATGTCATGCCAACGCTGAAGTTGTATCCGAGAAAGCAAGGCATTGTTAAATATGCTGTCGGCCCTCAATTATTATTCGGTTCAGGTGATGGTACCTATCAGGATTATTATCAGGACCCTGTCTCAGGAATGACAAAAACAAAAAACATTACGATCCACCGTCGCCAAGTTGGATTTCTTATTAATAACAGTGTAAACTTTACCATTGCCAAAGCCTTCTATGTAGGGCTCGATGCGAGCTTAGGCCTTATCTATTACGACAATCTACCGAAAAATAGTTACAATTACTTCAGTTCAAACCAGATACTGTACACCACTCAGAATTCAAGAATTAGTCCAGCGTTTCAGTTAAATTTCAGCATGGGTTATAGGTTTTAATCAACTAATCAACTATCGTGTTGTAACCTTCGAAAAATTGATTAACCCACCTCAACTCTCGTTGAAATCTCAATAAAAATTATCCTATTTCTACCTTACATCCTTTGTTCGTTGTGCGTCTTTAGGTTTATTTAATAATCATACATTATGGCGACTACGTTTCTTTATCATTATCTGATTGATATTCATTCAAAGCGGACCTTTCCCGCTGAAATACAAATCGAACAAGGCACGATTTTATCGGTCACTGAAACTGAACGTCCTTGCGAACATTTTATTCTACCCGGATTAATCGATTCGCATATCCATATTGAAAGTTCAATGTTAATCCCGTCTGAGTTTGCCCGAATAGCCGTCAAACATGGCACCGTAGCCACCATCAGCGACCCGCATGAAATCGCTAATGTATGCGGCATTGACGGCGTCAATTACATGATAGACAATGCCAAGAAAGTCCCTTTTAAATTTCATTTCGGCGCGCCTTCTTGTGTACCTGCAACGACATTCGAAACGGCAGGTGATAGTATTGATGCAATAAAAATAGATGCCTTACTGCAACGTGATGATATTTATTTCCTGTCAGAAATGATGAATTATCCGGGTGTACTTTTTCAAGACGACGAAGTCATGAAAAAAATCGCGTTTGCCAAGAAACATTCTAAACCTGTGGATGGACATGCGCCAGGTTTACGAGGTGAGAAAGCACAACACTATATTGAAGCTGGTATTAGTACCGACCATGAATGTGTTACCAAAGAAGAAGCCCTTGACAAATTGCAATTTGGGATGAAGATTCTGATCCGAGAAGGTAGTGCCGCTAAGAATTTTGATGCCCTGATTGATTTGCTGCATGATTTCGAAAACGAAATGATGTTTTGCTGCGATGATAAACACCCCGATGAATTGATGTTGTATCATATCAACGATCATGTAAAACGGGCACTCGCCAAAGGCATCGATTTATATAAAGTGTTGCGTGCCGCATGTCTCAATCCTGTCTATCATTACAACCTCCCGGTAGGCTTGCTCCGCAAAGGTGATCCGGCAGATTTCATCGTGATTGATAACCCTGATAATTTCAACATATTGAAAACAGTGATCAATGGCGAAGTCGTTTTTGAAAATGGCGAATCAAACATCGAGTCGATAGAAGAAGGCGTCATCAACAAATTTAACTGCCAAGAAAAAAATCCGCGTGACGTTGAAATACACGTAGAGCATATCCCATCTCTGATTCGCGTGATTGAAGCGTTGGAAGGTCAGCTCATTACAAGAACGATGCTAACGTCGCCTACAATCGCTCATCATAAAATCGTCAGTGATGTCGAAAAAGATGTGTTGAAAATAGTGGTCGTCAATCGCTATACAGAGGCGCCGGTGGCAAAAGCATTCATTACACATTTCGGATTAAAAAGAGGCGCTATTGCGAGCACGGTGGCGCACGATAGTCATAATATCATTTGCGTGGGCGTTGATGACATATCTATTTGCAAAGCCGTGAACGCCTTGATCAAAGTGCGTGGTGGCATTGCCGTTGCGGACGAAACAACACTTGATGTCATGGCGCTGCCAGTTGCTGGTTTAATGAGTAACGAAAAGGCAGAAGTGGTTGCCGAAAACTATGCAGCGATTGACAAGCAGGCAAAAAAACTTGGCACAACACTCACGGCACCTTTCATGACGCTTTCCTTTATGGCGCTGCTCGTGATTCCGCAATTAAAACTAAGTGACAAAGGATTGTTTGATGGAGAACAATTTGTATTTGTTGATATAGGAGTGGATGCTTAAAAAACTTTTCGCGCAGCACAAGAAATTCTGTGACTACAATGTATATTTATCCAATGAAGAAACTCATTATCGTATGCCTTTGTTTCATAACAGTTCAGGCATTCGCACAATTACCCGAAACTGACATTTATCTTTTTGATTTAAAGCGCAGTCCGAAAGGATTGAACGTAATGACACCAAAAATGATTTCAACGACATCAGGATATAACAATCAACCTTACTTTTCACCAGATGAAAAATACTTGTATTTTGTCAGTTCAGTTGATAGCACAAATACCGAAATCTATCGGTATAATTTGAAGCGAAAAAAATCTCGTCGTATCACACATACGCATGAACCTGAGTTTTCGCCTCGATATACACCCGGCATGGATGGTCTATCTTATGTTAGTGTGGAGAGAGATAAAACCACGCAGCACTTTTACGTCAGCTCGTTGAAAGGTAAAAAACCAACGTTGATAGCACCCGAACTTAAAACCATCGGCTATTATGAATGGATTTCTGACATTGAGTTTCTGACCTTTGAATTACCTGAACCGTTTTACTTTGTACGGCATAATATAGCCTTAGGCCGAACTGATACACTTGCGCAACATATCGGTCGCACGTTTTATAATCTCCGCACAAAAAACAAGATTGTCTTTGTCGACAAATCAGATTCACTCCATTGGAAATTAAGAACAATGGCACCTGAAAATCTAAGAGTCTCCAGAAAAAAAACAGGCACGATAGAAAATCCGATATTATCTGAAACACTGCCTGGTGAAGAAGATTATTGTTTTATGCAAGATGGGAGTCTGCTTATGGGGCATGATGGCGCTTTGTTCTACAAAAAAAATCCATTCCGTCATCCTGAATCAGCATGGATACAGTTAGCCGATCTGAAACCGTTCGGGATTAAACAATTTTACAGAATGGCGGTTTCACCTGACAATACGAAGATGGCCATAGTAGTCTATAAAGGAACGAAACCTTAAAGCTATTTCAAATTGTCATCAGACAACGTAGCCTCAGCGATGAAACAAGCAACGAACGTTGGTTAAACTTCTTTATATCAAATCGGTCAATGGAGCCGTCTTATCGATAAATCAGTTGGGTGTATGCCCCATATTTCTTACTTTTAACGCTCATTCAGTTCCACGACGCATGCGAAGAAAACTCTTCTTAGTCCTATTGTTGACAACAATCTTTTGGGTTTCCAAAGGGCAGGCGTCTTGGGAATCATTCGGACAAAACAGGGTACAATACAGAACCTTTGAATGGAAATATTTCGACAGTGTCCACTTCCGTGCCTTGTATTATGATTATGGCAAAGCCAATGCGCTCTATGCAGTGAGCATAGCCGAACAAGAATTAGCCCATATCGTGTATATGATGGGCGGGCGATTAAATAAAAAACTTAATATCATCCTTTATAACACTTTTGGCGATTATCGTCAGACCAATCTCGGGCGCAAGAATGATGAGCTCAATGCGGCTAATGGTGGTAAGTTGGATGTAGCAGGCGATTATATCGCTGTGTATTTCAATGGTGATCACGAGGCCTTACGAAAACAAATCCGCAGCGGTATCGCCAAAGTAATTAAAGACAATATGCTCTTTGGTGATAATCTAAAAGATGTGGTGAAGAATGCTGTGCAGATGAACTTACCTGAATGGTATACCTTGGGTTATGTCTCCTTCATTGCAAATGAATGGTCGGGCGAAAATGATGCCCTCATAAAAAATAGTCTCTCACTCAAAGGAAAAAAACACATACTCGATCTAGCCCTTTCTAATCCTGCTATTTATGGTCAATCCTTTTGGCATTTCATTTCAGCAACGTATGGAGAAAATTATATCTCCAATATACTCTACCTGACACGATACAGAAAAAGTGTGAGCAGTGCGATTGAAAGTGTTTTTAAAAAACCATCGAACGAACTTTATGAGGAATGGGAATTATTTTATCAACCTCCAATACAAGCACAAGGTTCAGACATTGATTCAATTGCCGGCCGTTTGTTGTATACGAGTATCAAGAATAAGACTAATGCGCAATACAGCCAAATAGTAGCATCTCCAAGCGGACGTGAAATAGCCTTTGTAGAAAAAAAAGATGGTCAATTTAAAATTTACATACAAGATGTAAAATATAATAAAGCCTACCTCATTATCGAAGGTGGCATACGGGCCATGGAAGAATTAGCTGACCCTGATTATCCTATTCTTTGTTGGAGTCCAAGCGGCAACAAGATGGCTGCTTTATATCAGCAACGAAATGTGCTAAACCTGCGAATATTCAATACCGGAAAACGGATCATGGAGAAACGCTCAATTCCTCGTCGGAAAGTTGACCGCATTACAGGTATGTGTTTTATGCGTGATGAAAATTCGTTAGCGATTACAGCGATTAAAAAAGGACAAAGTGATTTGTATACATTAACCATTAAAAACAATAAATTCGAGGCAATCACCAATGATATTTTTGATGAAAAAAATCCCCGCTTTGTCGAAAACGGAACGTCTACGGGCATCCTATTTTTATCAAATCGTACTAGTCGTTATATCAATCAAAGCGATAAAATTGATGAATACAAACAACACTTCAACCTCTATCTCTATGACCCGAAACGCGGTACTAATCTCGTTCCATTAAGTAATACAAGAGGCAGCATCAATTACCCTATGCAATGGGGGCTTGAACAATATAGTTATCTTGAAGACCTTAACGGGACACTGAATCGAAAGATTGTATCCATTGAAAAAAACGGCACCTCACCCGATACCTTTTCAACGACAAATGCCCGACCGGTGCCATTTAGTATTCTAGGACAAGACTATCTGCAGAAAAATGGTAGCGTCATAGAAATCACAAAAGAAAAACGAAATTCTTTGATCTACAGTGCGCCTTTCGCTGTATTAAAAGATCAGCAAGAAAAATATGAGAACGAATTAAAAAATCAACTTGATACTAGTCTGATCATTTCAACTAGCAACAGTGAGTCTGTGGTATCTGAGTACATCACACCATTTAATAGTTCAACAGATTCGACCGTGCTACTTGATAACATTTTTTCTTCTACACGAAAAAACACCTCGCGCTATAATACTTTCAATACGGCCTCAATAAGCAGTAAGCCTAACGTGTACAAGTCGACCTTCTATCCCGATTTCATTCAGACGACAATCGATAATACATTACTATTTACGCGTTATCAACCTATCGACAATCAATACAACAATCCACCGCTGTATCTTTTTTCTACATTTACGCTCACCGATGTAATGGAAGATTATAAAATCACAGCGGGTGCTCGTCATGAACTCAACATAAGCTCGCCTCTTGAATATTTTTTAAAGTATGCTAATTTCCGACGACGTGCCGATTGGGGGATCGTGTATTATCATAGCAGTCAACAAGCGATTGTGAATGCGCCACCTTCTTCTATCCTACCATATCAAGGTGTGCTTTCAAAAAAAGGAATGGATTTCATTCAATCCAATGTCACATATCCATTGGATATGCTAAAAAGCATCCGCCTGCAGTTTGGCATACGATACGACCGAACAAGATACCTTGCACAAGACCAATACACAATCGAGATTCCAAGTTCAAAACAATACACGATAATAAGTCATGTAGAATATGTCTATGACAATACAATTAATCCGATGCTCAATATTTGGAAAGGCACAAGAGCTAAATTTTTTGCCGACTACATGTATACTTTCAACAATAAACTAACTGGCTATTTGAACATCGGTTATGATGCACGAAATTATATTCCACTCTATAAAAATATCATTTTAGCAAGCCGTATCGCAGGCGCACATAGTTTGGCTAAAACAAAAGTATTGTATTATCTCGGCGGCGTAGATAATGCGATCTATTCAGGCCCGGATGCGGCTGGCATTACCTCATCAGCTATCGGCACTAGCGCTTTTCAGTCGCTTGCTACAAACCTAAGAGGGTATAAGCAAGGCGCACGAAAAGGAAGTAGTTTTATGGTACTCAATGAAGAGATACGTATGCCGGTATATAACACCTTTTTCAATCGACCGATTAAATCAGGATTTATTCGCAACCTTCAATTGATTACATTTGCCGACGCAGGCATCACAATGAAGGGCATCCTACCGACATCCGAAAATATTGTGAATCCGATACGTATACGCGACAACCAATCGAATGTTTCAGTGTATATCGACCGATCAGCGGCATTAGGTTATGGCTTCGGTTTGCGTTCACGTTTTCTGGGGTATTTTTTACGAACAGATTTTGCGTGGAATCTAGGCGGCGGTAAAAAACCGATGTATCATATTTCCCTTGCCACCGATTTTTAATGCCCTGAATGAACATAAAAAAGCTACATATAAAATCTTATTCTCTCAGATATTTGCTGTTAGTGTTGCTATTGTTGATTAGCGTACAGCATTCATTTTCACAAGTCGCCTCAGACAGTTTGTATACCATCAACGATTCGCTTGCGATCAATACAACATCTATCAAACTATCGCAAGACAGCGCCGCGGCATCGGCTGCGAAAGAAGTTCATACAACCCCACCACAGAGCAAAGGAAAACATACACTGGAAGGCATTATCAAGGATTATACAACGAATGAACCCTTGTCGTTTGCGACCATTAGTTTTCCTGGAAAAAATATCGGTACAAAAGCAGATGCCGACGGAAAATTTATGTTTGAATTCGATCGCTTTCCATCGGATAGCATTCGTATTTCTACGGTCGGTTATACCAAACAAAGCATCCATATCAATACCAACTTACGGTATCAGTTTTTAAAAATTGAGATGGAACGTTCGTCAATACAAATGAAAGATTTTGTAATGAAGGTATCAAGAGACCCAGCACTCGCACTTATTAAAAAAGTGATCAAGAATAAATCGATCAACAATTATGATAAGGCTGAAAATTACAGCTATGAAGTGTATAACAAGCTAGAGATGGATATCAATAAGATTCCAAAGGTGGCGTTCAAGTCATCATTGATTCTGAAGAAATTTGACTTCGTGCAAAATTTTATTGATTCAACGAGTGAAGAAAAACCGTTTTTGCCGTTGTTCTTGACTGAAACCATCTCGGATTATTATTATCAGAAACGGCCGAAAAAAACAAAAGAATTTATTAAAGGTTCGCGCATCTCAGGGTATAAAAATCAAAGTGTAAGTCAGATGTTGGGTTCAATGTATCAGAATATCAATGTGTATGACAATGCTATACCCATTTTCAATGTAGCGTTTATAAGCCCTATCGCGAGTGATGCGCCTTTATTTTATCGCTATCAACTCACCGATACACAGTCGTTTAATGGACGAACTTGTTTCCATGTGGCCTTTACACCGAAGCGAAGCGGTGAGCATACATTCAATGGTGATATGTGGGTCCACGATACAGATTATGCCTTGCAGAAAATCAATATGATTGTTGGCAAAGAACAAAATATAAATTGGGTCAACAAGGTGACTATGATGCAGGAATTTACGTGCTTTGAAGATACACTTTGGTTCTTAACGAAGGATAAGTTTTATGTCGATTTCCTTCCACCGCATGGCGATAAAATTGCCGGCTTTCTTGGACGAAAGACAACCACGTATAAACATATCGTTGTCAACAATGCGCATATCAGTGATGTTGTGAATGATAAAAAAAATAAAGATGATCTTGAAATCGGTAAAGACGCACTTAATCGAAATGAAGATTATTGGAACCAAGTACGACATGATTCGTTATCAAAAAATGAAAAGTCGATTTATAAAATGATCGATACCATACAGGGTCTTCCGATTTATAAAAAATATTACTCGCTCATTTATCTATTGGCAACAGGCGTCAAAGATGTTGGTCCACTTGAAGTAGGCTTCCTCTATAATTTATATACCCGCAATACCATTGAAGGCACTCGCTTCCGATTTACATTGGGCACTACACCGAAGCTATTCAAAAACATATATTTACAAAGCTATGTAGCCTATGGCATGGACGACCAACGTTTTAAATATATGGGAAGTGCCTTATGGCTGCTCAATAGAAAACCAAGGACCTATATTTACGCCGAATACAAACATGACCTAGATTATAATGTCAATCAATATGATGATGCCGGCTCATTCGATAATGTATTCAGCGCCATCGGACGCAAACCTAATGTGCCTTGGAAGCTAGCGTTTGTTGACAAACAACGAATCGAATTTTACAAATCAACACTCAACGGTTTTGCTATTCAGCTCTCGGCTGAGCGTAAGAAATTTACCCCTTATGCACCACTACCCTCTGCTGGTATTTTCTATTCGAGCGATAATGTAGGCAGTCATTCGGTGACAAATAATGAGTTCGGAGCCGAGCTTCGTTTTGCTTACAAAGAGCGTTTTGTCGAAGGCAATTATTATGTCACAAGTTTGGGTACTAAATATCCTCGTATGAAATTATATGCGGGTAAAGGAATCAAGAATTTCATCGGCGGCAATTATAATTTTACCAAAGTACGATTTACCATTTCTGATAATTTCAATATCCATCATGCAGGTTCTGTCTATTATAATTTATTTACTGGTAAAACATTCGGCACCTTACCCTATACATTACTCGAAGTGCATCCAGGAAATGAATTTTATTATTATGATCCGCACACATTCAATATGATGTATCGCTACGAATATATCAGTGATGCCTATGTCGGTGCGATTATGGAACATTCATTGGGAAGTTTGTTTTTTAAATACATCCCTTATGTCAAAAAAATGAAAGTGCGTACATTTTGGAATGCGAAGACGGTGTATGGTAGTTTGTCGCAAGCGAATCAGGCATTGAATCTGAATCAAGGCTATAATTTTCAGACCTTACGAAAGAGTCCGTATCTCGAAATTGGCACCGGTATAGAAAATATTTTCAAGGTGTTACGCGTTGATTTTGTTTGGCGTGTTCTTCCGTATCGCAGTCTGAATGATTCACCAGCTAGGCGATTCGGTGTGTTCGGCAGCTTGAAGTTTGCGTTCTAATACAAGAGATCCGTCAGATGCGTTCGCAATGCCTGGAAGTTTCAAAAGTTGTATTGTGTCAAAGAAAATAAGATCGCAGTTGTTCAATGCTAAACCCGAAGCTTCATCCTGTGCTCCTTTGTTTTCTTTTGTTATATTTGCCACCAAAATAATCCATCGTGCTTACGCTACAATCTTTTACCTACGGGCCCTTTCAGGAAAACACCTATGTGCTCTATAATGAGCACAACGAAGCCATCATCATCGATCCAGGGATGTATGAACTGAATGAATTCGATGCATTTTTTAACTATCTGAGCGAGATGGATCTCAAACCGACATTATTGCTCAATACGCATACCCATATCGATCACATTTTTGGTAATGCGGCTGTGGTGATGAAGTATAAAGTTCCGTTGGCTTTTCATGAACTTGACAAGCCAGTATTCGATCATCAGCTAACAGCGCGAGCTATGTATAATCTTACGTTTGTGCCTTCACCAGCGCCCGATTATTATCTGAAAGAGAATGAATTGGTTACGCTAGGTAGCGATAGCTTACAGATTTTACTTTGTCCGGGTCATTCACCGGGCAGTGTTTGTTTTTATCATAAGGAGCAACAATTTGTCATCGGTGGCGATGTGCTTTTTCAGCAAAGTATAGGCCGAAGCGATTTGCCTGGCGGTGATTATGATACGCTTGTCAACAGCATACATACGCAACTTTTTACCTTGCCTGATGAAGTGTCGGTCTATAGCGGACATGGCCCAAAAACTAGTATAGGTTTCGAAAAAATGAATAACCCTTTTGTGGGGAAAAATTAAATCATTCGTCAACTTGTTATCCGTAAACATGGCTGCATGAAAAAATATTGGATCTTCATCGGATTGTTTTTAATCGGATTGATAGTCTCTGGTTTTCAACCACATGATTATTTCACTTGGATACTTGAAGTCTTTCCTAGTATGATCGGATTGATTGTATTGACGATCACATTCAGAAAATTCAGGTTCACTGATTTAGCCTATGTGCTCATCTTACTGCACTGTTACATTCTGTTCGTTGGCGGTCACTATACCTATGCCGAAGTACCGCTCTTCGATTGGATTAGAGACAGCTTGCACCAAAGCCGCAACAACTACGACAAAGTTGGACATTTTGCGCAAGGTTTTGTACCCGCGGTCATTGTCAGGGAAATCTTCATCAGAAAAGCTATCGTAAAAAAAGGTGCATGGCTCAGCCTATTAACGATATGTGTTTGTTTAAGTATCAGTGTCTTTTATGAATTCCTGGAATGGTTTGTGGCCATTTCATCCGGTCAATCAGCTGACTCGTTTTTAGGAACGCAGGGCGATGTTTGGGATACGCAATCAGACATGTTCATGGCCTTTATCGGTGCAACATGTATGACCATATTGGTAGCACGCATTCATGATCATCAAATTCGCAAGGCCGGAACGAATGCCTAATGCTACCCTCCATGTCTTATTTGCCCCAACCCAACCAATCGTTTGCATTTGCATACACCATGAGCAGAAGCAGAAGAATCATACCCGCCATTTGTGCATACTCAAGAAATTTTTCATTTGGCTTACGACGAGTAATCATCTCGTATAATGTAAACATCACATGACCACCATCGAGCGCTGGTATCGGCAATAAATTCATGAAGGCCAACACGATAGAAAGGAAGGCCGTCATATTCCAAAACGATTCCCAATCCCAGCTAGCCGGAAAGGCATTAGCAATCGCTTTAAAACCACCTAAGCCTTTGTAAGCTCCTGTCTTTGGACTTAATATCAATCTAAACTGATCGATATAGGCAGTCAGCTTATCCATCGTTTTATGCCAACCGGCAGGGAACGATTCAAAGAAGCCATAGTTCTTGGTTTCAATCGTGAGAATGCCCATGCTTTTCAGTTTCTCAAGATCGTGAATATAGGGGATGCCTAATTTTTTATCCTCCATCATTTTAGAGCGAATGGTGATTTCGCTACCGCTTCTATCGATAAGCAGGGTGGCAGAATCCGTCGTTGTTTGTCGAAGCAAAGGTCCTATCTCATCAAAGAAAGTAACAGGTATTCCTTCCACAGCTTTGATGATATCGCCTTCTTTCACACCTGCATCAAGGGCATTTGATTTACCCACACCTTCAAACGAGCCTATGATTGCTGGCATACGAGGTTCAAACAAGATCGCACTTTTCATCTTATTCTTGCGCTCCACCAACGAGCCTATCATATCTACCGGAAAACTGAGTGTCAGGTTCTCACCGTTTCGTTCGACAACCGCTGTTTTGCTTGTAATAATTTTTAATTCAACACCGTCGAGATAAACTATTTTGTTACCATCAACGCTCAAAATCTTATCCCCTTTTTGCAAGCCTATTTTATAAAAAATACTGTCCTGAAAAGCGATACCATTTTTTAATGAGGCCATCGGCACTTTTTGTTCACCCCATTTGAAGAGTATCATAGAAAAAATAAAAATCGCAAGCAGCACATTCACAATGATACCACCCAACATAATAATCAAACGTTGCCAAGCTGGCTTGCTTCTAAATTCCCATTCTTTTGGTGGCAATTTCATGGCTTCCTTATCCATGCTTTCATCGATCATGCCTGATATTTTTACATAGCCTCCTAGAGGCAACCATCCGATACCATATTCTGTATCACCTACTTTCTTTTTTAAGACAGAAAACCAAGGATCAAAAAATAAATAAAATTTTTCTACCCGACAACCAAACCATTTAGCGGTAATGAAATGTCCGAATTCGTGAAGAACAACGAGGATACTCAATGACAAAAGAAGTTGTGCGGCTTTGACCCCTACGGTAGCCCATTCGATAGCTAATAATTGCATAGATGTTTTCTGATGAGTTAGTTATTTGATTAATGAGGAAGCAAATTCTCTTGTTTCCCGGTTGCTTTGTATATAATCGTTCAGACTTGGTTTTTCGATGAAGGTCATTTTTTCCAAACAGGTTTCAATGATATCGCTCATTTCTAAAAAGCTGATTTTATTTTTAATAAAGGCATCGACTACTATTTCATTCGCAGCGTTAAGCACACAAGGCGCATTACCTCCTTGAAACATCGCATCTTTCGCTAAGGCCAAATTACGAAAGGTTTTGATATCGGCTGGCTCGAAGGTTAACGAAGGGTAGTTTTTAAACTGCAGTCGTTTGAAGTCATTCTTCACACGCTTTGGATACGCCAAGGCATATTGGATAGGAAGCTTCATATCAGGCAACCCCATTTGTGCTTTCATACTACCATCTTCAAACTGCACCATCGAATGAATCACCGATTGTGGATGAACGATAACTTCTATCTGCTCATTTTGTAAACCAAAAAGCCATTTGGCCTCGATCATCTCAAGTCCTTTATTCATCAAGCTCGCCGAGTCAATTGAAATCTTAGCGCCCATGGTCCAATTAGGATGTTGAAGGGCATGATCTTTCTTTACATTGATCAAGTAATTTGGCTTCTTCCCAAGGAAAGGCCCGCCAGAAGCCGTTAAGATGATCTTTTCGATCGGATTATGTTGCTCACCTACAAGACATTGAAAAATGGCTGAGTGCTCACTATCGACAGGGAGTATCAACGCATTTTTTGCCTTGGCCATCGCTGTCACAATATCACCAGCAACCACGAGTGTTTCTTTATTTGCTAAGGCAATCGTTTTCCCTTGTTCGATAGCCGCCAATGTTGACGACAGACCTGCATAACCAACAATAGCGGCCAACAATACATCATACGTATCGCTACCCGCAATATCGATCAGCGCTTTTTCACCAGCATAGACTTTGATATTGTCATTGGCGAGGGCTGCGTTTACTTTCTCATATTTAGATTCATCAGTGATGATAACAATATTCGGATGATATTGTTTAGCCTGCGTAATCAATAAGTCAGCATTGCTATGTGCCGATAATACTTCTAGCGAAAACAGATCGCTGTTCGTTGCAATCACATCAATCGCTTGTGTTCCAATAGAGCCTGTACTTCCAAAAATGGCTATTCTTCTTTTCATTTTCTGTTAATTCCTGTCCTGTATCTTAATTAAGGGCGATAAAGGTAACATTTAATGACTTTACTTTTGGAAACGAATTTTATTTTAACCTGATTTTAAACCTCTTTGTGAATCCCTTGTCATAGGCCGCGTACAAAAAATAAGAAAATGACACACACCCCTTTTAAACTAGGGCTTTTCGCCCTTGCCATCACGGCCACCTTGCTTCTAACCGATTGCAATAGAAAAAATAAGAACAACGACAGCGACACAGAAGTAGCCGCTGACAATGCCATCAGCGAATCGGCCTACAATGATGTTTTAAATATTGCCGACGACGCCTCCGATAAAAACACCGGCGATAATCTAAGCAATTACAAAACATCAAGTAACTGCGCTACGGTCACGCACGACACACTTAGCACACCAAAGACCATCACCGTTGATTTTGGCGCTACCAACTGCCTCTGCAATGATGGCCGATACAGACGAGGAAAAATACTTGTCAGCTATACAGGCCACTATCGTGATTCGGGCAGTGTGCATACAATTACCTTTGATGCATATGCTGTCAATGACCGTCAAATAATGGGGTCAAAAACAGTCACCAATATGGGCCTTAATTCATTCGGACATAGTTATTTCAGCATCATTGTCAATGGCTTGATTATTAAACCTACCGGCGATTCCATCACATGGAACTCAAACAGGACTAGAGTTTGGACTCAGGGCGATTCAACACAAACCCGCTTAGATGATGTATACGAAATCACAGGCTCTGCCTCCGGAACAAAAGGATCAACGAGTTATACCATGACCATTATACAGCCCTTGGTAAGACATATGGATTGCAACTGGATTTCATCAGGAAAAATAGAATTGCAACCTTCAGGCAAACCATTACGTACGATTGATTATGGTACTGGCACTTGCGATAATACCGCAACAGTCACTATCAACGGAACTGCTTATACCATTACACTTCCTTAAACCAACTACCACCGAAAGAGCCTTACGTGACGTTTGCGTGAGGCTCTTTTGTTTATTATTGCACCTTCATTTTGCGCTGCGAATGAGAGATGGTGTATGAATCAGACAAATATTTTGAAGAAAAAACAAACGAATTAATGCATTTGCATTACTTTTAAACCCTTATTACAAGTGATTATGCTTAAGAGAATGCCATTAAAACAGATTTGTGTATTGATTTCATTGACAATCGTGCTTTTCAGTGCTTGTGTGCGGGAAAGAGATACAGACACGGTAATGGCAGGTGATGTGGCCATGCATGAATTCTTATTTCACGATGCCGCAGACTTGGCCGATGATGCTGCCACAAAAAATACAGGCGATAATCTTTCTAATTACAAAACCAGAGGCTATTGCGCTGTATTGACGCATGATACCAATAGCAATCCACGCACTATTGTGATTGATTTTGGTGTGGCTAATTGTATGTGCAATGATGGCAGAACGAGACAAGGAAAAATTATGGTTTCCTATACTGGCCGCTACGCTGATTCAGGAAGTATTCATACCATCACATTTGACAATTACTTTGTCAATAATTATCACGTAATGGGCAGCAATGTGGTTGAGAATAAAGGATTGAATGCCTCATCAAAACCTTATTTCAACAGTACAATCGATGGTAAGGTGATGAAACCCGGTGTGGCCGATACCTTGTATTATCAAGCAAACAAAACCATCACTTGGACTGAGGGCAGCACGACACCAATTTGGGGCGACGATATCTACGAGATTACAGGAAACGGTTCTGGCCAAAACGAATTAAAAACATATTATGCCATGACCATTACGCAACCATTGATAAAAGAAGTATTGGGTTGTCGTTTTATCAATAAAGGTAGAATAGAAATGCAGCCACAAGGCAAAGCATTACGCACTATCGACTTTGGTAATGGCAAGTGCGACAATGATGCCACTGTCACTATCAACAACAAAGTGTTCAATATTAAGTTGAACTAATCCTTTTTCGCCTTCATTCAAACGTTTAATGCGTATTCGCACTTTGGAATACTCGTTCAGAGACCTACGTTTTATAAAAATTGAATACTACATTTACACCATGACATCTTGTGTACACTATTCATGTATTATTTAATCTACCCATTCTTATATCTTCTTTCGCTACTGCCGTTTTGGGTCTTATACGGCTTGTCTGATGTCCTTTATCTGATATTGGGTAAGATAATCAAATACAGAAAAGACATCATTCAGGAAAACTTGTCTATTTCCTTCCCTGAAAAGACAGCGAACGAAATACAGGAAATCACAAAAAAATATTACTGTCATCTTTGCGATAGTATTGTTGAAACCATCAAGATGATTTCTATTTCAAAAGAAGAACTTGCTCGTCGTATGAAATGCAATTGGGAGGTCTTTGATTCTATGACGATACAAAACCGAAACGGGCAGAGTTATATGTCGCATCAGTTTAACTGGGAATGGGCCACACTCCTATGCAATTGGCATGTGCCGCGACGCTTCACTGGTTTGTATATGCCACTAACCAATGCGGCCTTTGAACGACTATTTCTAAACATACGTGGAAGGGCTGGTATGAAACTCGTGAGAGTGCAAGACATGCAAAAAGAAATGACCGCCATTCAACAAGACAAGACCCTTTGGGGTTTCATCGCTGATCAGAATCCGAGTGATCCGAAACGAGTCTCTTGGAATGACTTTTTGAATCGCAAAACTGCCTTCTTTAAAGGACCTGAGTTTGTTGCCCGACGATATAACAATTTGGTGTATTTCGGTGAAATCATCAAACTCAAGCGGGGCTATTATGAGATAAAAATGAAGCTGGCATTTGAGCATCCAAACGAAACGAAGGAAGGTGAGCTAACAGAAGCCTATGTTCGTTTTTTGGAGGACAGCATCAAACGCCAGCCTGAGAATTGGGTTTGGTCACATCGAAGGTGGAAACATATCTATCCTGAAAAAAATCTCTAAGTATTTCTCCAACTTCGCGGACCAACTAAGTTACATGGTATAGATTCTAATCATGTTTCAAAAGTGGAATAATAAGTTGAGACTGATAATAGTATGCTTGTTAATACTATCTTTAATTTTTCAACACGCTATGAACAGCCTGTTTTAACGACTAGAATATGAATATCGGATTGTATTTCGGAAGCTTTAATCCCATTCACGTGGGCCATTTGATTATTGCGAATCATATACTCAATCATTGCGAATTAGACCGGATTTGGTTTGTGGTTTCTCCGCAAAATCCATTAAAGGAAAGTGCTAGTTTGTTGAATGAACATCATCGTTTTCATTTAGTGCAACTTGCCATTGAAAATGAGCCTGCGTTCAATGCTAGCAATATTGAATTTACGATGGCACGTCCTTCGTATACCATTGACACACTGACGTATTTAACTGAGAAGCATCCGCAACATACGTTTAGTGTTATTATGGGTAGCGATAGTTATCAGAATATCAGCAAATGGAAAAACTACAAACAATTAATAGCGCAATATGCCATTTTAATTTATCAGCGCCCAAATTGTCCTGTCGAAGGTTTACCGAATGAACGAATACAAGTTCTTGACGCACCACTATTGGATATTTCATCAACCTATATTCGTACCCTTATCAAGGCTAAGAAATCGATTCGATATCTAGTGACCGATGAAGTAATGAATGATATTATGGCAAATGGGTATTATAAGAAATAATATTTTCTATTCTTTTTCGAAGACCAAATTCATGCCACCTTGCATCAAGTTGAATGATGGTATATTACCTTCTTTATCTTTCGTGAATAGGATTTTTACACCGGCCGCATCAAACTTATATTCAAGATCTGAAACCTTGTCAAGTGGGAATGAGGGTTGACCTGTTGCCTGAGCGGTGATTTTATCGCCATTCAATTTGATCGTTATTTTCATGCTGGCCACACTGCTGTTATACATCCCTTCGAAGGAAGCTGATTCTTCTTTGCTCAGTATCCTTTTTTCAAACGTGGGAATTGTATATGGTTTTTTATAGTATAAGCTTAAGACGGCAATCGACACATCGTTCAACACATAATTCATTCCGTTGCTTAGGATACAAAAGGCCAGTTTATCATCAGGGAAATAACCAAGTACCGACTCGAAACCATCGATACCGCCCGTATGTCCGTATCCTTTTTTAGGACCGAAGGGAATCTGAAAGATGCCTTTACCATAATTATCCTTGATGGTTTTCATTTCGTTGAATGAGGCTTCGCTTAGTAGTTTGCCCGCAAATAAGACTTCAATGAAATGACATAAATCAGTTGGTGTAGAAACAATAGCGCCGGCACCTCGAGGAATACTCATATCAGTTTCGGTTGATTTGTTCCATTGCCCGTTTTCAAATGCATATGAACGGGCAATTTGCGGTTCAGGATGATTGGTTGCTACTTTGGTTTCGAAAAGATTGGCCTTTTTGCAAATTCGTTTTTGCAATTCATCGGCATAAGAATGACCTGTCAATTTCTCAATAATGAGACTGAGCAAGACATAATTAGTATTGCTGTAGGAGGCTTTGGTATCGGGTTCAAAATCGGCGGCTTGCTTTTCGAAAACAGTGATCAATTGAGTCTCGGTCATCGGCTTCTCCATGTAAGAGGCATAAGCACTATCATCGGTAAAATTATGCAGACCGCTTCGGTGGTTCATGAGATTAGAAACCGTGATCGAGTTGCTGTTGGGCAAAGAGGGGAAAAAGGTACTCAACTTCGTATCGGGTTTTACTTTGTTTTCGTCGATGAGTTGAAACATCATAACGGCTGTAAACATTTTGGTGATGGAACCTATATGATACATGGTATGCGAATCAGCCTTCGTGTTTTTTTCAATATCGGCATAACCGATGCTGTTGGCATATGTAATCTTTCCGTTTTCAGATAAACACATACTCAGCATACCTTTCTGATGAGTATCCAAGGCATTACACAATTGATTGAATTTGGCCGTGTCTATCTGAGCGAACAATGAAATTTGCAGGAGCAAAAAAGCAAGCATTGCGAATATTTTTTTCATGTACATAGTATTTCGCAGCAAAAGTAAAGTTCATTTCTTAGAACTAACATAAATAGTAAAAGATCGTTTGGGCTTTTTTAAACCTTAATTACTCGACATGCTTTATCTCATGCGAAAAATCGTGATTACTAATACCATTTTAATATTGAAAAACCAGGAATGCCTGACACTTTAATGATCAATCAAAATTGGATTCATCGCAAAGTCCGATAACCTGATAAAAGTACTTTGAATTGTATGTTGTATGGAATGCAGCTAAAAGTTTATTGCCCGCTAGCTGCTATAACTGCAATAGCTGTAATATAAACGCAAGTACCGACAATATAATTAACCCAAACTTTTGTTTTTTTCATACGATGCGCTTTTGTCGCATAGCCCTTATGATAATCTTGATTATTCATTAAATTAGAAGATGGGTAACCTAGATTATATTCTTTTGGCGGATTGGAAGAACAAGTAATAGCTGGTATTAATCCAAGAAGTGGATTTAGTAGTGCCGTTACAAGAAATGTCCCTGTAAATTTTGCTCTATAAAATCGAGAGGCGTCAAACTGACCTCGGGTATATAAATCATGCCCTGTCGTTCGTGAGGTATCTTCATCAGTTTCTTTGTCATCAGCTGCAACTGCAATACTTCCATCTTCATAACGAATCATCGAGATATCAGATTGCTCAGCGATAAATGTTGGCCCACTTTGATTTGAAAAATCCTTGTACTTAACTTCAAATTTTCCTACTTCTAGGATTTTGGCTTTAATTTCTTTACCTGATTTCAGGGTAATTAGGTCTTGAGAATAACCAACTGTCATTGCGACAAGTGTGAAAGAAAGAATCATAATTATTTTTTTCATTTTCATTCGTATTTTTTATTATTTATTTTTTTTACATTATTTAGAATGGAAATGTACTATTTAAAGTGTAAATATTAACATGTAAAATAATAATTAGACTAATTTTATTTTGCTATTTTATTATTTTTTTATTTTATCTAAATCTATGCATCCTTAGTGCCATAAGCCTTTATACATCTTTGCACATTATAAAATATAGCTTATTTGCCATATTTAACTAGCAAACTTTTTTTAATGATTGTCCTGCATGCTATGCTAAAAAATTAGTTATACATACAACCTTACATTCCACCAATATTATCTCGACACCCAATAATCTTGAAACTCTCATAAACCTTTCGAACACTGGGTTTAGAAAATTATCGTACGGATTATTTTAATTGACAATACGTTTCTGACATTGGTACCTGCTGATATTCATTCGAAAATTCGTTACATTTAGTTCGTGCATTGTTCTTATTGTCTTTAATAATGTAGGTTTTAAATTTCCCTCCAGGATTGTAGCACTCGCAAGTGTGTTCCTGCTTACATCCAATAACAATGACAATTGCAACACTAACTAAATAGATTTTTATATTTTTCATGGTGCCCTCTTTATTTTTTTGTTACTTAAATTGCTTAGCCTCTTTAAATATAGCAAATTATTTTTTACAAGCTACTAAGTTAACGCAGCATTTTATAACTTTTAAACCCAACATACATATTGCACCACCGGTTGACTTGTATTATGCAACTATTATGTTCTATTCCATTTTCTTTAACAACTAGAGGCGGTCACTATTTGATGTAAATGATGATTAATGTAAAAATCATTTTATCATGACAAACAAAAAAATCCTGCTCCTATGGAGCACAGTCATCCTATTGTTTATATCCTGCGGTGAACAAGACCGATCAGTATCAGCAAACAAATCAAACACAAGCGCTTCGATTGCTGACGCTGAATCGCGGAATGACACAACACGAATTGTGATCAAGTCCGCTGAAATTAAATTACAAGTAGATGATGTATCTGCCAATATCAAAACCATCATGTCTGCAGTTAAGACAATGAACGGACAAGTGCTCCATTATGAAGTGAATTCAAACAGAGAATATCAACAAGAAATCGCTTGCAGTTTGGATTCCAGCATGATTATCAGCCAAATCAATCCGCAAGGATTTATGAAAGTTAAAGTGCCTATTGAACAATCCGATTCTTTTATTCATACTATGCTATCCAAGAATGCGAGTATTGATAAATTGCTTGTGGATGAAGACGATATAACTGAAGACCTCACTGAAAAATCAGCGCTCGCAAAAACAAAGCCTTCACTTGACACTAACCCAACCAACCTAAAAGAAGCAGCGTATGCAGACCATCAAAACGAAGTGGCTATCACGCGAAAAACTGATTACAGCAAATTACATTATCGAACACGATTTTTATGGTTTGATATTTACCTTCAAGGACATTCATACATTGAGAAGTCAAAGACCGCTACCATACACGATTTGCATGAACCATTTTATGTGAA
>Ga0114969_10000734_pt1 | contig 28445 bp, 15 predicted proteins | sample M_130807_MF_Meta_FD_87316 | JGI IMG/M metagenome (GOLD analysis project Ga0114969, IMG submission 87316) | Freshwater microbial communities from Lake Montjoie, Canada to study carbon cycling - M_130807_MF_MetaG | ecosystem: Environmental > Aquatic > Freshwater > Lake | place: Lake Montjoie...
ACAATAAACTCACTTGCTAATTCAATATTCATCAAACTTGCCTGATGCAGGTAATCCAAAAAATCTTTTGTGATTGTATAAATCGGAATATCGTTTATGTCGAGTTCATCGCGCTCAATAAAAAAAAGCAGCAGGTCAAACGGACCTTCAAACTGCGGCAGGTGTATCTCGTATGTTTTTTCGTTCATGCGCGACAAATGTATTGATTGTTATATGCAACAGTATGTGTCGGATATTCGATGTGAATAATCAATTCTGATTGTTAATTAGTCTTTGCAAATTCACACGGAGAATACAGAGAGAATACCTGAATACAGAGAAAAGCGGAGAGCGGTTAAATAAAAAATTCTTTGCTCCTTATTTTTTCTTTGCGTGAAAAATAAACAGCGTGCCTGTTATCAGAAATTATAACTGCTTGTATTGAATCGCGGATTTACAATGTTGTTATAAATACTTCCGAACTGATAACTCAAACCTACCGAACCATAATACCGGTAGTTAGTTTGCAATTGTTTTATCTGCAATAAAATTTCTTCCTGACTGGCTCCTGATTTCGGCAACGAAATCTGATCGTGTATGATGGAAAAACTTCCATATAAATCCAACGATAAACCTTCGAACAAACGAATGTTTGCAGAGCCGGAAACATTCAAACTGTTCTTGCTGAAATCATACAAGTAGGTAGCACCTGACAATGTAAAATTGGTGCTTCCCCATTTTTGTTTGAATCGAATCGAACTTCTTAATCGTTGCTGCACCACCGACTGTTTTACTTTATTAAAAATGGTTGTGTCGTTGTACTCGCCGGTTTGATATTGAATTTCGTAATAGAAAGTCCAGAGTTTGCGATTTGATTGTGCGTATGGAAACACATCAAACTCCAATGCAGGGCCGACACTCACTGCCCATTTTATATTATCATAAATGCTCGATGAATAATCAGCAATCAATCCGGTTGACCAATGCTTGTTTAAACTTTTCACATAGCTCGCACCCGAATATTTTGAATTCGATTCATTGATAAATTCTGTGGTGTCATCAAATTTGTAAATGCTTTTGTTATAGCTAATACTGGCATATAAATTCAATTTCATTTTAGTAGTGACTTTATCTGCCGAAATATTTCCATTGTAATAAGAACTGGTCGATTGCTTTTCGCCATTCCAGTTTCCGTTTCCGCCTATTGAAAAAACCCAACTTCTCCAATGGTCAACAGTATCCTTTAGTGTAACACTTGTAGTATCTTCCTGCGGCGAACTGATATTAATTTTTGAGGCCATAGAAGTATGTGCCACATATCGCATCAATCCGACCGTAATAATTTGCGTTAATCCTTTTCGTGTTTCATCAGAAGTGTTGTTTGAATTTGCGGTGTAGTAGAGCGTGTCGTTTTCATTCTGAAAAGTTTGCTGTCCGAGATAATAAAGCGTGTAATTACTTCCACCGCTTGCTGTGTATTCCGTGGTTATCAAAAGGTGAACATCAGCTTGCACCGGGTCGCGAACAAAATTCACACAATTAATTTCGGTGCGCATAAAATCTTCGTCACAATACGGACAATCCAAATAAACCTTCAATGCACCCGCTATGCAGGTTTGTTTATTGGTTTGTGCAAACGAGAATTGAAAAGAAAACAACACTGTAACAGTGAGCAAAAATATTTGGGTGATTTTTTTTACCATTTCAATTTTGTTTTTGTTGAAAGAAACGATTTCTGTGGTGAAAATACTTTTTTGAATAACGAATGGAAGAACGAAAATAGTATGGCTGAAATTATTTCGATTTGAAGTATGAATAATTTTAAACGAACGAATCAAAAGTAATTTCGATTCAACCCCGATCTTGTTATTGGGAAGTTACTGAGTTGTTAATGACTTGTTAAAAATAAATTTATAAAAAATTGAAAAGCTAAATTGGAAATGCTAAAATGAAACTGAATTTATTTATTCAGCGATAAATCGTTTGAATTGAGAATGGCTTTATAAATCGCCTCCTGAATATTCTTGCGCACATTGAGTGAATTTATTTTACTGTTTTCATCATCCGGAAATGTGCGGTTCGATAAAAAAACAAAAATCAGATTGTACTGCGGATCAGTCCAAACACAAGTACCCGTGAATCCTTGATGACCATAAGTGTTACACGATGCTTCTGAGCAACAAGGGCTTGCTCTGTCAGGATCAGGTTCCGGTTTGTCGAAACCCAAACCACGGCGACAAATTTTTCCTGCTTGTGTGGTAAATTTCTGAACAGTTTCGGGTGAGAAATATTTTTCGCCACCATACTCACCATTGTTCAACAGCATTTGCATTTCAATGGCTAAATCATTTGCGGATGAAAAAACTCCTGCGTGTCCTCCAACTCCACCCAACATTGCCGCGCCCTGATCATGAACAAATCCACGAATCAATTCGTGGCGATAAAAGTTATCGTAGTTCGATGGAACAATTCTGTCCAATGAAAATTTATCAGTCGGATTGTATCCCATGGTTGGTGAGCCGAGTGACGAATAAAAATTTTTATCAACCAATTCGATGATTGGTTTGCCTGTAATTTTTTCTGCAACTGCTTTCAAAAAATAAAAATCCAAATCAGAATAAACATAAGTTCCTCTTGTACTTACAGGCGACGAAAGAATATCCTGCCATATGGTATCAATGTATTCGGGCTTCATGAAAATATCTTTTGTCACCCGAATGCTTTTATCTTTTGTAGAAATGCTGCTGTAAAGATTTTCATCTAACCCGCCACTCGCACTCAGGGTGTGTTTGTAAAACGGAATAAATGGTTTTAATCCTGCAGTGTGTGTGAGCAATTCTTTCAGCATGATGGAAGATTTATTTGTTCCAACTGTTTCCGGTAAATAATCGCCGAGTGTTTTATTCAAATCAATTTTTCCTTCGTCATACAGTTTCATGATTTCCATATTGGTGGCGGCAATTTTTGTAACCGAAGCGAGGTCGTACAAATCATCGTTGCGCACCGAATCAATTTTATCGTAAGTGAGGTAGCCGAAAGATTTCTGATAAATAACTATTCCATCCTTCGCCACTAAAACCTGGCACCCGGGAAATGCTCTGTCCAATAAAGCATCGTCAACTATCGAATCAATTTTCTTTAATAAATCTTCTCGCACTCCTACTTCTTCGGGTTGCGAATATTTTAATCGGATGGTTGAAGTCGTGAGCAATCCTGTTCCTGATGGAATTGTTTTAGAAGCGCTCACCGATAATTTTCCTTTTGCTTTTATGCCGCCGAATAAAAGTTGTGCCGCCATTTTTTGTGTGATGGCTTCATCGTTGTAACACTCCAGCAACCAGTTCTTGTCTTCAAAAAATTTCAATGCATACAGACTACCGAAAAGGGTGACAATCGTTTTTTTCTGTTGACTGATAGCATCAATAAAAGTTTCTGCACTCTGCGTGATGCCGTAAAAGTCGCTCGACTTTTTATTCATGTTGTGAATACTGACTATAACCAGATTGTAATCTTTCAGCTTTGTTGCAAGCGCTGCATAATCTTCCTTACTCGCCTGTTTATCCATCTGAAAACTTTTCACCGGCGCATATTGCTCCAGCATTTCCTGAAACTGATTTCTACTGAAAGCACCAATGGCAACTGAAGCAATTCGCAGTGTGTCGAGTTTTTTTAATGGAATAAAATTATTTTTATTGTGAACGAGCGTCAATGCATTTTCAACCAATTGTTGTTTCAATAATTTCGCTTCGTTGGTATTCAAATCTTCATTCAGATTTTTAAGTGAGATACTTTGTCGCTTGTTTAATCCGCACCAGTATTTCGCACGAAGAATTTTTTTCACGCGCTCATCCACTTCCGCTCTTGTAATAAATCCGCTGTCAATTGCAGATTTTATTTGTTTGATGGCTTCACCCACATTTCCGGAAAACAACAACACATCATTGCCGGCGAGCAGTGCCATTGCATCCACTTTTCCGGGAGCAGAATAATTACTTACTCCCTTCATGTTCATGGCATCCGTAAAAATCAATCCCTGAAAACCGAGTTGCAGTTTTAAAATTCCGGTGACAATTGCAGGTGAAAGAGTTGATGCGCGGTTCGAAGTTGTATCAAGCGCAGGAATAAAAAGATGAGCAACCATCATGCTGCCAACTCCGGCATTAATCATTTCTTTGAACGGAAATAATTCAAGCGTATCCAATCTTTGTTTCGAAGCATTAATTACAGGAAGCGCAAGGTGCGAATCAGTATCTGTATCGCCATGACCGGGAAAATGTTTTGCGCACGCAATCACTCCGCCATCCTGCAAACCCTTCATGTAGGCGATTCCTTTTTTTGCCACATTGTATTTGTTGTCGCCGAAACTTCTGTCACCGATAACCGGATTGAGCGCGTTGTTATTTATGTCAACATCGGGAGCAAAATTTATATTCACTCCAATTCGTTTGCACTGTCGCGCAATTTCTTTTCCCATTAAATAAATGAGCGAATCATTTTGAATAGCGCCAAGCATTTGCTGTCGTGGGAAATTCATAGTGCTGTCGAGGCGCATGCTTAATCCCCATTCGCCGTCAATAGCAATGAGCAATGGAACCTTACTTACATTCTGATAAAAATTTGTGAGCGATGCTTGTCGCCCCGGTCCGCCCTGCATAAAAATCAATCCGCCGATTTTGTATTTCGAAATCATGGCGGCGATATTTAATTTTTCTTCTGAACCTTTATTGCTGTACGCAGCCATCATAAACAACTGACCCAATCTTTCGTCGGGAGTAAGTGTGTTGAAAATGGAATCAGCCCAAGCAGAACTCTCAATTAAAAACGGGGGTACATCACCATCAAATAATTTAATATTCTTTGGTCCGGGTGAAGCTAATGGCAGGAAAAAAATTCCTGCGAGCACAATAAAAACAAAAAACTTCTTCATGTCTTCAAATAAAAAACAACTATGGCGGCGGATGATTCAATCATTGATACTATTCTCCACAACGATTTGTTTGACTGTTTTATTTCAGGTTTAACACGGAGACACGGAGTTCACAGAGAAATTCATTTTGCGCTCCGTGTTTCTGTGGTGAAATTTTTTTATTGCTTCTGAGAATTTAATACCGAAGCATTGAGCTCATGGAGAAATACATTTCTATCTATGGGAACTCCGTGTCTCCGTGTTTTTTTATTTTTATTTGCCGCATGCATCCTCGACAAATTCGAATTCAGGATTACAATTATGAACTGCCGACAGAATTAATTGCGCAGTACCCATTACCGCAACGGGATGAAGCAAGAGTGATTGTTTATCGTGATGGCGCAATCACTGAAAAAGTTTTTTCGAAGGTTGCAGAAATTATTCCTGCTGAAACATTGCTGGTGTTTAATGATACAAAAGTGATTCGTGCGCGATTGTTTTTTAAATCGGGTGCAGGTGCAAACATTGAAATATTTTGCCTGGAACCTGTTACACCTTTCACTGACTTGCGACTTGCGGTTTTTGCACACGAACCAACGGTGTGGCGCTGCATGGTGGGAAATGCAAAAAGATGGAAGGGCGATTCACTCGAAAAGTTTTTTTCGATTGATAGTTCCATTTCAAAACTGCGAGCATCATTGGTAGAAAAAGAAGGAGAAACTTTCCTGATAAAATTTGAATGGGATAATTATGATTTCAGTTTCGCTTCGGTGATTGAAGCAGCGGGATTGATTCCGTTGCCGCCTTACATGCGTAGAGAAGCGGAACAAAAAGATGCGGATTCCTATCAAACTATTTTCGGACAACAAGATGGTTCGGTGGCGGCGCCCACTGCTGGATTGCATTTTACTGAAGCAGTTTTTGATTCGCTGAAGCAACACAAAATTGAAACCGCATTTCTCACACTGCATGTTGGCGCCGGAACTTTTCGCCCGGTGAAAACAGAAACACTGGAAGGCCATCAAATGCACGGCGAGCGCATTTATGTGAATCGCATTTTCATTGAGAAATTATTTAAACATATTTCAGCAGGGAAACCGGTAGCTGCAGTTGGCACTACTTCTCTTCGCACATTGGAAAGTTTGTACTGGCTCGGTGTAAAACAGTCGCTCGGCGATAAATCATTTGAACTGAATCAGTGGGAAGTGTATGAAGCGTCGCTGATGGAAACTAGGATGACTGCGACAGATGCATTGCAATCGCTGTTGAACTATTTAGATGAAGAAGAAAAATTTGAATTGAGTTGCGCGACTCATTTGTTGTGCGCGCCGGGTTATCAGTTCAGAACAACTGATATTTTGTTCACTAATTTTCATTTACCGCAAAGCACTTTGTTGTTGTTGGTTTCTGCATTCGTGGGTGACGACTGGAAAAAAATTTATGCTTTTGCAAAAGCAAATCGTTTCCGGTTTTTATCGTATGGTGATACTTCGGTTTTGTTTCGGAAATAATAAATTGAAATATCTTTACAGCAGAAAACAATTTTAAAATGAGCAATCAGTCAAGCGCAAAAGAGATTAATTCTTATTTCAGTTTACTCACTCCGGTTCAAAAAGAATCTGTAATCGGATTGATAAAATCTTTTTTGAAAACAGACAAGCGCATCAGCCGGAAACAATACAATTCAGAATTGAATGCTGCAGAGAAAAGAATTGCCAAAGGAAAATTCAGCAGTCAGGAGGAAGTAGAAAAAGATGCGGCGAAATGGTGAAGAAAAGGCGGACTGTTATCTGGGATACACAAGCCGTTGACCACCTGAAAGAAATTTATGATTATATAAAAATAGATTCGTTGCAGGCAGCGCAGAAAGTAAAATCTGAAATTCTTGCAACCACAAAAATTCTTTCTTCCAATCCAGAACTATTTGCCGTTGATTTATTGAAGGATAATAATGATGGTTCGTATCGTGCGTTTTTTATTTACAGTTATCGTATCGCCTACAAAATCACTGACGATAGTATTTTAATACTGCGCATTCGCCACACCAGTAGGGAACCGGAAGAATATTGATTCCGGTTTTGTTCCGGAAGACTTGGATATTGGGTCTTTAGGGGCTTAAAATATTAGCTGAATTGGGTTTAATTGCTTCTTCAATTTAATTAATTCTTCTTTCAATATTTATATTACTTATTTCAATTTTGTTAATTCATTCATCAATACAATTAATTATATCTTCAATATTTATAATTATTACTTCAATTTATTTAATTCTTATTTCAATTTGTTTATTATAATATTCAATATTATTATTTCTTTCATCAATTGTATTAATTCATCTTTCAACTTAAGTATTTACTATTTCAATTTTGTTAATTTGTGTTTCAATTTTGATTTTAGGTTGGCGGAAATTGGTGTGGATGGGTGAAATATTCGTTTTTTAATAAATTATTAGATTTTTGCAATAAATGGAATTCAATCCGTGGCGCGGATGAATTTCCTGACCGCCATGCTTCCATCCTGATAAGTGAGATGTATGAAGTAAATACCCACCTGGAGATCAGATATATTTAGGGTGATATTATTTGCGTTAGCAAGTTTTTGAAAGTTGCTGACTGCTGCGCCCAGCAAATTATAAATGGTGATTTGGGTTGCTTTGGGTGAAAGATTGGAGATTTTTATTTCGTTGGTGGCGGGGTTGGGATAAATATTTATTGCAGAAATTTTTTGTTTCACTTCAACTATTGATGTTGTGTCTTGAATTATTGTTGGATCATATCGTGCTATAAAACCAGCATTAGTTATTGAATCAATTGTTTCAAAAACACCTCCTGCATATAAATCATTATTAAATACCTCTAAAGCCAGAACATCACCTGTTGGCCCTGTTCCCGTTGACAACCAAACAGAATCATCATAACATGTCACACGATCCCAAAGCCATGTGCCTAAACTGCTGCCATCTGAACCAAAATAAAGTTTATTCCCATGAACCTTTAGAGCATATACAGCTGTAGCATTTACACCTGTAGCACTCCAGGTTGTATCGTTCCACATTCCCAATCCGTTGGCAAAACACCCATCTGACATATAAAAATCTCCACCTGCATAAAGCTTGTTCTTATAAGAGACGAGTGCATGTAAAATGCAATCAAACTGACCGCTGAATCCAATTCCGCTACCTACCGCACTCCAGCTTGTATCATTCCAGCAAGCAATGTTTTTGCAATAAGTGCCGCCTGCATTTTCAAATATTCCGGCTGCATATAGTTTGTTGTGATGAACACATAGTGCATTTACTTCTGAAAAACCACCGACGGAAATTCCTCCACCAACTTGTTGCCATTGAGCACCTCCTTCCCATTTTACTATTCCGGAAGCACTATACCATGTTGATGAGGTATAATAAGTTTTCCATTGTGTAAATGCTCCACTAACAATTAATGAATCATTAAAAACAGTTATTGAATTAATATCATCGTTAAAAATTCCAAGGATTGCAACATCAAAACTATCTATCGAGCAGGAAACCATAACATTTCCTAATGAACTATTCAATGCAATAAATAATCGTTCATGAAAAATTACTAAAGCAGAAATTAAAACTGGTCCGCTGAAACCATTATAAATTCCATTTGTGTCATGAGTAATTAAAGCACTCCAATTTGTGCCATCCCACTTAGCAATATTTTTTACAAGCAGTGTGTCATTTGCATATTGAAATGAACCTGCTACAAACAATACATGATGAACAGTATCAGTACAAAGTGCTGTAACCTTATCACTCTGAATATTTAGACCACTTAATCCTTCTTGCAAAGGAAACCATTGCTGTGCGATGCATATTTCAAAACTGAATAAAAATAAAAACAGCAGGTTTTTTTTCACGCCACTAAATTAAACCACTGCTTCAATTGTGAATGCATTGTTCAAAACCCCACGCTCTTTCATTTTCGTTGAGCGCAGCAAATAGTATCAACAATTTATACGACCGAGTACCGATACTTTTGTTCGCTGCCAAGAAACTGTTCGATGTGAAATACTTCATCGCAATCTTTAAATAAAATTATTTGCCCGTCGCTGATATGATATTTCTTTCGCTGGCTATCATTCAGTTTTTTAATACTTGGAAATAATGAAAGCGGCACAATCAATATCCTTCCATCCTCGAGGTAAATACTGATTTTCCCTTTCTGTTCAAACTTCAGTTTGTCAATCACGGGTGTTAATCCAATTGCTCCTTCCTTGAATCTCATTTTAATTTCAGTTGAATTGGTTTTTGTTTTTTTCCTGAAGCGAAGTTATGAATTACACTTATAATCTCCGCTCTGTTTTTCTCAATCAGTTTACAGCATACTGCTAATTCTTCTTTTGATAAATCGCCTTTTGAAAAAACTTCAGCCGTGTCAATCCAGATTTTTGCATCTGTTCCCTTTCTGCTTTTTGTATTTCCTATATGTAAATGCAATCGCTCATTCAGGTCGTAACTCACAATGTAGAATAAGAGGTATTTGTAAATGGCAATCTTCGGCATCTTGAAAAATTTACTCTGTAAAAATAATTTTCTTTCCCAACAACAATGTGAATGCATTGTTCAAAACCCCGCGCTGTTTCATTTTCGTTGAGCGCAGCAATTACTATCAACTAAATTCGCACACTGTTTTTGAGAAACACCGAAACAGTTTTTTAAATTTTTATGTCAGATATCATTTCGCTTTTACCCGATTCCATAGCCAACCAGATTGCCGCCGGTGAGGTGATACAGCGCCCCGCAAGCGCCGTGAAGGAAATGATGGAGAACAGTATTGATGCGGATGCCTCGGAAATAAAACTCATCATTCGCGATGCGGGCAAGAGTCTGATTCAGGTAATTGACAATGGAAAAGGAATGAGTGACACTGATGCGCGCATGAGTTTCGAGCGTCACGCCACTTCCAAAATAAAAAATATTGACGACCTGTTTCACATCCGCACCATGGGTTTTCGTGGTGAAGCGCTCGCAAGCATTGCCGCCATTGCGCAAGTGGAACTGAAAACCAGATTGCGCGGTGAAGCCGTAGGAACCGAATTGCTGATTGAAGGCAGCGAAGTATTGAAACAGGAAACAGTGAGTTGCGCAGAAGGTGCTTCGCTATCGGTGAAAAATCTGTTTTACAATGTGCCGGCGCGCCGCAATTTTTTAAAAAGCAATCCGGTTGAAACCAAGCACATCATTGACGAATTCACTCGCATTGCACTCGCTCATCCCGAAATAAATTTTCAGTTGCATCACAACGGTGTTGAAGTGTATCACCTGAATGCAGGCAATCTTCGTCAGCGCATTGTGGGTTTGTTCGGACATAATTACAACGAGCGATTGGTGCCGGTGGAAGAGCAAACCACTGTTACCAATATTATTGGCTTCATTGGTAAACCCGAAGCGGCGAAGAAAACACGCGGCGAACAATTTTTTTTCGTGAACAACCGGTTCATCAAAAGCAGTTACCTGAATCATGCAGTTACGAGTGCGTTTTATGAATTGCTGCCGCGCGAGTCGTTTGCGTTTTATGTTTTGTTTTTAGAAATTGACCCTGCACGAATTGATATAAATGTGCACCCGACCAAGCAGGAAATAAAATTTGAAGACGAGCGAATTATTTACACTTTCATTTTATCAGCAGTGAAGCGTGCGTTGGGAAAATATTCTGTGGCGCCATCGCTGGATTTTAATGACGAAAACAGAACCAGTCATCTTACCAGTTTCTCACGACCGAATAAAGAAATGATGGATGAACCCAATCCGAAACTGAATCCTGATTATTCGCCGTACAAACAAATGGATGCACGCACCTTATCAAATCAAAACAACTGGAAAGATTTGTATTCCGATTCGCGCAAGGGAGAAGATGTAGCTATTGTTCCCGATGTTGAACAAGAATTTTCTACTGCAACATTTACTATTCCAAGTCGATGGGAAACTACTCCCGAAGACCAACCACTACTAACCACACACGAAGAAAAAACTCAGGTGTTGGTTCACTTGCAGGACAAGTACATTCTCTCTGCAATAAAGTCCGGATTTATTTTGGTTGACCAGCACTCGGCGCACGAACGGGTATTGTATGAAAAATATTTACACCAGTTGAATTCCAATACTCCTGCCGCGCAGCAACAATTGTTTCCACAAACATTGCACTTGAGCATTCCTGATTTTGAAATTGCGAAAGAAATAATTCCGGAGATACGCGCGCTTGGTTTTGATGTTCAGGAATTCGGCAGTACTGATTTGGTAATTCACGGAACACCATCAGATATAAAAGATAAAGACCCATCGAAATTGCTGGAAGAATTAATTGAAGGGTACAAGCAAAGCATGCAAGCACCGAAGCTCGATAAGCGCGAAGAAGTTGCATTGCAATTGGCAAAACAAGCAGCAATAAAAAACGGAACACGACTCACCGAGCGCGAAATGAAAAATCTGTTAGATGAATTATTTGGTTGCGAGACTCCTTCGCACACTGCGGAAGGCAAACCAACTTTCGTTACTTTCCATCTGCGGGATATTGAAAAACAGTTTGAGAAGCTTGCTTAATTATATTTCGCAAAAAAATTATTCTTAAAAAAATTTCATGAGTGATTTAAGACCGTCCTCTTTTGATCGATTTCCAATGGTTGTGAAAAATCTTCTGATCATTAATGGGCTTATGTATCTGGCTACTATGGTATTGCAGAATACTTTCAGTATTGATTTATCGAATTACCTGGGGTTGTTTTTTTTCACTTCTGAATATTTCAAGCCACATCAAATAATATCTCACATGTTCATGCATGGAAGCCTCATGCATATTTTCAGCAACATGTTTGCCTTATGGATGTTTGGTTCAATTCTGGAAAATGTTTGGGGGCCAAAACGGTTTCTGATATTTTACCTGATATGCGGACTAGGCGGTGCAATAACTCATATGGCTTTTACTGCCTATCAAATTCATTTAGTACAAGGAGAAATAAATTTGTTTTTTGAGTCTGTTACAGTCGACAATTTTAAAATGCTTCTGGAAGGGCATCGAAATTTATTATATGATTCAGATTATATAAATCAGGCAAATACTTTATTGAATACATGGTCTCAAAACCCTTCAGATTCAACAATGATTTTACAAGCAAAAATTCTTGCTCAAAAACTCTCTTCCATGGAAGCAAATATTCCGGTGGTTGGTGCTTCAGGGGCTGTTTTCGGGGTATTGCTTGCTTTTGGGATGTTGTTTCCGAATACATATCTGTACCTGATGTTTCCGCCGATTCCAATAAAAGCAAAATACTTTGTGATATTTTATGGGGCATTTGAATTGTATGCAGGAGTTAGTGGAACACAAGAAGGAGTTGCGCATTTTGCTCACCTTGGGGGCATGTTGTTTGGGTTTATACTTATAAAATTCTGGAATAAAACCCGAAAGGATTTTTTCTGATGCAGGAGAATTTTTTAATACGCGAAATCAAAAACACTTTTTCACCGACAGGGAAAATGGTGAGCCGTTTAATTGTTATCAATATAGTTTTGTTTTTATTGTTGCGAGTAACAGACCTTATCGCATTTTTAATTGCAAGTGATTTTAATATTCAAAGCCTTATTTCATATCCATATTTTATTCTTGCGCTTCCCTCAGGAATATCAAATCTGTTAACTCATCCATGGACTTTGATAACTTATGGATTTACTCATTTCGAGTTATTTCATTTAGTGTTTAATATGTTGTGGCTGTTTTGGATTGGAAGCATTCTCACTGAATATTTGGGAAATAAAAAAATTCTTCCAGTATACATGATGGGAAGTTGGTTTGGCGGAGCGTTATATATTTTGTTTTACAATATCTTTCCCTATTTCAGCAATGTGGTCGATCAGAGTTCATGCATAGGAGCATCTGCAGGAATCATGGCTATTATTCTTGCCGCCGCGGTTCTGCTGCCCGATTATTCAATAATCATTTTCATTTGGCCAATCAGATTAAAATGGCTAGCGGCAATTTTTGTTGGCATTGATATTATAAGCATAAGCTTTGATGGAAACCCCGGCGGACATATTGCACATTTAGGGGGTGCCTTATTCGGGTATCTTTATATATCATTTTACAGAAAAGGAAACGACTGGTCGCTTTGGTTTAATAACATTGCAGACTCAATAATTTCTGTTTTTTCAGGAAGAAAAAAAATGAAAGTGACATACTCCAACACAAGCTCAAGATCAAGTGAAAGAAAAAAAGATATTGATAAACAAAAAAAAATTGATTCAATATTGGATAAAATAAGTAAGTCAGGGTATGAAAGTTTGAGCGCAGAGGAAAAAGAAATATTATTTAAAGAAAGCAGAAATTAATATTGAAAAAGCTTCTAACTTTTTTTAGACGGTCAATGGCTATTGTGACAGTATTCATTGCACTATCGCTTATTATAAGTGTCAGTGCAAGTTATTTTCCGCCAGGCAAAGCCTGGATTATAGCTTTCTTTGGGTTAGCTTATATTCCTATCGTTATTTTGAATTTTAGTGTTTTGATATTTTGGGTAATTATAAGAATCAAGTATTCATTCATACCTTTTATTGCGATTCTGATTTCAAGCCCTGTTTTTTTTCATGTGTTTGGCATTCATTTTTCAAAAACAGAAGAAAAGAATATTGAAAGCAACAGCTTTAAGCTGATGACCTTTAATGTCCGGAATTTTGATTTATATAACTGGGAACACAACAATGAAACTAAAAGCAATATTTTTAAAATGCTTGTTGATGCACAGCCTGACATTCTTTGCTTTCAGGAATTTTATAGTAGCGATAAAGATTTAGGATGGACTAATGAAAAAGATATTTCGAAGTTGTTGAAGCTGCCCGAACATTATTTTAAAATCACAAACACAGTTGAAAAATATGAGCATTGGGGATTATGTACCTTTAGCAGGTTTCCGATTATAGGGAAAGGAGGGGTTAGTATTAATGGAAAAGAAACAAAAGCCTGCGTATATACTGACTTAGAAACACCATCTGGAATAGTAAGGGTTTATAATGTTCACTTGCAAAGCTTTCATCTGAGCTATAAAGATTATGAAACCATTGATATGAAGAACGATAGCTCTTTAAATCTTGAAGCGGGCAAATCTATTTTCAGTAAAATGAAAAAAACATATGTAACAAGAGGGGCGCAGGTTCAGGCCATTGCAAAGCATATTCGATCATCACCTTATCCTGTTTTTGTTTGTGGGGATTTTAATGACAACCCCTCATCATTTTCATATAACGCTATTAAAGGAAATTTAAATGATGCCTTTTTAGAAAACAGCTGGGGAATTGGTTATACTTATGATTACTGGCTTCCGATTTTCAGAATTGATTATTTGTTAGTCGATCAACGATGGAATACTTCCGGATTTAAAGTAATTGGCGAAGATTTATCTGACCATTATCCGGTTATTTGTACGATATCACCTGCTACTGAATGAGTATGAAATATACTAATTGAATTTCGGTATTAATTATAATAGGGTTAATTTTCCGCCAGGTAATTTATCCCCCATTGATTAAAAAAGGCCTATTAATAATTGCTTTAATTTTTAACTACAATGCATTGTTGTTTGGGCAAAACAGCGATTGTTCAACAGCATTGTTTTTATGTAATGAGAATTCATTTTCTGTTCCAGGGGGTGGTTATAGCCAGGGAAGCATTGCAGAATCACCAGGTTGTTGGTTTGGTCATACTGATAACGGGTCTCATTGGTATTCATTTACATGTACTCAAAGCGGCACTTTTACTTTCAGTTGTTTGCCTAATCCTTATGCCGACTTTGATTTTGCTCTTTATAACATTACAGGATCTGCAGCAGGAACCTGTAATTTAGGAAATATGATATCCTGTAATTATTCAGTTCCTACTGGTAACGGAACAACAGGAATTGGATGTGCAAATGGTGCAGGTTGTAATGGAACAGTAAATCTGATTGCCGGACAAACCTATGCCTTATTGATAAACAGATACACCATAGGTTCAACAAGTGGTTTCACATTGTCTTTTGGTGGCACAGCACAAATTGGAATAATTGCGAACTTTACAAATACCAATGTTTGTCTTGGACAATCGGTTCAATTTACCAATACTTCATCAACCGGAACCGGAGTTACCTATAGCTGGGACTTTGATGATGGTGGAATTTCTTCCTTGCAAAATCCTTCGCACTTATATACAGCAGCTGGCACCTATAATGTTCAATTAATTACTAGTAACGGCAGTTGTTCAGATACAATTATTCACCAGGTTATAATTACACCTGGTCCTGTTATAACGGTTAATCCAAATCCTGCTTCAATTTGTGCGGGACAAACTGTCGCCCTCACAGCAAGCGGAGCAACTACATATACCTGGGCACCAAATTATAATTTAACATCTACCACGGGTGCAAATGTTACTGCTTCGCCTGCGGTCAGTACAACTTATACCGTAACAGGAACAGCGAATGGTTGTAATGGTACAACAACAACAGTTGTTTCAGTAAATGCCTTAAGTACTGTAAATTGTTTCCCCGCTAGTTCGGTAATTTGTGAGGGGGATAGTGTAATTATAACCGGTATTGGTGCTAATACTTATTCTTGGGCGCCTTCAATTGGATTGAATTCATCAACCGGTAGTTCTGTTGTTGCAATTCCAACGATAACAACAACCTATGTTTTAACAGGAACAAATGCAGCAGGGTGTGATGGTTTTGATACAACAATAATCACTGTAAATCCTCTTCCGATAATTGCTGTTAACCCTTCGGCCCCATCAATTTGTGGAATTGGAAATGTTCAATTAACTGCAAGCGGGGCAAATACTTATTCCTGGAATCCACCCAATTCATTAAATAACAATTCCATTTCTAATCCAATTGCTTCACCATTATCGACTATAACTTATGTAGTAACAGGAACATCAACCCAGAATTGCATCAGCATCGCTCAGGTTATAGTTACTGTTAATCAGCTGCCAGCGGTTTCTTTTAGTGGATTAGCCTCGATTAATTGTATTAATGCCTCAATTAATAATTTAGTGGGCAACCCTGCAGGAGGGGTATTTTCAGGTCAGGGAATTGTTGGGAATTCATTTGATCCATTACTAGCAGGAATAGGTGGTCCATACACAATTACCTATAGTTATACTGATGCTAATGGTTGCAGTAATATATCTACTCAACAAACTACAGTTATTGCAGCGGCTAACATTTCAGTATCCGCGGTTAGCAATTCAATATGTGCTGGAAGCAATACAATTATTACCGCTTCTGGCGGGCAAACTTATTCCTGGTCACCTTCAACCGGATTGAATTCAACATTAAGCGCAAGTGTTACTGCACAACCAACTGCAACAATTACTTATTCTGTGACAGGAATTGATATAAATGGATGCAGCGGAACCGCTACAATTGATATTTCAGTAAATCCGCTACCCAATGTGATTGCAACCGGAATAAATATTTGTTCAGGACAATCAGGAATAATTTCAGCAACAGGTGCATCAACATATCAGTGGGGACCAAATAGTGCTTTAAGCGCAATCAATATATCAAATCCGGTAGCTTCACCTGTTGTAACTTCTACATATACGGTTTTAGGAACTGATTTTAATGGATGTATTAATAGCGCAACAGCAGTAGTAACTGTTTTTTCATTGCCTGTTGTAACTATAAATCCTGCTTCATCATTATTTTGTCCGGGCGCTAGCTTAGTGTTATCTGCAGGAGGGGCATCATCATATATATGGTCGCCTTCACAAGGATTAACTACGGCTAACAATGCTGTTGTTACAGCAAGCCCCGCAACAACTACTATATATACTGTAACCGGAACCGATGCAAACGGATGTATTGCAACAGCAACAGCAACCCTTACACTTGATCCAATTCCAATAGCTTCCTTTACATTAACACCTGAAGAGGGATGTGAACCATTACTTGTTTCATTTCAGAATACAAGTAATAATGGGATAAATGCTATTTGGCATTTTGGTGATGGAACAAATGGAGCAGGCAATTCTACACAGCATGTTTACAATGAAGGAGTTTTTGATGTTATAATGATTGCCTATAATACCAGCGGTTGTTCTGATACTTTAATTCAAAGTTCAGCGGTTACTGTCCTCCCGAGTCCAACCGCGTTCTTTAATATGGATCCACCTGCACCCGGAAATCTGCCTTACACAGATAATCTTTTTAATTTTATAAATTCATCTGCAAACGCAAATAGCTACTATTGGAATTTTGGAGATAATACTTCTGATACTTCATTTAATTCAACACATAGTTTTACTGAGACCGGAAGTTATTATGTTATATTGACTGCAATAGGTTCAAATGGGTGTACAGATACAGCTCAGAGCCCTTTGATTGTTATTGAAGGTGAGCCAAAACCCTGGATTCCTTCAGCATTTACTCCGAATAACGACGGCACCAATGATTTTTTTAATATTTATGGAATTGCGATAGCAACAATAGATTTTCGTGTTTATGACCGATGGGGTGAAATGGTTTTTCAAACAAATGATGCAACTTTAGGGTGGGATGGAAATTTCCATAATCATTTTTCATCAACGGATGTTTATGTCTATGTAGCAAAAATCAAAATGCTTAGTGGTAAAAAATATATATTAAAGGGGGATGTTACTCTTATCCGTTAAGAAGAATTATTTTTTGATTTTGTTCTTTATCGGTATTTCAAACATAAATTGAATGAGTAAGCATTTTTTATATTGAACCTGTATTTTTAACAGAGTAATATTATCTTTCCACCAGCTTATCATAATGTGGTGTAGTAAAAAAAGTTTATTTATTCTGATTATTTCATTCAACAATATTTTTTTGTTGTCTGCTCAGAATATTTTGAAGCCTGTTCAATACAATCTTGAACAATTTCATTCATTAAAAAGATATGAGTCTGTTGATTTTATCAAACAAATAACTCCTAAAGTATTTCAATCAAACCCTGATTTTGGAATTTGTTTTAATGATAGCTTAAGTTGGTATGAGGTAATTCAAAAAAGAACAGCAACTACACGAACCTATATCTCCTTAAACGGGGATTCAATTTTTGATTATGCCGCTGATGAAATAAATTATTTTAAAGATGGATGGTGGAGAGCCATTGACCCCCGGTTAAAAATTGAGCAAAATGGTTGGGCAGCAATTCACCAGCAGAATCCGGCATTTCTTAATTCTGATGGAAGCACTGAAATATCTGTGAATGAAAATTCTAAATTAAAATTTAATATCAATTCAAAAATTAATGGAATTCAAATTTCAGTCAATGATTTTACTGTAGGCGACAATGGCATGTATATCCATTCTGCGATTGCAGGAGTTGATAAAAAAATTGTTTTCAGAAAAAATGAAATTGAATCTGATTATATCATTCAAAACAAAAATGTTGTAATTGGTAATAGCGATTTTATTATTTCAGAAGAGATTGTTTTGCCTGAAGGTTTCACAATAAAAAAAGATCTTTCGAAAGGGGAGGAACATGATAGAGGTTGGATGGGAGAATTGGTGGTTTATGATAATATGCAAAATGAAAAAGCAAGATTCAGAACTCCTGTGTTTTATGACTCCAATACAACAGAGTCTTCCCGCGAAAATTCTTTCATGGCCGGAACCTATCGCCTGTCACAAATAAATAATAAATATCAACTTGAAATAATAGTTCCTTCAGAATGGTTGGGAAGCCCACAGCGAATATATCCGGTAACAATAGATCCGATTGTAACGGGGCCAACGGTTACCTGGTCTGGAGGTTTGATTCCTTCTTGCTGGTTTCCAGCCGCTTCATCTGCAACAATAAATGTTTCTATACCAGCAAATTTGACTATCACTAATTTTTTTGTAACCGCAAGCTATTATGCTAATCCGGGAACAGGAAGCTGGATGTCAGATGGATACATGTATTTTACAACCACTTGTGGAAGAGATCCGCAGAATCCTTCTTTCTATTGGACCGTAGCTCCGCCGGCAGGAAATGCATCTGGTACCGCCTCGCTGTTAAACCAGGATATGAAGCAGACACTATCTTGTTGTTTTGCTCCATCATGTGCGGCGCAAAACATAGCTCTGGTTATGCACCTGCTCCGTGATTTTGGAGGAAGTGGATGTAACTCAACTTATATTTATTACAACCCAACAACATTATATCCATTCAGTGCGCATGTCGTTGGAAAAACATTGGAGTCTTCAAATGCATTGTGGTCAGTAAATCCGACTTCCGTTTGTGCAAATAGTTGTAACCTTACAATAACTGCAACTGCAAATTCAGGCGTGGCACCTTATACAATGACACATCCATGGGCTGCAGGTTCAGTAAACTTCGGAAGCTATAATTCCGGAGGAAACCCCTGTACGAGCAGCGGAACCGGAAATATTAATTTGATTATTCCAGGGTGTCCGACAACATGCGGCTCTACAAATATTTTGAATGTTCCACCTCCTGTTATTACAGATGCATGTGGTACTGTTGTTTCAGGATTAACAAACAAAACGGTAACAGTAAAACCTGTTCCGGATGCTATTGCAACACCGGCTTCACAAACAGTTTGTTCAAATACTCCAATGAATGTTACGCTTTCTTCATGTGTAACGGGTACAACTTATTCATGGAACGGTTCGAACGGAACTTCCGGTAATGGAAATATTTCAGCAACTCTTGTAAATGCTGTTTGTCCTTCTGCAACAGTTACTTATACCATTACTCCAACTGCTGCAGGTTGTATTGGTGCAACATCTACTACTCAGATAACAGTTGTTCCGATTCCCACATCTTCATTTTCTGTTAATCCTGCTTCAGTTTGTAGTGGACAAACCGCAACAATTACTTACACCGGAGCATCTTGTCCTGGCGCCATTTTTACTTGGGATTTTAGTTCAGGAACAATTATATCTGGTACCGGACAAGGACCTTATCAGGTTTCCTGGAATACAACCGGTGCTCAAACTGTTACTCTTCAGGTTACACAAGGAAATTGCATTTCTTCGATAACTGCGATAAATGTTTCAATTACCTTAGGTTCAACTGTTGTAATCAATCCTAGCCCTGTAGCTATATGTTCAGGACAAAACATATTGCTTACGGCAAGTGGTGCTACAAATTATACCTGGTCACCCGCTCTTGGATTGAGCGGAACAAATACAGCGGCTGTTACTGCATCTCCAATTGCTACAACTACTTATACAGTTATTGGAACAAATGCCAACGGATGTAGTAATACCAATACGGTTGTAGTTACTGTTAATCCTTTCCCAACGGTTTCAATTAATCCGGTTTCTTCGTCTATTTGTATTGGACAAAATGTAGTTTTGAATGCGAATGGTGCCATAAGTTATGTGTGGTCTCCATCTGCAACTTTAAGTAATTCAACCGGTGTATCTGTAACAGCTTCTCCGATTGCGAATACAACATATACTGTTATCGGGACATCTGGTGTTGGTTGTTCAGATCAGGCAACGGTTGTAGTGAGCGTGCTTCAACTTCCGGTTTTAAATATCATACCTGTCAATTCCTCGATTTGTGAAGGGGCAGCAATAAATATTTCTGCAAGTGGTGCAAGTTCTTATACATGGTCACCGTCTGTTGGTTTATCAAATTCAACCACTTCTTCGGTAAGCGCTTCTCCAACCAATACTACTACATATACAGTCACTGGAACTTCCGCAAATGGTTGTTCTTCATCAATATCAACAGTTATAACTGTAAATCCGTTGCCTGTAATAAATATTAATCCATCACCTGCTTCTGTTTGCTCTGGTGGAAATGTTCAATTAACAGCTAATGGAGCAAGCTCATACGCATGGAATCCGCCAACTGGTTTAAACAATAATTCAATTCCAAATCCTATTGCTACTCCAGGCACAACAACTACATATGTTGTAACCGGAACTTCTTCGCAAAACTGCAATAGTACATCCCAAGTTGTTGTAACAGTAAATCCGATTCCGGTAGTTTCATTCAATGGTTTAAATGCAGTAAATTGTATTTCGGCTTTAACAAATAATTTAGTTGGAAGCCCATCAGGAGGAACCTTTTCTGGAACGGGAATTTCGGGAAACAGTTTTAATCCGTTGTTTGCAGGTGTTGGTGGTCCATATACAATAACTTATAGCTATACTGATGCAAACGGTTGCAGCAACATTTCGACACAGCAAACAATTGTAACTTCAGGTGCAAACATTACAGCCTCTGCTGTTTCTAATTCAATTTGCAGTGGAAGCAATACAATTATTACAGCGACAGGAGGATTATCGTATACATGGTCACCATCAACAGGATTAAATTCTTCTATTAGTGCCAGTGTTACCTCTCAACCTGCTACAACAACTACTTACACTGTAACAGGAATTGATGTTAGTGGGTGTAGTGGCACCGCCTCAGTTACAATAACAGTTAATCCTTTACCAAGTATAAATACAACAGGAGTAAATATTTGCTCTGGGCAGTCAGGAATAATTTCAGCATCAGGTGCCTCCACTTATTTATGGGGGCCAAATAGCGGATTGAGCGCAAATAATGTCTCAAATCCAACAGCTTCCCCAGTAGTTACAACGACATATACTGTTTCAGGGACTGATATTAATGGTTGTATAAATACAGCAACGGCTGTGGTGAATGTATTTCCGATACCGATTGTAACGGTAAATCCATCAGTATTTCCTTTTTGTACAGGACAAACTGTTGCTCTTACAGCCAATGGGGCATTAACTTATTCATGGGCGCCATCTACAGGTTTGAATACAGTTAACGGAGCAATTGTTGTTGCTTCACTCAACGCAACAACTGTATATACTGTTACAGGAACTGATGCAAATGGTTGTTTTTCCAGCGCAAATGCAACATTAACATTTGACCCAACACCTGTTGCATCATTTAATGTAATTCCTTCGTCGGGTTGCGAGCCATTAACTGTTTCATTTCAAAACACAAGTAGTAACGGAGTGAGCTCAGTTTGGAATTTTGGTGATGGAACAAACGGAGCAGGTAATTCAACACAGCATTCCTATTCCGCAGGAACCTATGATGTGCTAATGATAACTTCAAATGCCAGCGGTTGTAGCGACACTTCAATCCAGATTTCTGCTGTTTCGGTTTTGCCAAGTCCAACTGCTTTTTTTAATATGGATCCACCGGCTCCAGGTAATATGACCTTTAGTGATAATCTTTTTAACTTCTTAAATACTTCAAATGGAGCTGTGATTTATGATTGGGATTTTGGTGACAATACTTCAGATACTTCGTTCAATACATCGCATAGCTATACAGAGTCGGGAGAGTTTTATGTAGTACTTACAGCTATAGCTGATAATGGTTGTAAAGACACGGCTCAAAGTCCTTTGATTTTAATTAATGGCGAACCGAAACCATGGGTACCCTCTGCATTTACTCCGAACAATGATGGTTCTAATGAAATATTTAAAATATATGGCTCAGCAATTTCCACAGTTGATTTTCGGGTATATGACCGTTGGGGAGAAATGGTTTTTTACACCAATGATCTTTCGGATGGATGGGACGGAACTTATCATGGAATGAAATCATCAACTGATGTATATGTATATGTTGCAAAAATTAAAATGCTTAGTGGCAAAAAATATATACTGAAAGGTGATGTTACATTAATCAGGTAAAATATTTACCTTATCAAGGTTAAATCTCCCTGAAGAGTTACATTGCGGCCACTGTTTTTTGTAATGAACGCCCGATATACATACACGCCGGTATTAAGCTTTTGACCTTTATAAGTTCCGTCCCATCCTTGGCTGTACCCATCGCCATCATATACCATTTCTCCCCATCTATTAAATATTTGAATAGATGTTTCCTTAATTGTACGGCCAAAAATTCTGAAAACATCATTTTTGTCATCATCGTTTGGAGTAAAAGCATTTGGAATAAAAATAAATGCGCCCGGAACAATAACATATGGCCCCTGAGAAACCGAATCACTACAGCCAACATCGTTGTATGCAATTAAAGTTACAAAGAATTTTCCGGTATCACCATATATATGATTGGGATTCATGATTCCGCTACTGTCCCCATCACCAAAAGTCCATTGATAAGAGGTACCATATTGCGTTAGATTTTCAAATGCAAATTCATTTTCATCCAGCGCCAATTCTAACCCTGCAGCAGGATCAGAAGTAAATTGAACTTCGGGTGTTGGCTGAACATTTATATAGTTTGGCAAAGTTAGTTCAGCTGAACAACCAAATTGATTATAAGCAGTTAGAGAAACATTATATAACCCAACAGAATAATTATGAATTGGATTTGCAGCAGTGTCAGAACTATTGTCGCCGAAATTCCAGTTGTAATTAGTTGCGCCTATACTGCTGTTTAAATAAAAGGTCTGTAACTGATCGCAGGCAAATGTAGGCGCGCCAATAAAATCGGGAACCGGAACTGGATGTACAAAAAAAGAAATTGTTTGAGTATCACTGGTACACAATCCTTGTGTGACAGCTAACGAAATGGTATAATCACCAGTATCAGAGAATAAAATATTATAAGGTCCTTGGCTATTTCCGCTTGAAATGGTTCCACCATTAAAATTCCAGTTATAAAAAGCTGAATTGTTTCCGCTTCCTGTATATTGAACATTCAATGGTGAATTAACACAAGTAATAACAGGAGAAACAATAAAACTGGAAGATTGAACTTCATTAACACTTATGTTTTGGGTGCTTATTGAAGTACAACCAAAATCTGTTATTGTCAGAACAACAGGATAAAAGCCAGGAGCAGGAAAGGAAAGAAGATACGGGCCAGATCCGGAACCACTTAAAACAGTAGCTACACCAAAATTCCAATTATAAATTGCATTGGTGCTTGCACTTCCCGTGAAAGTAATTGTTGAATTCTTATCAGCGCATATTGGGGTTGTGGTATTGAAATCTGATATAGGCGCATCAATAACATTTATAGTATGCGACTCTACTGGTGAAGTGCATCCGCCTTCAGTAACGGTTAGAGTTACCGTTTTAAATCCTGGTGTATTCCAATAAACCTGATAAGGTCCTTGACCAACACCGCTTGAGACTATGCCGCCACCAAAATTCCAATTATAGGTTGCATTTGGAGCAGATAATCCAGTATATAAAATCGATGTATTTGCTCCTTCACAAATTGATGCAGCTAAATAAAAATTTGCAACTGGAATAGGATTTACAATTACAGTTTGAGTTGTTTGTTGAGAGAAACAACCATTTTCTTCTACAATTAATGAAATAATAAAATTTCCTGAAATTAAATATTCAACTAAAAAATGTGAAGCACTAAACCAATTACTAGATATTCCCCCATTATACCCCCAAAAAAAAGTTGAATTTGGATTAGCATTTCCTGAATAATTTATATCTATAGTTGAACCTACACAGGCAGGGGCCTGAATTACAAAACTTGAAGCTGGAGATTGAAGTACAGTAACCTGTTGAGTTGTTATTTGAGAAACACAGCCATTAAGGGTAACAGTTAATGATACAGGGTAGGTGCTCGGGGTATTCCACAAAATTTCATAAGGCCCTTCACCGCTGCCGCTTACAATTGTTCCGCTTCCAAAGTTCCAATCGTATAATGCAGCAGAACCTGCTACTCCTGTATAGCTTATTGTTGTATTAGCTCCGGCACATGCATTTCCAACAATAAACCCTGAAGTGGGTGGAAACTTTACAACAACGGTATTATTTGTTGTAACCGATGTGCATCCGTTTTGAATAACTGTAAGCGATACTGTTTTATTTCCCGAAGAATTCCAATTTACCTGATATGGTCCCTGACCATTTCCGCTTGCTACCAAGCCACCACCGAAACTCCAATTGTAAGTTGCCCCGCTGTTTCCGTTTCCTGTATAATTAATTGTGGAGTTTTCTAATTGGCAAACAGGAGTCGTTACAGAAAATGATGATGTAATTGCTGGAGATACCGAAATAAGATTTGTAGTTTGAGTGGAAGCACATCCGTTTTCAGTTACCGTGAGTTTAACGCTTTTTAACCCCTGAGAATTCCATGAAATCTGGTATGGTCCCTGTCCGCTTCCACTTATTATAGTACCACCAGAAAAAATCCAATTGTATGTAGCTGAAGCTGCTGCACTTCCGATATAAGTTATTGTGCAGGGATTTCCCACACATACGGAAGATGGATTAATTGTAAATGAAGATGTAGGAATTGGATTTACTAAAACATCTTCGGGTGTTGCTACTGTTGAACACCCATTTTTTGTAACTGTAAGTTGAACAGTATATGTTCCGGCTAATGGCCAGGTTATCTGAAAAGGACCATTTCCTGAACCGCTTGTAATTGTTCCGCCATCAAAATCCCAATTATAAGAAGCTGTTCCACCGCCATTTCCGGAATATGTAATAATCGAATTTTGCCCCTCGCAAACTGGAGTAGTTACATTTATTGTAGCAGTTGGGGGAGTATTGATCAGAATCGACTGATTTGTAACTGAAGAAGTGCAGCTTCCAATTGAAACACTTAATGATACTGGAAAATTACCTACTGAATTCCATTGAACCTGATATGGACCTTGTCCTGTGCCACTAATAATAATTCCGGATCCGAAATTCCAATTATATGTTGCATTAACAGATGCATTGCCGCTATAGGTAATAGTTACTGGTTGTCCGATACACTGAGGAGGCGAAACGGTGAACAAGGAGTTTGGTTGAGGACTGGCAAAAACAGTTTGAATGTATGGTTGAGAAACACATCCACCAAGAGTAGCAACGAGCGATACATTATAAAAACCCGGAGCAGAAAATAAATGTGTAGGGTTTTGCATGGTAGAAGTATTGCTTGCACCAGAAGCCGGATCATTAAAATTCCATAGGTAAGTAGTAGTCGCTATTCCATTTCCGGTATAATTAAATGAAGCTGTTTGTGAAATACAAATTGGCGTGGTGGTTGTAAAAGTGGCTGTTGATGAAGGCAAGATATTAACCAGCCGAAGTGCTTGATATGTACTTCCGCATGCATCAGTAACTATTAAAGTGTAGGTGGTATTTACAGTAGGTGCAACAGAAATAGCAGAAGTCGTATTGCCCCCCGGGTTCCATAAATAAGTATACGGAGGAACGCCATATTGGGGATTTGAATTATAAGTAACAGTAGTTCCTGAACAGAGATTGAAACCGGAAACAGAAGATGAAATAGCCGCTTGAATAGTAATTCCGGAGAGTGTTACACTATAAAAAGTCGGGTCCAGTCGAATGCAGGTGTTATCGCAAGAACCAGCTGTTGGGCATACAGTTCTCATCAATTGTAATGAAATTTGAACAGGTGTTGGATTACAGGAAGGAGTTAAGCAATCAATTATTTGAGGAATTGCAATACTTGATCCTGTACATGTACCCGGAAACATTGCTCCCTGACAAGTCCATGGAACACCTGGTGCCTCCTGTGAAATTCCGCAAGGACCAACAATATTCATTCCCCCATAGTTTAAATAACAATTGTTGCAGGCATTTGCAGTGGAGTAACGAGCACTGAATCCGGCATTGGTTGCAGCTGCATTACCAGGAAAAAGAATGTTAATCGGATAGCTGCATGAAGTATTTAACCATGTTCCGTTTGCATAACCACTTCCTTCATATACAACGGGCAGATAGCTTCCTGATACAGTAACTGTAGGATCAATGGTTACAGGGTAAATCCGCTCATTGCTGGTTAACCAACTCGTAGACACGAGCAATTGCATAAACCAACGATCTTCATTCTTTTCAATTTTAAATCCAATATATTCTGAAGCGCACTTATGATTATCAGGATCAAAATTGTTATCAAACAAATCAGGTTTTAAAATTTTAAAAACCTCTTTGTTTTCTTCATTCAAAATCAATAGTTCGCCAATCCAAATTCCATCTTTTGAAAAATATCCTTCTGAAGAATAATGCAACGAATAATTTAATGGTAAACTAAAGTTGTCTTCAAAAACCAACCATTTTGAATTATCAGAAAATACGGGTTTAGTTTGAACAATATAATCAGTTTCAATTCTAGCACGGTCAACTATTAGCTGGCGATAAACTCCCGAAAAAAAATTTCGTTGCTCAACACCATCGTCACCAGCAGTAAAAAAAGCATTTTCATCAGGGATTTGTTCATTTATAATTTCTCCGGCACCCATTTCAAACATTCTGATATTCTGATTAAAAAATATCTCTTGTTCAGCAATAAGTGATGTAAATCCTTTTTCTAAATTTATTTCTACAGGGAAAGGTTGTTGTTGAGCACTAAAAACTTTATCGCTCAATCTTTTTAAACGAGGGTCTATTGTTAACCACTGTCCATCAGCATTTTTATAATGCATTGGAGCAAATGATTTTTGAATCGCGAACTCTGATCCGTTTGTATTGTTTTTCAAAAAATACCTCTCATCTTCTTTTCTCTTTTCAATAATTTCAAAACACTCATTACAACCGGCATTATAGGGTAATACACCATATTCAGGATGAGATCTTTCATTTGAATATTTCTCAATCTCAGAATTAGTAGTTTTAACTTCCGGTGAAATTGTATAGAGATTATTAATCTTTTGCTGCAATGGAACTGCTATTTGTGCAAATGCACAAACGGATATACCAAGAAATAAAATTGCAATTATCAGGGACTTCAACCTTGCTAAAAATTATTTGGGGATTAAAACTACAAAATTGTTAAGAACTTTGTTAAAAACCGAACTTTTCAATAGCAAAGCCCTACATACTGACCTATTATGAATTATTACATTCGCTTCCTCATTTTGTAAAATACTTTATGTCAAATATTGTTGAATTAAAAAACATCCGGAAAGTTTATCTGAAAACCGCAGCGGTTGATGATGTTTCTTTTGTGGTTCCGGCCAAAAGCATTTTCGGTATGCTGGGCCCAAATGGCTCAGGCAAAACCACAACCATCAGAATGATTACCAGCATTATTATGCCCGATAGCGGACAAGTATTATTTGGCAATGAAATGCTCCAGCGAAATCACACTGCTCAAATGGGATACATGCCAGAAGAGCGCGGCTTGTATAAAAAAATGAAAGTATGGGAGCAGTTAGTATACCTCGCACAACTCAAAGGTCTTTCAGCAAAAGACGCGAAGAAAAAAGTTTTTGAATGGATGGATAGGCTCAATATCAAAGACTGGTGGAATAAAAAAGTTGAAGAACTTTCAAAGGGAATGGGACAAAAAATTCAGTTTGTAAGTACTGTGGTTCATAAACCTAAACTCATAATTCTCGATGAACCGTTCAGCGGGCTTGATCCTGTGAATGCTGATTTAATTAAGAATGAAATTATGCGGCTTCGTGATGAAGGGGCTACTATTATATTTTCTACTCACAGAATGGAGCAAGTCGAAGAAATATGCGAGAGTATTGTGTTATACAATAAAGGAAAAATAATTCTGGATGGAAAAGTTGATGAGGTCCGCCATCGCTTTCGTCAGCATAATTATTCAGTAAGGTTTGAAGGTGCAGCGCCAACCATGAGCGATTTTCGTTTTAAGGTTCAATCAACTAATGATCATGAAATGATTATAAAAGTTGCTGAC